>OLQD01001788.1_pt1 | contig 16913 bp, 17 predicted proteins | sample 1672841 | NCBI WGS metagenome assembly OLQD01 (sample SAMEA3136729, study PRJEB25190) | human gut metagenome | biome: human gut; feature: human-associated habitat; material: faeces | place: Austria | collected 2013 | reverse complement strand
CCATTTCTCATATTGGTGCGGTTCCTTTCTATTTGTCCGGTTGATTCCAGGGCAATACTTCACGACCTATAAGTATGACAAAAACGAGTACGATGAGCTTCCATATAAGTATAAAGGTTTTCTTAACCAGCCATACAGCCAGACGTATGGCAATCCTCAAAAGCCAGAATACCAGCTTCAGGAGCAACATACCGATAATAAATACCGGCAACAGATATATAATCAACAACAATTCAAACATAACGTATAATATTTAGTGATATATAATAGCTTGTTTATTATATAAATATACTAAAAATCAATGAGATACAGAAATTTGCACAACACTATTTTCTTGTTGTTCGAGTAGATTTTCTACTGATTATCAGTGTTATATCACCATGATAACAAGGTATCTCCAGACTCTGAAAACAAGGTTATTCTGTCTGAATGTTTCTACAATACAAGTTCAGATAAAATAAGGTTTCCCGATAGCCATTTCATCAGCTTAATCAGCTACTAGATTATATTTTCCCTTTTATTCGGATTCCAATAACTTAGATAATCAGGTTACTTTTACCATACTATCATGGTATCGGGACTACATATTATATTGGATATAGTTCTTATGATAACAATAGCCATCTATCCCATATAACTACATCTTGTGTGTTTTTGAAACTTTGGTTTATCCAACCATAGATAACGGAACATTGTTTACTGATTACTTCGATTTGTATGGTTCTATGATTGAATAATGCTTGTAGCATCTATTTCAGAACACACTGATATTGACTTGATAGGTTCTAGGACTCTATACAACAATATTCCGCTATATGGATATTCCAGGACAACCGGATGCTACAGCACATGGTAAGCAGGAATATGCCTCCAAAGAATTGTGTTGTTGATTTCGGTTTGCAACGGCAATCTCCGGTAAATTTGGGTGTAATAATCATTCCCGGAAGGTTTCGTTCTGACGTGCAGAGTTTTCCAAGCAAGTTGTACTTTTGTGGCCACAAAACTCCGTTTCGTACTCACAAAAGTAACTTGCCGAATGCTGACGCATCGGAGCGGCTGGCCGCTGTTTCGCATGGCGAAAGATGGTCCGGGAAACCTAACCACCAATGTATCCAAGTATGAAGAATCAGAGAACCAAATACATCAAGGTAAGAATGACACCGGAGGAAGTACAACAGTTTAAGGAGAAATCTGCCTCCTATTCATCCGTGAGCCATTATATACGCTCGGCACTGACAGAGTATTCAAATATCGGAACCAAAAGACAGCTCGAACTGATGAATGATCTCGGTCTGTTTTACCGCAAATATCAGAATGAACTTTCCTGGGCTGGAGGAAACCTTAATCAGTCGGTTAAACGTGCCAATGAGCTTGCGGTAGCCGGATTACTCGCACCCAGCTATATCCAGGAGGTTCTGTTACCAATTATCCTCGAAACTCAGGAAACATTGAACCGAATAAAGAAAGACCTTGATTCTCTGACACAGAAAGCTGTCAGAATCTGAATTGCAGACTACACGGTATTCAATCATTTCTGATATTATTATTGTGTAACCGTAGACTCATGAGCTTGAAGTATTTCGGTTACTCAGTCACTTAAACCATGATAAATTAAGATTCAATATGATAGCAACCATATTACCGGGAAGTACGAACTTCCATGCTGTCGGTTACAATGAACATAAAGTCTCGAAAGGTGTTGCACGGCTTATCGAGATTCAGAATTTCGGTTCACTCGGAACTTTTCACAAACCTACCCCGAGTGAGCTGGTCGGTTATCTCCAGAAGTACAGTTCACAGAACAGCAGAATCAGGAAACCGCAGTTTCATGTGGCCATATCATGCAAAGGACACGAAATGTCGGAAGATGAGTTGCTGGATTTTGCACACCAGTATCTCAAGGAAATGGGATACGGAGAATCCGGTCAGCCGTTGCTTGTTTACTCCCATTATGACACGGAGAATACCCATCTTCATATCATCACTTCGAGAGTGGCACCTGATGGAAGAAAGATTCAGCACAGCCATGAACGCAGACGTTCTCAGGAAGTCATAGACCGTATTCTTGGAAATGACAGGAAAAAGAAAACAGAAAATGATATTGATGCTGCCAAACAATATATATTCTCTTCCTTTGCCCAGTTCAAGGCAATAATGGTTTCCATGGGCTATGAGGTTTATCAGAAAGATGAGAATGTATTCGTCAAGCATGGTGGAAAAGTTCAGAAGGAAATCCCTTTTTCTGAAATAGAAAGTCTTTTCAAGAGCGGTTATCGGGAAAGGGCTCGTTGCCGTCAGCTTAGAAGCATATTAAAGAAATACCGTGATGTAAGTTCAAACAAGGAGGAACTGCAGAAGGAACTGAAAACGAAGTTCGGTATTGATATTGTGTTCTTCGGCAAGAAGGATACACCATACGGATATATGCTCGTTGATCATGCAAACAAGACCGTCATTCATGGTGCAAGAGTGCTGGCTGTAGAGGAACTTCTGGACTTTACTACTCCTGAAGAACGGTTCAACCGAATTGAGGACTATATTGATCGGTTACTGACACTAAATCCGAAGATTACCCAGGGTGAAATATACAGTAAAATCAGGAAGCAGCGTGCCTATATTAAAAAAGGTATCATCTATTTTGATGGCCAAAGCCGTCCGTTGAAATCTTTTATGGCAGAAGCTATTGACCGTAACAACCGTATAGCCATGGTAGAAATGTTCAGCCCGGCTACTGAGTCTGAACGGGATTTGCTTTGTAAGATTTTCAAGGTTTCCCGGACAGATTTGGTGGACTTGTCTCTAGAAAGAACACACTATTATACTGATGCAGTGGATTGTTTGCGTGAGATATTCAGTGATGATACTGTAACCTCGGTCAAAAGCCAACTTCGTGAAGAGGGCTTTATTATACGTCAGGAAGAGGATGCAACTTATGCCATAAATTTCAATCAGCACATCATTATAAATCTTACTGAAGAAAACTTCAATCTTGAACGGTTAAGAAAACCAATGACACAGTCTGTCAAGCAATTGGATAAACACAAGCGTCTGCAAAACAAGAAGTCCAACGCATTTCTCTCAGGCAAAGGTAAATTGCGTGATTTTGGCGGTGGAAGCCACAGCGAGAAACGTGAGTGGGAGGTTGGACAAAAAGAGAACTATAATGATATTGACAATGACAATTATCCTATGAAGAGATAATGTATCTTTTACTCTTCCTCTACAATTATTGTTTTATGAGAATATATCTTATGAGTTAATACAAGTCTCTTCTATAGACAAGACTTGTATTAACTCTATTGGCATTAGAATTAATTAACTCACAAATCATTTACATCCTCGTAAAGTTTGACAAGATGTCTAATAGACATATCAATTAATGGCTCGTACATAAAACTATTAATATGAATACACTCAGGAGTCATCATATTAACACGCTCAAGTATTTTTAATACTGTATTTTCTGGTAATCTGTTACGCATTTTATCTATCCATTTGGTCGTCTGATTCTCTCCTGACTGTAATGATTCTTCAGTCTCTCCTAATGATAAAAGTTCACGTCTCATATAAGTCTCTGCTTTAAGACGAATTGCAATAGATAATACAATTTTATCTTCTATTTGGAGTTCTTCTGGTTTTTCTTTATTGATGATTTTTCGAGCTTCATCATAAATTATATCTATAATCTTTGTTCCGGTTGTAATATAATTATATTTTTTATTCTTTATATGTTTGCGAATAATATTATCAATGTCAATATCAGTAAGATTATTAGTTCGATCTAATAAATGAAGACAATTGGTTAGCGTCATAAAATCATTGTTTTCTTTTCCATTACCATCATCATAATCACTACCTTCTGTATATTCCACTATATTGCGAACAAACGGTATCATACTAATAAAATTGCAAGTATTAGTATGTTTTATTTCATTATCAAGGGGGGTTCTCATTATATATGGACCCCTATGTAATGATATATTACCTTCTTTTTCTTTTGTTGCCATAAAGAATTTCTTTATACGAAGTCTTTGAGTAGCATTTCTGTAAAAGTCAAAATTATGAGTCAGAAGTATTATTTTAAATTTATCATTACAACTGTTAGATATATCGTTAATATATTCAATTATAGCAAATTTATTTTGATAATCAAAAGAGTCTGATATATCATCCAATACTATTAAAGATTCTTCATCTTTCTCTTTTCGTGCTTCAATTTCAAAAATCATTTGTAATATGAAAAAAGCTCTCATTTCTCCTTTAGAAAGAATCTTCAATATTTCATCCCTTGATTGTTTAATATCTTCACCAGTTTGTTTCTTATATACAAAAGATAATTTAGGAGTCTCTTGTTTCAAAATAATATCTTCTTGATTATCTATTCTAGCCTTAAATGGAACATAAAAACGAGCATTGAATAAATCTACAATATTTTTCCATTTTTCATGTTCCTGACGAGCCTCATGTATGATATTCATTAAATCTTCTTTATTTGATGAATATTGTTTATACAAATCTTCCAAGACCCTTCTAGTTTCCACATCCGAAAAATAGCCAAGAAGTACATTCTTTTTAAAAACTTCATATTCTTGTAATTCTCCAAGAATAGTCATATTGTCTTTTATACATTCTTTAAATGCACGAAGTTCTGCATTAGAGTCAAGTTTCTCTAGTATTTTAGTAAAAGTAGCTTGTAATTTTTCATCGCTTTCTACTGTTTTTATCTCTTCTAATATTCTTTCATTTAGCTGCGAAAAAGACTCAATATTACTATTATCTTTAAGTTGTAACTTATGATTCACTTTAAAGAAAGAGCCATCTTTTAATCCATTACTAAGAGTTTTTGCTTGATATGTTCCGAAAGTAGTCTTACCATCTGTTGATATATGAAAGAATTGGGATTTAGTTAACAATTCATTATAACGTTGTACAAACAGATTCAAGGATGTCATATTTTTCTCTATAAAATCCTTCACAGCACCTTTTTTATCGAAGATATCATTGAACTTTATTTGATACAAAGGATAATCCGCATTATTTATTTTATCCCATAATATATCAAGGATGTCATATATACTAGAATTCTCTTTTTCAGCAAACACACTCACCAATTCTGTTTCACAATCTGTACTTTGAGATATCTTTTTATATTGCTTGATAAAATTATTTTTTGCCCCACTAATTATTTTTATTATGGTATCGTATCTCTTCTTCAAGTCTGTACTAGCCAAAAAAGTAGTTACACTTTGTGCAGCGTCAAATGTCATATCATCAGGATTAGCAACAAATATATTTTCAGGTTTTAAAACAGCCCCAGATTCTAAAGTTACATTTGATTTTACAGGTAAATCCTTGTGCAATCTATCACAAATAGTTTCTTCCAATCCTTTTCTTTTATTACTTTCCGCACGTTGACTAAGTATTTGTAAAGTTTTAGCAAATGATGTTTTCATTGTACCGTTTGGTGCATATATCATTACTGTATTACATGTCTTAAAATCTATTGTTTCTTTAAATTTTGATATACCAAAACAGTTTTCAAAGTCAAAATTTAGCTGTTTCATTTTTTTGTATTTATAAGTTAATAAATATATCTATGGTAAAGACTATTCTTTTGTCTTATAATTATATAGCCAAAGTTATAAAATATATTAATAGATTAATATTCTATTTCCATATTAATCACAATTGGACTTTAAATTGTAACTTTTTAAGTCTTAAAAGTCCAATTCCCTCAATAATTATAAACACAGTATTCCGGTTTATCAAACCCAAATCACAATTGTGTTGCACATTTCTTACCTGAAAATCTTGGTTAATACATTTGTCACAAAATCAATCAATACTTGAAATGATACAGACTCCGGTTATAGTGACATTTGCCAATCAGAAAGGAGGTGTAGGAAAGACTACCCTTTGCGTCACCTTTGCCAACTATCTGGTGACAAAAGGTGTAAGGGTTGTAGTGATTGACTGCGACTTTCAGCACTCCATCATGAAATGCCGAAAGGCTGACATCAGAAAATACGGCGAACAGGAAATGCCATACGAGGTATGGGCATACGAAGCAAACGACAAGGCAATGATGACTTCCCTTATGGAGAAACTGCACAACGATCCTGAAATTGACGTTGTGCTTATCGACTCTCCAGGCAGTCTGAAAGCGGAAGGACTGGTACCAATATTTGTAAACTCAGACATTATCGTTGTCCCTTTCCACTATGATCTGGTAACCGTTCCGTCCACAGCCAGTTTCCTAATGTTTGTTGACCGGCTGAAAAAGGCTGTCGGTGAAAGGATGAAAGCCAGACTCTTCATCATTCCCAATCTGAATGACGGAAGAATCGGCAAGCGTTACGAACTGCTTATCTGGGACAATGCAAGGGATACCTTCTCCAACTATGGATACGTCACTGCGAAGATTCCCAAACGTGCGGATATGGAACGGTTCAGCACTATGGCGGCACTGGATATGCAGGCTGCTATCGTTACACCGGTCTTTGATAAGGTCTATCAGAGTATCTACGATACACTTCAACCGATAAGGGAAAAAGAACTCAAAGGCATACAGCTGACGGAAAATCTGAATCCCAAGCCTAAGAAGAAAAAGAAGGCACAGCCGTCTGATAAAGCTTCACAGGACATTACCGGCCAATCTGAAACCAGTCCTTCAGAGAATGGTACAGGTAATCAGAACAAAGAATCAGAATAATCAGTAAACTTCAATAACCATAGCACTATGAGTAAGGATATACCGGAAATAGATGACCTGACAAGAGGCATCAATGATTCAGAACTTATATTGACGCAAGATACCGTAGGAACACAGGTTGAGCAAAGAGAAAATAATAATGAAGCACAGGAAAAGGATACTGCTGTTTCCCTTTCGGATACAGGATGCTGGAGTGACTTCATGGAATTTCTGACATCTGACGGTTCAGTAACGGATAAAACAGAAAGGCTTGTCTGCAAGCTCGACCGTGACCTTGCGGATTCACTGGACGACTGCGATATACATGGCAGGTGCCGCTCTGACCTGGTGAATGCCATCGTAAGGGCATTCTTCAAGTCATATCTGCCACGTCTGGCAGAATACAGAAGAGAAAAGAAATCTTTGTTTAACAGTTATAATCTGTAGGATATGAAAAAGACTGACTGGACCGACAGGATGCTGGCCGCTCTTGTCGAGCTGTATCCGGTAGAGACCACAGCCTATACAGCTGCCGTTCTAAACCTGAGCGAATCGACCGTCAAACTGAAAGCCCGTGAACTTGGACTTGTAAAAATGGCCAAATCCAGATGGATGGAGCGTGCCGACTATATCAGAAACCATTTCCAGGAGTGTTCCTTCTCTGAGATAGGAAAAGCTCTTGGCATTACCCGGATGAGTGTCGGACGCATAGCCGCTGCACTCGGACTCAAACGCAGCAGTGAAGAGAAACACCTGATTTCCTCACGTATCCGTACACAGATGGTAAAGAGGGAAAGACGGCGTATCGTCTTCGGACTGGAACCGGTCACAGGTATCCGTGTCATCTCAAACAGGGCAAAGGTAAGGGTACGCTCAAACATGAAGTCAAACGGATACATCATCAGTGAGGAACACAACGTGATTTATTATACCGGCACTACGGAACGCAGGGAACGTCTGGAAAGCCGGGGCATCAGACTCGGACTGCATATCCTTCCGCTTCCGCAGGACAGTTCCGCTCTTTCATCCAACATCATATTACAACAGCCATGCAGCACGGACAGATAGTATTCCTTCTCTTCGTTGCAATGGTATTCTACTATGCGGCAATGATTTTCATGGACTTCCAAAGGGCAAAGGCTGCACAGAATGCCGAGCAGGACAGCCATAAAGAAGAGGACATAGACATATCGGAAGAGGCACGAAGCTTCAGGCCGATAAGAATAAACCGGGATGAACCTGAATCCAAAGAACAAAGTTCAGAACAGAGTAATACGGAAAATCTCGAATCAAATAATGAAAGCAATAATTCTGATGGTACAGAGAAATCTGCATCCAAATCAGAATCTTCCAAACACGTTTACCGGGAGGCCATCATGACTGACGGCATTCTGGTTGAGAATATCATTCAGGAAATAAACCGGCTGGCAGAGACCGGTACCAGTGATCTCGGTGCCGTTATCTTCAGCTGTGAGAATGCCTGATATATATACCGTTCCTTTAGTGACATCTGTTTCTTTGGCGATGAAATCCTTTAACAATTTTCAGAAATGCAGATAATAAAGAAAAATGCCCGGAATCTTACGGAGCGTTTCATCGGTTCAAGTTTTGCACAGAAGAGTGTGATGGCGGCCATTGCACTTATTATTTCCACATCAAATGTAATGGCAGGAAGCAAGGGTGCAGCAGGTTTTACCAAGGCCACCCAGGAAGTCAGCTCCTACCAGACTCCGGTATCGAACCTGATGAAGGCCATTGCTGCCGTTATCGTTCTGGTCGGTGCCTTCAACGTCTATTTCAAGATGCAGAACGGAGACCAGGACGTGAAGAAGACCATCATGCTTACCATCGGAGGCTGTATCGCATTCATCGCACTTTCGGAAGCTCTTCCGCTGTTCTTCCAGTAATCCTTACCCGGCATGACAATGAATCAGGAAGGATACCCTGTGTTCAAGGGATTGCAGAAACCGCTGGAGTTTATGGGCATACGTGGCCGTTTCCTCACTCTGGCAGCGGCAGCCATAGGCGTATCATTCGTAGGCTTCATCGGTTTCTCAATCGCTTTGGGAAAGATTGCAGGATTCATAGCCATGATGGTCATGGCACTGGTGGGACTGATAACAATCTACATCAAACAGCGTGGTGGACTCCACAACAAGAAGAGGGCAAGAGGTATCTATATCTACAGAAGCCTGAGAAAAGAACAGTAAATCACTTTATACAGTATGGCACACAAAAGGAAAAGAATTTTTGACGGACTCTATGCGCAGCTGGAGGAGACGGACGGCAATGTCGTGCTGTTCTCGGCCAGAGGCGAGCCGTCCGTTATCTTTGAGATAACCAATCCGGTCCAGCAGCTCTGTACGGATGCGCAGCAGTACATGCTGTTTCATGACGTGCTATCCAATATCCTTCAGACCATCGGTGAGGGATATGCACTGCAGAAGCAGGATATTCTGTGCAGACAGGCATATCACCATGACGTGCCTGATGATGCGGAGTTCCTGACAAGGAGTTATTTCAGATACTTCGAGGGAAGGGAGTTCACAGAGATAAGGACTTTTCTTATCCTCACTCAGGAGGCTCAGAGAAGCCAGTTCATCCAGTATGATCCGAAGAGATGGCTCGATTTCCATGCCAAGGTATCAAAGACGGATGATATTCTGACCGAAAAGCATATCCGGCACAGAAAGCTCGGCAAAGAGGAAGTCAGCGAGTACTGTCACCGTTTCATGGCATTCCAGTTCCGGCACGGACCGTTCTCGATGACCAACTTCAAGGCTTCGGACGAATATCTCAGGACAGGTGACCGTATCATCCGTTCCTATCCGCTGGTGGACATTGACGAGATAAACCTGCCTTCCATGGTAAAGCCGTATACACAGATGAACATCAACGGCTACGGTATCGCAACCGACCTGCTTTCTTTCCTTACCGGCGTCCCCTACTCGGACTGTGTGGTGTTCAACCAGGTCATTCAGATACCGGGACAGAGGAAGCTGCTGCGCAAGCTACAGGCCAAGGCGAAGCGTCACGGTTCCATGCCGGACCCGAGCAACCGTATTGCAAAGGCCGACATTGAGGAAGTGCTGGACAGGCTGGCCGTTGACAGTACCATGCTTGTGTACTGTAACTTCAACATTCTGGTGAGCTGTCCGCCTGACAAGGTTACTCCGGTAACTTCCTTTCTGGAGACCAAACTGTACGAGTGCGGCATCATGCCGTCAAGGACGGCTTACAACCAGCTGGAGCTTTTCATGGACTGTTTTCCCGGTAACGGCTATGCCTTCAACCCGGACTATGACCTGTTCCTGACGCTTTCGGATGCTGCCTTGTGCTTTTTCTTCAAGGAGCATCTGAAGGAGTCTGAGGATACACCGCTGACCACATACTACACTGACCGTCAGGGATTGCCTGTATGTATCGACATTACCGGCAAGGAAGGCAAAAGAAAAATGACGGACAATGCCAATTTCTTCTGTATCGGTCCTTCAGGTTCCGGCAAGTCCTTCCACATGAACAGTGTGGTACGTCAGCTGCTGGAACAGAATACGGATGTGGTCATGGTGGACACGGGTGATTCCTACGAAGGCATATGCGGATATTACAAGGGTACATACATATCATACTCGAAGGAGAAGCCCATCTCCATGAATCCGTTCAAGGTTACTAAGGAAGAATATGAACTCAATTTCGGTGAGAAGAAGAACTTCCTTAAATCGCTGATATTCCTGATATTCAAGGGTAACGCATTTCCAACAAAGATTGAGGACATGCTGATAAACCAGACCATAGTAGAATACTATGAGGCCTATTTCAATCCTTTTGAAGGGTTCAGCGACAGTGAGCGTGAGGCATTGAGGCAGAAACTGCTGGTCGCCGCCAAGATGGAGGATGACTATGAACAGTACACGCACAGCATGGAGGACATCGACAGGCAGATAAATACGGAAGAGGTTCAGGAGAAGGCTGAAAGCCGTGCCCTGCTGCTGCCTTCCGAAGTACGCCGTCTGAAGCTGATACGACAGTGCCGTTCACTGACTGCTCTGATAAATGATGAAGCGGCTACAGAATCGGAAAAGGAACGTGCACTTGCCATTATCGAAAAATATAAAAGGGAACTTTATAACAATTCCATGCTGATTAAGATAGACAGGCAGATTGACCACATGGAGGAACAGAAGCGCAGGCTGAAGGTTCAGGAACTATCGTTCAATTCCTATTATGAGTTTGCCCTGGAACGCATACCGCAGATTACACAGCTGGAGAAAATCAGTTTCAATATACATGACTTTGCGGCCATACTGAAACAGTTCTACCGTGGCGGCGAGCTAGAGATGACGCTGAACTCCGACCTCGACATTAATCTGTTTGACGAGCGCTTCATTGTGTTCGAAATAGATAAAATAAAGGATGATCCGGTGCTTTTTCCGATTGTGGTGCTGATTATCATGGACGTGTTCCTACAGAAGATGCGTATCAAGAAGGGACGGAAGGCTCTTATCATCGAAGAGGCATGGAAGGCAATCGCTTCACCTACCATGGCGGAATATATAAAGTATTTGTATAAGACCGTCCGGAAGTTCCACGGAATAGCCGGTGTGGTCACACAGGAGCTTAACGACGTGATTGATTCCCCTATCGTGAAGGAGGCCATCATCAACAACTCGGATGTGAAGATTCTGCTTGACCAGACTAAGTTCAAGGACAGGTATGAAGATATTGCAGCCATTCTGGGACTCACTGACATACAGCGTCAGCAGATTTTCACTATCAATGCGCTGAACAACCATGAGGGAAGAAGCTACTTCAAGGAGGTGTGGATTTGCAGGGGACAGCACTCGGATGTGTACGGCGTAGAGGAAGCACCGGAATGTTACTGGGCATACACCACAGAACGTACCGAAAAGGAGGCACTGAAGATTTATCTTGCCTGGTACGGTACGCTGCAGGAGGCCATCACCCGTATCGAGGAAGACCGCAAGGCTGACGGAGGGCTTCTGTATCTGGAGTTTGCAAGAAAAGTCAACCAACATCAAAAAGTTATGTCACTATGGTAAAATTCAGATTCATGCTGATTGCGATACTGCTGGTATCGGCATCAGCCAATATGTCTGCTGCATGGAGAATCGTATTCGACCGCAACTGCCTGAAGATTGTCATGGCCAATACCGCTTCACAGAAACTTATCGAGGAACAGCACAACCAGCGTGTGGATACCATCGCCGCCAAGAAACAGAAGGTAGAACTCTATACGGTAAGCATGGCTACCATGAAGGAACTCTACAAGCTGAGCATGGAGAACATATCCGGTTTCGGGACTGAAAGTCTTTATTATAAGGAAATAGGTCTGTGCGCTTTGGATATTCTGCGAAATGTTCCGGTACTTGTCAGTACGGTAAACAAGGCCAAATTTTCAAACAGGCTGCTCTGTCTGAACGAACTCGGCAATCTTGTAGCGGAAACCCAGCAGCTGGTCGGCAACTTCGTCAATATTGTGAACAATGCCAGGATTCCCAATCCGTTGCAGGGACAGGCAACTGCCGAGAAAAAGGATGACGGCTACAACCTGCTGGACAGGTATGAAAGGCTGACATTGGCCAACAGCATCTATACAGACCTGAACAGGATACGCTACAAGGTGGAAGGGATGGTTCTGATGGCACAGTATGCCACTGCAAACGACCTCTTCTTTGCCATAGATCCTGAAGGATGGGCAAATGTGGTGACCATGAAGAATCATGTGGGGAATCTTGTACAGGACTGGAACGGCCTGGTTGCTTCAAATTATTAACTCTTCATATGTATGTGTCTGTCATGAAACTCAGGAATATAAGTATCATATCAACAGGTATTATAATGCTGTTGCTGCCTTTAAAGGCTTCCGCTTTCATAATACCCAAAGACCTGCCGACCATCGAAGCACTCATTGCCCTGCACAAGGCCATAAAGAAGGACGAGGACAAGGCTCTTACAAGAGTGGCCACAAGCTATGGCGAGCAGTCGCTCATTGAGAAGGGTGCGGAAAAGTTCAATGATGTCCGGACCACTCTGGATACAAGGCTGAACAATGCCTATTCGTACCTGGTACTGGCTGGTGCAATCTCTTCAACGGCCAACTCACTGTATCAGCTGGTAACGGAATACAAGGACTTTACCGGCAATACCTTCAGTCATGTATCAAAGAAGCCTTTCGTAGCATGGTATTATGCCGATGCCAACGTGGCAATATCAAGGGAGATACAACACTGCTACAGACTATATGCATCCGTAGCTGCTTCGGGTATAAACCTTATGAAGGCTTCCATGGATGAGAAACTGAATCTGGTAATGACACTGAAGGCTTCCATCGACAGGGCAAGGTACATCATAGACAATGCCAACCTGTACTGTTTCCTTGTCACGGACTGCGGATGGAAGCCGGACTATATCTGGGAGATACTGAACTCCAATGTGAAAAATGAGATAGCTGAGCGTGTAATCAATAAATGGAATCAGGGATATGCAGGTTAGAATTATGTTATTGTGCCTGTTCTGTATGGCAGTTTCAGGTACAGTCACTGTTGCCAATGCCCAAAGCATAGTAAGTGACAGTGAAAAGCAGAAGCAGTGGAAGTCTATGGAAAACGGTCCGTGGGATTTTGCTCCGGACTGGTATTACTTTTTCCTGCATAAGAAATACTCAGGTGCGGAAATGTACTGGAAATGGGACTGGTTCAATTCCGGATTCCGTGTCCGTTTCAAGGAACCAAAGTCTGATGTAAAACGTATCATGCCGGTGCGTGTGACTGCCGAAGAGACGCAGAGGCAGAAAATCAAAAAAGTGGAGAGTGAGCGCAAATATATCGAGGAACTGTATAAGGAAGAACTGGCAAGGGAGGCTGACAGAAATGTTGACCTGATGTATGCCACCTACAAGGACGAGTTCAACCGTATGCAGGACTGTATCACGGACGGACTGCTCTACTGTATGCAGAAGAGTGACGGCAAGCTCCGCTATCAGGTGGACGAACTGAGCCGCCAGAATGAAATACTCTGTGCGGATATAGCCTATATACACAAAACCGGTGTCGGTTATGGGCTGGAGAACGCCAAGCGGCAGAAGGCATACGAGGAAGCCAAATCCAGGATGGCAGAACTGGTCAACAGGACTGCGCACCTTTGTGCCGTTGCCGCTACACACTATTAGACACTCTCTATAATTGATAATAATTTAAGTAATAATATTAAACAAATAATATAGTCAATCATGAATTTACTGTTTATTCCACTGACAATAGGACTTCCGGCCATTGACGAAAGTCTGGAAAAGCTGCTGACGGCCATGGAGACATTTCCCAATGTGGCCGTTCTCGGTGATGCCGTTTCAATGGCAAAGGCTCTCGGTCTGTGTCTGGCCCTGTGTGTCGGTTCATACGAATGCTGGATGATGATGCTTGGAAGGCGTGGTATGGATGTCATGAAGCTGTTGCGCATCATCGGCATTTCCCTGTGTATTTCATCCTCTTCATGGATATGCTCGGCTCTGCAGGTTCCGGGAAAGAGTCTGGAGTCCGCTACATGGGCTATGGCAAAGGCAAAGAACAAGGAAGTGGCAGCCTTCGAGCTGAAGGTGGCACAGAAACAGAGTGAATATCTCGACAGGCTGAGAACCGTGCAGGACTCCATAGCCACGGCAAAGCAGGTGGCCGAAATCGGTCAGGATGCTGCCTGGTGGGACAAGCTTATATATAATGTGGAGAATCTGGGCTCGACCATCAACAACTACGCCCAGAGGGCTGCCGTGGCGGCTGAGACGAAGGTCAGTGAATGGATAAACGATGTAATACGCTTTGTCGGCGAACTGATTTTCCAGATGTCGTATTACGGGATGCTCGTGGCACAGAGGATTTTCATGGCCATCATGATGATATTCTGTCCGATCATGTTTGCTCTCTCGCTGGCACCGCCATGGAACTCGGCCTGGAGCCAGTGGATGTCCAAGTTCCTTTCCCTCTCGTTATGGGGATTCGTGACCTATATGTGCATCTATTATATAGACTTCATCCTTCTTTATAACCTGCAGCAGGATCTGGTGGCATACGACCATCTGCTTCATGGCTCGGTAAACTCCTGGGAACAGATCGGCGCACTGGGACTGCAGGGAATAGGCTCCAACTGTATGTATGCCATGGGTATGCTCGTGGGTGCCTATATCATACGCTTCGTTCCTGAAGTGGCTTCATGGCTGATTCCGGGAGGTGTAAGTTCGGGTACAGGTTCCGTTGCCGGTTCAGCTGCAATGGGTATCACCACTACTGCAGGTGCCATGGCCGGAGGTGCGGCAGGTTCTGCCATGAGAGGAACAGGTTCGGCTGTCAGGTCATTAGTCAAATAACTTCAAATCTTTTTACAATATGCTTATTGAATCCCTTGCACAGAAAACCAGACTGGCTATGATGACGGTATTTGCGGTAATCGGAGGCTGCACCGTCATCTGTGCCTTTACGGTCTGGTACTGCATTTCCCTGGTAAATGAGGAAAGGCAGCAGATTTATGTACTTGACGGAGACATTCCGTTTCTTGCCGAGCGTGCACGGCTGGAAGCCAACTTCACCATGGAGGCCAAGGCGCAAAGCCGAAAGAGCGGTATAAATTTAAGGCGGGCGGGTTTTCGGAATCGACGTCGAGCTCGATGCCTTTGCCCGCGTTTTTGGCTTCGGTCAGCGCCGCGCGCATAAGGAGTTTGCCGTAGCCTCTAAACTCATTTGCGCTTAATCACTCTGCCGAAATGGTCAAGCTCGCGCGGTTTTTCCATGGGCAGCTCACCGTAGACCTTGCGCGCGAGGAAGAAGACCGCCACGGCGTACACAACGAGCAGCACCTCCAAAAGATAGACGGAGGTAAGCACGTTCGTCTGATACAGCGCTGCGAGGAAGCCAACAGCCGAGTGCAGCAGGATGCTGACGGGGTACAGCCAGAATTTTTGCGAACGCACCGCGCCGAACATCAAAACGGAAAGCTCAATTTGCAGTGCAAACACCGCGGCGCGCTCCACGCAGTTCATCACGCCGACAAGAGGGCTGATGGCATTGATCTCCGCGATGGTCTCAAGGACGATTTGGTACTCCGAGTTCGCATACTGCGCGGCAAACGCCTCTGCGCCCATGTTATTGAACGAGATGGACATCATGAGCGTAGAGAGCACCGTGAGGCCCAGCACCATGATGCACTCGAGCCCGCCGAAGCCGATGCCGAACGTAACAGCGTTTTCGCGGCCTACGCTGTCCTTCAGCATCGTTCTATATACGAGGAAGCGTGCGGTCTCCTCCAGAATGCCGGCCGAAAGACCGCCGTACACGGCGTAAAGCCACGGGTGGCCGAGCAGGAACGCGGAAACGGCGGAGCTGCCCGTGCCGAGCACAGCGGCATTGATGAGCTGCTCCAGCACCATGCCGAACACAAAGTAGGCCGTCGCGCCGATCCACGCCGGGCGGAGCTCTGTGCCCTCCTTCTTTTTCCAGATGACAAGGGCAAGGATGGGCAGCGCAAGCGAAAACAGCAGCTCTGCTGCAAACGTGATGATGATACTGACAGATATGGTATCGGCCATAGTGGTATCTCCTTTATGCGAAATGGATTTCTTATAAATGAAAACGCCGAACCGCCGGAAGGCAAAAAAATCCTCCGGCGGTGTTAATTTACGGGATAGAATCAGCGGAACAGCGTGCACACGCCGCTTTCGCGGTAATAGCGGATGCGCTTTTCAATTTCCTCTTTCGGGCACTTGAAATAATCCGCAAGGCACTGTATGCACAAAAAGTCCTCCGCGCCACGGTAGACGAGCTTGCGGTAAATGGCGATGTCGTCATCGTGGAGCGGTGCGCCGCAGGTGCGGCAGGTTTTGTAGTTTGCCATTATTTCAGCTTCACGGGCTTTGCAATGAACACCATGGTGTCATGCGGCTCCACCTGCGCCACGTAGCGCTCGGCGAACTTGCCCTCATCCTGCTTTGTATAGCAGTTGTAGAAGGAGAGGCCGATGTTCTCCGCATAAGAGATGCCCATATCCCAGAACTGCAGGGACATTTCGCTCTTTTTATCGCCGAAGTTTACGAAGCAGATGGCAAGAGAACCGTCGGAAAGGGGCTTTACGAGCGCCATGACGTTCTCCGGGTTGTTCCACTGGCGGATGCAGTAGGGCCCCCGGCACTCCATGTCCTGGTTGATGGCCAGCACGTCGG
>OLQD01001787.1_pt1 | contig 16926 bp, 12 predicted proteins | sample 1672841 | NCBI WGS metagenome assembly OLQD01 (sample SAMEA3136729, study PRJEB25190) | human gut metagenome | biome: human gut; feature: human-associated habitat; material: faeces | place: Austria | collected 2013 | reverse complement strand
GCTCCCTGCCGGAAGAAGGAACAAACGGTACATTAGAAGGGGATATTGTTCCGGGCGACATTACATTCTACAGATTACAGGGAACGGCAGAAGGCGGTATGAAAATTACATTATACAATGTAAATGACATCAATCCTGATAAAATAGATATCAATCTGCTAAACGAATACTATTTCCAGACAATGCATCATGAGTTCGCCCACATCCTGCATCAAACCAAAAACTATGATCCGGCATTTGATCGTATCACAGAAAATGCCTATATCGGCAGCGACTGGTATATGGTGGGAGCTAACCGCAATGCATGGCAACAAGGATTTGTCACTTCCTATGCAATGAGTGAATCACGTGAAGATTTTGTTGAAAACATTGCGGTGTACGTCACAAATACAGAAGACTACTGGAATAATATGCTACAAAATGCCGGTGAAAGCGGTCGTGCACTTATCAAACAGAAATTCGAAATAGTCTATAGTTACATGGAACAAACCTGGGGAATCAATCTGGACGAATTACGCGACATCGTTCTACGCCGCCCTCCAAGCGGAATTTCCCGACGTGGAGATCACCGTCAGCGGCGGTATCGCAACGCTCGGCGACCTCACGGCTCTCGACCGCGCGGGGCTGCGCAGCGTCATCGTCGGCAAGGCGCTCTACGAAGGACGTATCACCCTCGAAGATCTCGGACGATGCTTGCCAAACGAATAATCCCCTGCCTGGACATCCGCGACGGCCGGACGGTCAAGGGCGTCAATTTCACCGACCTGCGCAGTGTGGGCGATCCGGTGGAGCTGGGCGCCCGCTACGCCGCCGAAGGTGCCGACGAGCTGGTCTACCTCGACATCAGCGCCTCGGAGGAGGGCCGTCGGACCTTCACCGAGCTGGTTTCGCGCATCGCCGCGCGCATCGACATCCCGTTCACCGTCGGAGGCGGCATCTCGTCGGTCGACGACGCCTCCAGGCTGCTCGACGCCGGAGCCGACAAGATCACCCTCAACAGCGCCGCCGTGGCCAACCCCGCGCTGATCGACGCCATCGCCGCCAGATACGGCTCGCAGTTCGTCGTCGCGGCCATCGACGCCCGGACCGTCGACGGCCGCTGGGTCGTCACGACCCACGGAGGCCGACGCCCCACCCAGCGCGAACTCTTCGCCTGGGCCGCCGAGGCCGCCGACCGCGGCGCGGGCGAAATCCTCTTCACCTCGATGGACCACGACGGCACGAAGAACGGCTACCCGTGCGACACCTTCGCGCGGCTGGCGGAACTGCCCGTCCCGATCATCGCCTCGGGCGGCGCGGGCACGGCGGACCACATCGCCGACGTGCTGACCCTCGGCCGTGCCGACGCGGCGTTGGCCGCCAGCATCTTCCATTACAACGAGATTCCGATACCCGTATTGAAGCGGGAGTTGAAGAAACGCAACATAAACGTCAGACTATAAAATCACTATGAAAATCGAAGGAAAACCGTTTTCGGCGTTCGACGCCGCAAAACTCCCCGGCGGACTCGTCCCCGCCGTCATTCAGGACGACCGCACCCTCCAGGTCCTCATGCTGGGCTACATGAACCGCGAAGCCTATGAAAAAAGCCTCGCCGAAGGCCGCGTCACGTTTTACAGCCGCTCGCGCCAGCGTCTCTGGACCAAGGGCGAGACCAGCGGCAACTGGCTCGACATCGTGTCGGTGGCCGCCGACTGCGACTGCGACACGCTGCTCATCCGCGTCATCCCCCACGGCCCGACCTGCCACACGGGGTCGAAAACCTGCTTCGGAGAGGCCGTGCCCGAAACCGAAGGTTTCATCCGCTACCTGCAAAGCGTCATCCGGGGACGTCACGCCGAGATGCCCGAAGGCTCCTACACCTCGAAGCTCTTCAACCGCGGCGTGAACAAGATCGCGCAGAAGGTCGGCGAGGAGGCTGTGGAGACCGTCATCGAGGCCGTGGCCCAGAACCGCGAGGCGATGATCTACGAGGCTTCGGACCTCGTCTACCACCTGCTCGTGCTGCTCGAAGCCACCGGATGCTCGATCGCCGACCTCGAAAAAGAGTTGGCGCGCAGGCACTCCTGACCCCTCCCGGAAGCGTTCCGACACCCGGAAAAGCCGCTTCTGGCGAAAGAATGTAACGAATTGTTTGCTTTTTTCGCCCGAAGCGCTTATTTTTGCAATCGAACACCGTCAGTATCAGCGTCAAAGACTGCATGAAAAACCGTAATCACATCCGAATACGAAGCCCTGTTCCGCCAACATTTCCGGCTGGCGACACTCTATGCCGAACGCATCGTCGGTTCGGCCCACGAAGCCGAGGACATCGTGCAGGAGGTCTTCATCGCGCTGCTCGACGTCGATTTCAGCCAGATCCGCCAGAAGGAGAGCTATCTCTACCGCTGCGTGCGCAACGCGGCGCTCGACCACCTGCACGCCCGGATGAAGAACCGCTTCTACGACATCAACTCGAAGGAGACGGTGCGCCTGGCCGCCGAAGAGAACGCCCCCGGCAACGAACAGGCTATAATCGAGCAGATTGCGGCCATCTACCGCCGGATCGAGGCGCTGCCTGAACAGGGACGCCGCATCTTCAAGATGATCTGCATCGAGCACAAAAGCTACGTCGAGACGGCCCGTCTGCTTTCGCTCTCGCTCCACACCGTGAAGACCCACATGTCGCGCTCGTTCAAAGCCCTGCGCAAAATGTCGATGTTCTTCCTCACGCTTTTTTAGGTCCCGGACAGCCGGAGTCCGCCCCCCCGAATCCGATTTTAATCCGACCCGATTTCGCCCCGCCGCACAGAAAGGACGAAATCCCGATTCCGCTTTTGTGTTACAATCCGTAACCCACCTGCAAATTTTTCACAAAAAAACGCCGGCATTGTATGTCCGGCGTTCGTTTTTTCGGTCTATTCCATAGGAAACGTTGTTTCCGGCCACACCGACCAACCTGAAAACACGGAAAACGACATGAGTTTCGAAAACCAGATCAAAGAAATACTCAAAGCCCGCCTCGAGGGAACCGCCACCGAAGAGGAACTGGCGATCCTCCGGGAGTGGCTCGACCGCTCGCCGCAGAACCGGGAGCTGGCGGAACTGCTGGAGGAGTCGGCGGAGAACCTTCCGCTGCTGGGCCGGATATACGGCTACGACGAACAGCGCGTATGGGGCAACATCCGCAAGGCGGCCCGCAAGCGCCGGATGCGCATGCTGGCTGCCACGGCCCGGAAATACGCGGCGGTCGCCGCCATGGCGGCGCTGCTGGCCGGCGGCGGCTGGTGGACGCTCGGCCGCCGGGCCGAACGGCTCGCACGGCAGGCTTACATCGAGCAGCTGACGCCCGGGGTGCGGGGCGCCGTGCTGACCCTTTCGTCGGGCGAGAACGTCGCGCTCGAAGCGGGCGGGCGGCGGATGCTCGTCGAACAGGACGGCACGCAGGTATGGCTCAACTCCGAGTCGAGCCTCGTCTTCCCGGTCCGCTTCGGCGACGGGCCGCGCGAGGTGACCGTGACGGGCGAAGCCTACTTCGACGTGGCGCACGACGCCTCGCGGCGGTTCGTGGTCCACGCCGACACGGTTTCCGTAAGCGTCTACGGCACGGCGTTCAACATCTCGTCCTACGCCGACGAGGGCGCGATCGAGACCACGCTCGTGAGGGGCAGCGTCGAGGTGCGGAGCGGACACCGCCGCGCAATGCTCCAGCCGGGCCAGCAGGCCCGCGTGGGGCGCGAAGGGGCTATCTTCGACGTGCGGCAGGTCGCCGCCGAAGATTACGCCGCCTGGACCCGGGGACTGTTCACCTTCAACGACGAGACGATCGCCTCGATATGCCGCAAACTCTCGCGCTGGTACGGCGTGGAGATCGTCCCGCGGGGCGTCGACGCCGACAAGGTGCGCTACACGGGCGTCGTGAAACGCTACGAAACCTTTGCCGAAATGGCCCGTCTGCTGGCGCGCACCGATCAGATACGCGCCGATGTCGAGGAGGGGAAGATCGTGCTCTGCATCGACCGTGACGACGATTGATGCCGGTTAGTTGGGAAGCCGCCCGACGGGGCGGCATTCGTGTCACTTAAAACACAGCTATTATGAGGAAACTTTACCTATCAGTATCGCACCGAAGGCCATGGCTTGCCGTGTGCATGTGGCTGCTGGCGATTTCCGTCTGGGGCGCGCCCCGGCAGGCGACGGCGAGCGAAGCCTACCAGCAGCGCAGGGAACGCATCTCCGTATCGTTCCGCAACGCGTCGCTGGCCGAAGTTCTCCAACGGATCAAACAGCAGACGGGATATTACATCCTCTATAATAGCGACGCCGTGCGGGGAATCGGCGGCATCTCCTTCAGCAAGGCCGACGCCCCGGTGCGCGAAGTGCTCGACGAAGCGCTGCGCGGCACGCGGCTCGAATACTCGATCGACGACGACACGATCGTGATCCGTGGCCGAAGCGGGGGGGGGAACGCCTCCGCCCCGCAGAAAGCCCCGGACAAGGTCGTCAGCGGACGTGTGACGGACACGGCCGGCGCGCCGCTCGTGGGCGTGAACATCCTGATCCAGGGGACCGCCACGGGAGTCGTGTCGGGGTCCGACGGCGGATTCTCGATCCGCATGCCCGAGGGCCGCGACAACCTGATCTTCTCCTACATCGGCTACGTCTCGCAAACGCTTCCCTCGGCACAGACCAGACTGGTCAGGCTGGTGCAGGACGAACAGGAGATCGAAAACGTCGTGGTGACCGGCATCTTCACCCGCAAGAAGGAGAGCTACACGGGTTCGGCCACGACCATCACGTCGGGCCAGCTGGCCCGCGTGAGTAACCGCAACGTCTTCGAGAGCCTGAAAAACATCGAGCCATCGCTCTACATCATGGACAACACGCTGATGGGCTCCGACCCCAACACGCTGCCGGACATGCAGCTGCGCGGTATCACCACCTTCCCCTCGGAATCCACGGGCGTCAATATCAAGGGCAACTACCAGAACCGCCCCAACCAGCCGCTGTTCATCCTCGACGGGTTCGAAACCACGGCCGAGAAGGTGATGGACATGGACATGACCCGTATCGAGAGCATCACCATCCTCAAGGACGCCGCGGCCAAGGCGCTCTACGGCTCGAAGGCCGCCAACGGCGTCATCGTCATCGAGACCAAACGCCTGGCCGGCAATCAGGAGCTGGTGACCTACACCGGAAGCATCGAGGTGTCGATGCCCGACCTGACGAGCTACAACCTCTGCAACGCCTGGGAGAAGCTCGAGGCCGAGCGCATCGAGGGCGTCTACACCTCGGCGAATCCCCAGACGCAGGTGGATCTCACCAAACGCTACAACGCACTCAAAGCGCAGGTGCTCGGCGGACTGGACACCTACTGGCTCGCAAAACCCCTGCGCACGGGCGTCGGCCACAAACACACCCTCTCGGTCGAACTGGGCGACAGCCGCAAACTGCGGGCGATGATCGACTTCTCGTACAACAACGTGGCGGGCGTGATGAAGGGTTCGGAGCGCACGGTGCTCTCGGGCGACGTGAACGTTTCGTACCGCAAGAAAAGCTTCCTGTTCCGCAACATATTGAGCGTCAGCAACACCAGGAGCGACAACTCACCGTGGGGCGATTTCGGGGACTACGCCCGGATGAATCCCTACTGGAGCGCCGTCGATCCCCAGACGGGCCAGATCGCCCGCTGGGCCTACGACGAAGTGGCCAACCCGATGTACGACGCCACGCTCGGAACGCTCGACCGCGAGACCTACACCAGCGTGACGGACAACTTCTACGCCGAATGGCAGGCCACCGAGGCGCTGAAACTCACCGCCCGCCTCGGCATCGCCGTAAAGCGCAGCGACGCCGACGAATTCTATCCGGCCAAGCATTCGAAATTCGCCACCTCGGCCTACGAAAGCACGAGCATGCAGCTGCGCAAAGGCTCCTACCAGCTCGACAACGGCAAGAGCAGCGACATTTCGGGCGAAATCTACGCCAACTACGCCAAAAACTGGGGCAGGCACTACCTCTACGTCAACGCCGGCGGCCGGATCGCCGAAAACACGTACAGCGCCTACCAGCACTACGCCGAGGGATTCCCCAACAGCCAGACGGCCGACATCACCTTCGCCCGGCAGTACGCCCAGGACAAAAAGCCCGTCGGCATCTCGTCGATCACGCGCGAAATCAGTTTCCTGGGAACCGCGTCGTACAGCTACGGCGACCGTTACAACGTCGACCTCACGTTCCGCGAAAGCGCCTCGTCGCTCTACGGCGCCGACAACCGCTGGTCGTCGGCATGGAGCGCCGGCGTGGCGTGGAACCTCCACAACGAACCCTTCCTGCGCGATCAGGACGTTTTGAAACAATTCAAGATCCGCGCCTCGGCCGGACTGACGGGCAACCAGAACTACGACACCAACGAAGTGCTGGCCACCTATCTCTACTACACCGGGGCCACCTACCACGGACAGACGGGCGCCTACCTCTCGAAGATGCCCAACCCCGCCCTCAAATGGGAACAGCGCATGGACTACAACGTGGGCGCCGACATTACGGTCCACCGCGCAACGATCGCCTTCGACTACTACAACTCGGTGACCGAGAACATGCTCACCGACGTGGCAATCCCCACCTCCACGGGTTTCGACACCGTGAAGGACAACCTGGGCAAGGTCCGCAACCGCGGCATCGAGGCCAAATTGAGCTATACGCTCTGGCAGGGCAAACAGGGCTTTTTCAACCTCTTCGGCTCGATCGCCTATAACAAGAACATCATCATCAACCTCTCCGAAAGCCTCAAGGCCTACAACGAAAAGATGATGGCCCAGGCGCAGGACAAGAGCAACTCGACGCCCGTGCTGATCTATCAGGACGGAATGCCGATGAACGCCATCTGGGCCGTGCCGTCGCTGGGCATCGACCCCACGACGGGTCAGGAAATCTACGTCAGGAAGGACGGCACGCTGACCTACGAGTACGACGCGCAGGATCAGGTCGTGGCCGGCATCAGCGACCCCAAGTACCGCGGCAACTTCGGCTTCGCGGCCGAATACAAGGGCTTCGGGTTAAGCGCCACCTGCACCTTCCTCGGCGGCGGGCAGCGGTACAACACCACGCTGGTCAACAAGGTCGAAAACGTCGACATCCACTACAACGTCGACCGCCGCGTGCTCTACGGCCGCTGGCAGACCCCGGGCCAGAACGCCATGTTCAAGAAACTCGGCTCCTACACCGACGAAAACGGCAAGCAGCACGACGAAAAGACCCGGGCCACGACGCGCTTCGTGCAGGACAACAACGAGCTGACGTTCTCGTCGCTGAGCCTCTATTACGAGTTCAACCCGCGGCTGATCAGCAAAATCCGCCTCAAGCGGCTCAAGCTGGCCTTTTACATGAACAACATCGCCACGCTCTCGTCGATCCGCATCGAGCGCGGCACGACCTATCCCTTCGCACGGAGCATGTCGTTCCAGCTGACCGGAACCTTCTAACACAAACCACCGAAGCCATGAAAAACAGCATCAAATACCTCCTTCTGTCCGCCGCAGCCCTCGCAGCCGTCTCGTGCGAGAGCTGGCTCGACGTGACGCCCCCGTCGGAAATCCGCGCCGAGGACCACTACTCCTCGGCCGAAGGCTTCCAGCAGACGCTCATCGGCTGCTACCTCGCCATGGGCGAAACCGACCTCTACGGCGAAAACCTGACGTGGCACATGGTCGAAATGCTGGGCCGCCAGTACGACGCCCGCAAGAACACCGCCGCGGACGACTACGACCTCGACCGCTACAACTACAAAACCACGAAATCCACCGAAGTGATCGAAAAGGTCTGGGAGAAATCCTACTCGGTGATCGCCAACGTCAACGACGCCCTCGACCACATCGACCGCCGGAAGGACGGACTCGACTCGGTCAACTACCGCATCATCAAGGGCGAACTGCTCGCCGTGAGGGCCTACATCCACTTCGACCTGATGCGCCTGTTCGGGTGCAGCGACCTGGCCGGACGCACCGACCTGGAGAGCCGTCACACGGTCCCCTACCTGACGAGCGTCGACAAGGACGCGGCGCCGCAACTGACCTACGCCGAGACGCTCCGCCGCATGATCGCCGACCTCACGGAGGCCGCCCGCCTGCTGGAGATCGACCCCATCCGGGCCAGGTATCCCGAAAGCATCTATACCGAAGCCAACGTCGACAAATTCTACGATTACCGCTACATGCACCTGAACTACTTCGCCGTCAAGGCCCTGCTGGCGCGCGTCTGCATGTGGGAAGGCAGCGACGAAAACAAACACACCGCGTTGCTGGCCGCCCTCGAAGTGATCGACGACCCGGCATCGGTCGGAATCGCCGGCGGGCTGACGCTGCGCACGTTCACCGACTCCGCCAAGGCCCCCACGACCGAGATGTGCTTCCCGAGCGAACATATCTTCGCGCTCGGCGTCACGGACATGGCCAAGAAGATCGCAAGCAACCTCAACCGCGAATATTCGGCACAGGACCGCCAGTACCGCACGCTGTGCATCAAGAACTCGGTCGCCGACGATCTTTTCGAAATCAAGGGCGCCGGCATCTCCGACTGCCGCTACAAACAGCTCTACCACAACACCGACTACTGGCCCGAGGGGACCAAGACCCCTTCGAAGCTCTATCAGCAGACCTCGACGGGCGCCGACTACCGCCACAAGGACCTGATGCCGCTGATCCGCCTGCCGGAGATGTACTACATCGCCGCCGAGTGCCGCATCTCCGGTCCGGACAAGGACCTCGGCGAAGCCCGCAGCCTGTTGCAGGAGGTGCGCAAGGCCCGCGCGGTCTACGAAGAACTGGATGCCGACCTCGACGAGGCGGGCCTGATGGCCCAGCTCGAAAAGGAGTACCGCAAGGAGTTCATCTGCGAAGGCGTGGTCTTCTATTTCTACAAGCGGCTGGGCTACGAGAAACTGCCCCGCCAGAGCGACGTGATGAGCGGCAGCAAGGTCATCGACGACGCCGTCTACATGCTGCCCTACCCCGATTTCGAAATACAGTCGGGACGCGTACAGTAAGTCGAACGATTAATTGTTGAGAAGCATGAAAAAACTGATCTGCATACTGCTGGCCGCGGCGACGGCGGCCGGCTGCGAAAAGGACGACCCGACACGCTACGACATGTCGCAGGGAAGGGTCTGCTTCCCGGGGGCTGCGCCCAACGAAACAGCCGAATATCCCGGATACTCGAATTCCGACAGCACGTTCTACGCCTCGATGACCTTCAAGCAGCAGCCCGAAGGGGTCGCCGAGGCGGTGATCGAGGTCCCGGTGAAACTCATCGGCGGGGCCTCCGGCTCCGACCGGAAAATCGGCGTCCGCGTTCTCGAAGAGGGAACTACGGCACAGCCCGGACAGTACGAAATCCTCGGCGCGGAGGTTCCGGCCGGGAAGACCTACGGCGCCATCCGCATCGAGGTCGCCAAATCGGCCGAACTCGACACGCAGCAGCGCGAACTGACGCTCTGCCTGACCGATTCGCCCGACCTCCGGGTGGGACCGGACCTCTACCTGAAAGCCAACGTCTCGTGGCACAACATGCTGCCGCGGCCCGCGACGACCAAGCAGTGGTCCACCTACAACGCCTTCATCGAATCGGAGGCATCTTCGGGCAGCTCGTCGACGGAGGCTTACAGCCAGGCCGGCCACCAGCTGCTGCTGGACATCTTCGGCTGGGAGGTGTTCCCCGACTGGGGACCCGATTACAGCTACTACATCGACGCCTGGCGCGCCAGGGCACAGGCCTGGTACGACGAATGGAAGGCCGCCAACCCCGGGCAAAAACGCATCCACGAATCAGGCTCCATGAAGGGCCGGGAGGTAACGATCCGCACCAAGTAAACGACGAACGACCATGAGAAAACACACCCTATATCTGTTGCTGGCAGGCTGGGGCCTGCTCGCCGCGTCGTGCTACGACGACAAAAGCACGTTGCAGACCACCCATATCCCGCCCGTGGAGATCGAAGTGCCGGAAGCCATCGCCTCGCAGCTGACGGTGGTGCACAACGCACGGCTCGACATCACGGGCATCCGCATCACCAAAGACGGCCGGGAGAATCCCGAGGAGCTTACCTACGAATGGACGGTGAGTCAGACCGACAACGACTCGGAGGCGATTTCGCTCGCCACGACGCGCGAGTTCCACGAAGTGATCGACCTGCCGATCTCCTCGAAAGGCTACCTGTTCCTGCTGACGGTCACCGACACCGCCCACGACCTGAAGTACCAGTACAAGTGGACGCTCATCGTGACGGCCCAATTCAACGAAGGGCTTGTGGTGGCCTACACCCGGGACGGAACCACCTCGGACCTGGGACTGATCATGCACCCGCAGCTGACCGAGACCTACTCGGGCGCGGAGCAGGGAACCGTCGAAAAGGAGCTGATCAGCCGGCGCAACGGCAGTCCGTTCCCCTCGGCGGTCACCCACATGCTCTACACCTACGACAAAACCGACAAGAAAAACATCCTCTGGGTGTCGACCGACGACGACCTGATGCGCGTGGAGACCGATTATTACGAAATCCTGGGCCATAAGGAGGATGCGTTCGTCTACCTGCCCGGAAAGCTCGACATCCGGAGCCTGCTCAACACCTACCAGTGCACGATGATCCTCAACGACGGCGACATTTACGAAACGCTGCTCAGCCGCGGCCGGATCTCGACGCCCGTCAGCGGAACCGAAACCATGACCGTCGACAACGGCGTCGTTTCGGCCCACTCCGCTCCGGGCAGCACCCGCAAACCCAGCACGATCTTCTACGACCGGGAACAGGGCAAGTTCTGCTACGGCTACAACCAGACGTTCTACGCCTGCGGCAGCGTGGGTTCGTCGCCCTTCGACCCGGGGAACGCCCCCGGCCTGCGGTGCATCGCGGGCGGCATCAGCATCGACAACGCCACCCACACCCTGCTGATGCGGAAAGCCGACGGCAACCATGCGCTCTACACCTTCGGCAACTACTCCGCTTCGGCCGGCGCACCCGCCGCCAAGCTGATCTACGAAATCCCGGCGGAGGCCAACGCCCTCATCGCCGAAGCCGTGAGCTTCGTCTTCTCGCGATTCGACCCGATCCTCTACATCGCCACCCGCAGCGCCATCTACAAGGTGATCTTCACGACGGGCAGCGTCAATTTCGACCCGGCGCCCGTCTTCACGGCCCCTGCGGGCGAGCACATCACCCTGGCCCGCCTCTACCTGCAAGGCTACTACGCCATGGAGAACTACGACGGCTCGTCGACCCTTCCGAGCAACGCCTCGCTGGCATGGAGCAGCCGCGCGGTGACGGTGGTCACCTCGAAGGACGACGGGAACGACAAGATACACGTCGTGCCGCAGATCAACTTCGGCAGCGGACAGCTCGACCAGCCGAACGCGCTGGTGTTCGACGGCTTCGGCAAGATACTCGACTTCACCGTCGCCGGGCTTTACAAGTAGCCCGCACCGGCGTCGAAACACGCCCCATGCCGCAGATATTTTCAGAGCGTCTGCGGCATTTTTTTACTTTTTTGATTATATTTGCCTCGGTTTCACCCCCGAAAAGCGGCGGAAACCGCCCAAAACAAAAAAAGCATCAGGACGGACCCGACAAATGCACAGCGAATCCAAACGGTATGATTTCGAACGGCTCTACATCGACTGCCAACCCCGGCTGACGGCCTATGCGCTGCGTTTCGTCAACAACCCCATCGAGGCGCAGGACCTGGTTCACGACTGCTTCATGGCGCTGTGGGACCGGCAAGCCCCCCTCGACCCCGAAGAGGCCCGCATGCTGCTGTTCGCCATGACCCGCAACCGATGCCTCAATTACCTGAAGCACAAAAGCATCGTCGACAAATACACGATCAGCTGCCTGGCCCGGGCGAAAATCGGGGAGGAGCGTCTTTACAACTACGATTTCTCCTTCGCCGAAAACGGGCATCCCTACCTGTACCAGGAGTTGGAACAGCAGATACAGCGCATCATGGACTCGCTGCCCGAACGCTGCCGCGAAGTGTTTTTCCTCAGCCGGTTCCAGGGGTTGAAGAACCGGGAAATAGCCGAACGGCTCCACATCTCCCTGCATACGGTCGAGCGGCACATCCAGCGCGCCCTGCGCATCTTCGCCGAAGCCCTCGAACGCGAACAATCCATTTACCTGCAAATACTGATCCTCGCCTGGCTGATGAACCAGCCGTCCTGAAGCCTTCCAGAGGCGAATTTCAAAAAATATGCGATTTTTTCCGGAACCGGGGGGGGGTAAAATCCGCCCCGATTGTTGTATGTATGTATGCGTACAACAACCGACCCCATGAACGAAAGCCTGAAAGAACTCGCCGTCCGCTATTTCGAAGGACCCATCGCCCCCGAAGAAGAGTGCGAACTCTTCGGATTCCTCGCCGCCTCGCCGGAAAACGCCGCCCTGATGCGCGAATGGGAACGCGAATGGAAGCAACGGCACGTGCCGTCGGCCGACGTCCTCCGTTCGCTCGCCCGGCTCAACGGAAAAATAGAACGGCGCGAGAACCGAATCCGCGCCCGCCGGCGCTGGCTGCGGTTCTCGGCGGCAGCAGCCGTGCTCATCCTGATCTCGGCCTTCACCACCCGGCACCTCATACACACCGAAGACCCCGTGCAAATGTTCTCCGTACAGGCTCCCCAGGGAACCAACAGCCGCATATCGCTGCCCGACGGCAGCCAGGTGTGGCTCAACGCCGGATCGACCCTGAACTACCGGTCGGATTTCAACCGCTCGTCGCGCGACATCGGCCTTTCGGGCGAAGCCTACTTCGAGGTGGCCCGCAACGCCGACCTCCCCTTCCGGGTGCAGGCCCGGGGCTGCACGTTCACCGTGCTGGGCACCCGGTTCAACATCTCGGCCTACGACGAAGACCCCGACGTATTGGCCGCGCTGATGGAAGGCTCGCTGCAATTCGAATCGTCCCGCAGCACGGAAACGATGGTTCCGGGCGACCTGATCACCTACGACTGCCGGACGATGGAGGCGTCGCGCAGGCAGGTCGACACCGACCAGTTCCGCAGCTGGATCGACGGCATCATCCGCTACGACGCGATCTCCCTCCCGGCCCTGCTCCGGCGGCTCGCCCGCGAATACGACGTGAAGATCGAACTCTGCACCGACGCGTTCGACGACAAGACCTTCCGCATATCAATCACCGAGGCGCAGGACATCGAATCAATCATGGGCGGGTTGTGCGACATCCTGCCGATCAGCGTCAGGCGCGACACCTGCGGTTACCGCGTCGACAGCCGCCCCCGAAAAACCGAACCCTGAAAAAACTTCTTTCCAAACAAACCTAAATCTTAAAACTTATGCATGTAAATCTCCTATTCAAGAAGATTGCAGCGTTGATCCCGTGCCTGCTGCTGACAGTCGCCCTCAACGCGCAAACCGTCACCAAAGCCTTCCGGAGCGTTCCGCTGAAAACGGTGCTGGAAGAGGTGGAGCGGCAAACCGGCTACTCGATCCTCTTCGAAAACGAGGACGTCGACGTCAGCAGGCCGGTCACGGCAACGTTCAAGGACGCGACGCTTCAGACCGTGCTCGACACGGTGCTCGACAAATCGCTGCGCTATACCGTCAAAGGGGGGGGGGAAACTGGTCACCATCTCCCGCCGCTCGCCGGTCTCCGCCCCGACGGCCCCGAACGGGGAGATGACCGTCGCCGGAACGGTCATCTCCTCGGCCGACAACCAGCCCATCGTCGGAGCCAACATCTATGTTGAAGGCACGAACGTCGGCACGACCACCGACGCTGGCGGCAACTACAAACTGACCGTGCCCGCTTCGGCCAAGACGGTCACCGTTTCGTTCCTGGGCTACGACACCAAGAAAATCTCCGTCCGGGACATCCATCTCTTCAAACTCATCACGCTGGCCGACGCTTCGAACAAACTCGAAGACGTGGTGGTGGTCGGCTTCGGCGTGCAGAAGAAAGAGTCGCTCGTGGGCGCCGTGCAGTCGGTCAAGCCGAGCGACCTGCAAACCTCGTCGAGCAACCTCTCGACCTCGTTCAGCGGCAAGATCGCCGGCGTGATCGCCGTGCAGAAATCGGGCGAGCCGGGCGCCGACGGCGCCAATTTCTGGATCCGCGGAATCTCGACCTTCGGATCGGGACAGTCGCCGCTGCTGATCCTCGACGGCGTGGAAATCACCAACCAGATGCTCAACAACATCCCGCCCGAGACCATCGAGTCGTTCTCGGTGCTCAAGGACGCCACGGCAACAGCCCTTTACGGATCACGCGGCGCCAACGGCGTGATGCTCATCACCACCAAGAATGGCCGCGATTCGGAGAAGATGACCGTTAACGTGCGGGCTGAGTTGGGCGTGTCGGCCCCGACACGCATTCCTAAGATCGCCGACGGTGTAACCTTCATGGAGACCTACAACGAGGCCAGTCTCACGCGTGGACGTTCGCCGCGTTACAGCGACCAGAAGATCATGGGTACGCGGCTGGGGCTCGATCCGTATGTCTATCCCAACGTCGACTGGTACGACATGCTGTTCAAGGACTGCACCTTCAACCAGAACTTCAACTTCAACATGACGGGCGGTTCCAAGAAGCTCGACTATTTCCTCAACGCCACGGCCTATAACGAGAACGGCATCGTCCGCAAGCCCGATATTTCGAAATACGACACGAACATCAACGCGCAGAAGTACCTCTTCCAGGCCAACGTCTCGGCCGACGCCACGCCGACGACGCGCGTGTCGCTGAAAATGAACACCCAGCTGCACTACCGCCACGCCCCGATCCAGAGCGTCTCTGACCTCTTCGCCTACGCCATGACCGGCATGCCCTGCGAATTCCCCGCGACGCTGCCCGGCGAGGAATCGGACACGTTCGTGCGCTTCGGAACCAACAACGCCTGGAACAGCGGCTTCTTCACCAACCCCTACGCCCAGCTGTGCCGCGGCTACGGCGACCAGTTCCGCGGCCACTTCACCTCGGCGCTGACCGTAGATCAGGATCTCGGGTTCATCACCAAGGGCCTGAGCGCGACGGGAATGGCGACCTTCTACAACCGCGTCTATTCGGCCGTCTACCGCTCGTTCACGCCGTTCATGTACCAGCTGACCGACTACAATATCGACGAGGCGGGCAATTACAGCTACACCAGCAACTCGACCAACACCGGAACCACCTACCTGGGCACGACGCGCGGCAAGGACGGTTACCGCGAGCTGGCGTTCCAGGCCAAGATCGACTACGCCCGCACGTTCGGCAAACACGATGTCGGAGCGACGATCGTCTACATGCAGAAGGAGCGCAACATGAACATCTCGGACGAGCAGGAGTACGCCGCGCTGCCCTACCGCCAGCAGGGACTCGCCGGACGCGTCACCTACGGCTTCGACAAACGCTACCTGTTCGAAGCCAACTTCGGCTACAACGGCTCGGAGAACTTCGCCGCGGGCAAACGCTTCGGATTCTTCCCGTCGGTGGCCGTGGGCTGGGTGATTTCGAACGAGCCGTTCTGGAAGGGGATCAAGGAACAGGTCAACCTGTTCAAACTCCGCGCTTCGTACGGACTGGTCGGCAACGACGTGATCTCGAAGGATTATGCGGACCGCTTCCCCTACCTCACGACCGTCGACATGGGACAGGGCTACGACGTCTATATCGGCAACAACTTCGAGCGTAAGTACGGTCCCATCCTCTCCGTCTACGGCAACCCCAACGCCACGTGGGAGGAGAGCCGCAAACTCGACGTGGGCGTGGAGATCGGCCTGTTCGACAGCCTGAACATCATCTTCGACTGGTTCAAGGAGAAACGCTCGGGCATCTTCATGCAGCGCACGTCGCTGCCCTCGACCTTCGGCATGTCGGGCATCACGCCGTGGGCCAACATCGGCAAGGTCGACAACAGCGGCGTCGACATCTCGGTCGACTACAACAAGGCCTTCTCGAAGGACCTGATCCTCTCGCTGCGCGGCACGTTCACCTACGCCCACAACGAGATCGTTTCGATGGACGAACCCCAATACAAGTGGGGCTACCAATACAAGAAAGGCCACCCGATCAACTCGATTAACTGTCTGATCGCCGAGGGACTCTATCGGGATGAGGAAGATATCGCTTCGTCACCCAAGAGCGTCTACGCGACCCGCTATCCACTCCAGCCCGGCGACATTAAATACAAGGACTTGAACAATGACGAGGTCATCGACGACAACGACAAGTGCTGGAATGGCAACCCGACAGTCCCGGAGATCATATACGGATTCGGATTCTCGCTCAAATACAAGGGTTTCGACTGTTCGGCGTTCTTCCAAGGCCAGGGAAAAGTTTCAATTATCATGTATGATGCCCATCCTTTCTCGACTAAGGCCAAGCCGGGATTCGGGCTGATGCAATGGATCGCTGACGAACATTGGAGCGAGTCGAGCCCTGATCCCGACGCCAAATATCCGCGTCTGTATATCGGTACGAATAACAACAACAATCAGACCTCGACCTTCTGGATGGCCAACGGCCGCTACATGCGCCTGAAAAACCTCGAAATCGGCTATACGCTGCCCAAGCGCATCTCCCAGAAGATGGCCATGCAGAACATGCGCGTCTATCTCTCCGGCGTGAACCTGTTCACGTTCAGTCCCTTCAAACTGTGGGACCCCGACTTGCAGACCGGCGCCACGAACTATCCCAACAACCGCATCATCAACATCGGCCTTACGATCGGCTTCTAAACCAACGACAACGACTATGAAAAACATATTGAAAACATTCGGATTGCTGTTATTGTCCGGCACCGCGTTCGTAGCCTGCGACGACTATCTCGACCGCCAGCCCGACGAACAGTTGACGCCGGACCAGATCTTCCTGAAAGCCTCGACGACGGAACAATACCTGACCAACGTCTACGCTTACCAACCCAATTACAGCGACCCTTCGGGACAGACGCTGCCGTGGG
>OLQD01001770.1_pt1 | contig 17073 bp, 14 predicted proteins | sample 1672841 | NCBI WGS metagenome assembly OLQD01 (sample SAMEA3136729, study PRJEB25190) | human gut metagenome | biome: human gut; feature: human-associated habitat; material: faeces | place: Austria | collected 2013 | reverse complement strand
ACGCCAGCGTCGATACCAACGAGCCGAACACAGGGAATTTCTATCCACGCCCTCCGCGAGGAGGGCGACTGGGATGAATCTCACGCTGGGATGGTGTGGGACGAATTTCTATCCACGCCCTCCGCGAGGAGGGCGACTGGCAGGCTTTGCTTGACCGTGCCGATTCCGACGATTTCTATCCACGCCCTCCGCGAGGAGGGCGACCCCTCTTCCAGTCCGTTGGCGATAGCTTCCGCCAATTTCTATCCACGCCCTCCGCGAGGAGGGCGACATCGGCATTGTACTCGAGGCCACCGGCCTCGAAATTTCTATCCACGCCCTCCGCGAGGAGGGCGACCCAGAGAGCAGATACCGCTCTGGATGCCCGCCAGAATTTCTATCCACGCCCTCCGCGAGGAGGGCGACCAACTACCGCCACCTCATCCTGGCCGCACAAAATATTTCTATCCACGCCCTCCGCGAGGAGGGCGACCCGGATGCTCTGGCCTACTGAGCTAAAGCGGCACAAATTTCTATCCACGCCCTCCGCGAGGAGGGCGACCTTCCCTTTTGCCCCGCCTCATCCCGGCGGGGACAATTTCTATCCACGCCCTCCGCGAGGAGGGCGACCTGTCCGGTACCTAGCTCACTCTCGATGACCATGATTTCTATCCACGCCCTCCGCGAGGAGGGCGACACCTCTGCGGGCATCACCTATACCGCATCCACGATTTCTATCCACGCCCTCCGCGAGGAGGGCGACCAGTCACCGACCAGGTGAGCCACGGGGGCCGGATATTTCTATCCACGCCCTCCGCGAGGAGGGCGACCAGTCACCGACCAGGTGAGCCACGGGGGCCGGATATTTCTATCCACGCCCTCCGCGAGGAGGGCGACGAGCGGACGGCGCTGTTGACCCATTGAGCACGGATATTTCTATCCACGCCCTCCGCGAGGAGGGCGACCAGCTGGAACGAGCTTATCCTGCGGGCGCTGCGGATTTCTATCCACGCCCTCCGCGAGGAGGGCGACGCAAAACTCCCCCAGAGGCTTTCTTTGCCCCCTGAATTTCTATCCACGCCCTCCGCGAGGAGGGCGACTATAGTCGCTGTACATCATGCACAGCGCAACCCAATTTCTATCCACGCCCTCCGCGAGGAGGGCGACCCCATGCCGCCGTAAGGATTGACAGGCTGCTGTGATTTCTATCCACGCCCTCCGCGAGGAGGGCGACCGGTCGATCCCTTGATGTTCACCGTCGTTCCGTTATTTCTATCCACGCCCTCCGCGAGGAGGGCGACCTGTCTGCTGACACTCTATGGCAGCAAAGAGGGAATTTCTATCCACGCCCTCCGCGAGGAGGGCGACCATGACCGTTGAGCAGTTCCTTCAGCATCGTCCAATTTCTATCCACGCCCTCCGCGAGGAGGGCGACCAGTTCAATGATCTGGCGGAAGACCTCTGTATGGCATTTCTATCCACGCCCTCCGCGAGGAGGGCGACCCAGCGTGATATTATTCATGCTGCCGTTCATCAGATTTCTATCCACGCCCTCCGCGAGGAGGGCGACCACGGGCTGCAGGCCGGTGATGTCCAGGTTGAGATTTCTATCCACGCCCTCCGCGAGGAGGGCGACCCCGCCACGGGCTGGCTGAGATGGGCTTTGCGACATTTCTATCCACGCCCTCCGCGAGGAGGGCGACGTAAAAATTGGCACAAGTGTACAAAATAATTTAATTTCTATCCACGCCCTCCGCGAGGAGGGCGACTACTACACCGGCGAGCTGTACAGAACGATGATGATTTCTATCCACGCCCTCCGCGAGGAGGGCGACTGAGATCATCTACAGGGTCTTGCTGATTGTTCAATTTCTATCCACGCCCTCCGCGAGGAGGGCGACATAAGATCGTGGCGGAGCCGTTCGACGAGTGGTGATTTCTATCCACGCCCTCCGCGAGGAGGGCGACCTGCACCGCCTTAAGGTAAGAGATACCAGCGACAATTTCTATCCACGCCCTCCGCGAGGAGGGCGACCCTAGCAACTGTTCAAATTCTTCATTATCTTTGAACATTTCTATCCACGCCCTCCGCGAGGAGGGCGACCGCCGCCCGCTCCCCTGCATCAAAGTTGTCTTTATTTCTATCCACGCCCTCCGCGAGGAGGGCGACCGGCTTCAGTCCAGCCCATCATACGGCCATAGGTATTTCTATCCACGCCCTCCGCGAGGAGGGCGACCTGCCCTTTGAGCCATTGTTTAGCCTGTGCAAGAATTTCTATCCACGCCCTCCGCGAGGAGGGCGACTAACGGCCTTTATTAGTTATCTTCTGACTTATGGATTTCTATCCACGCCCTCCGCGAGGAGGGCGACTTCATCCGTCAAGTTGTACCTTACGCGAATCTTAGATTTCTATCCACGCCCTCCGCGAGGAGGGCGACACAGCTTACCAACGGCAAGAGAGCAGCCATACCAATTTCTATCCACGCCCTCCGCGAGGAGGGCGACGAGTAAACAATAAACAACAAGTCCGAGGAGTAAAATTTCTATCCACGCCCTCCGCGAGGAGGGCGACCGGGATTTGTACCGTTTTGTCGCTGATTTTTGTGTGATTTCTATCCACGCCCTCCGCGAGGAGGGCGACAAAACCAAAATGACCTACGAAAATTTAATGTACAATTTCTACCCACGCCCTCCGCGAGGAGGGCGACGCACTTTTTGCTGTTTAACTGTTTTCAGTATATAAATTTCTATCCACGCCCTCCGCGAGGAGGGCGACGGTGCTCGTGCCAGTGAGATACAACTCTTTCTTGAATTTCTATCCACGCCCTCCGCGAGGAGGGCGACAGCAAAAACAGAGACAAAATCTCTATTTTCAAACAAATTATACAACATTCTGCACGAATTTAGAAGAGCCTTGATTTACAACGGGTCAAAGAGCTATCCTAATCATGCAAAATGACACAAAAATCCGGTGCGAAGGTGCCGGAAAAATGCTGAGAACTCGCCCTTCGCACCGGGGCGGGAAACTCAGAACAACAGCAGGCCGTCCTGCTCGAAGGGCGGATGAACGCCGACATGCTCCACCTTGCTCTTATAGCTGTTGCCCAGCTGGTAGAAGCGCAGACTGTCCAGCGCAGGGTCGATGAGGGCCGTCAGCTCCGCCTTGAGAACGGCATACTGCGCGGCATCCAGCAGACACTCAAACACGGAGTTCTGCACCCGCTGGCCGTGGTCCACACAGCGCTTGGCGACTTTGCGCAGACGTTTGCGCCCGGCAGGAGTTTCGGTATTGACGTCGTAGGTGATAAGGACCAGCATACACATCCCTCACTTCCAGAAAAATGGCGGGTAAAGCTCCATATCGCCCCGCAGGGTGCGGGCCAGAAGCAGAGCCTGCACATAAGGCACGAGGCCCCACGGAAGCTTTTCGTTCAGGAACGGGTGGGTGATAGTCTCCTGCTTGCGGGTCTGCCACCCGCCCAGAAAGGCGCGGCGGCCCTCATCGGTGAGAAGAACGGCCCCGTTCTCCTGCTTCTGGAAATGCTTCGGCGTCATGATTTTCTGGTTGATGCAGGAGAGCACGAAGCGGTCGGCATAAACTGCACGCAGCTCTTCCATGAGGTCGAGGGCGAGGCTCCTGCGCCCGGGCCGGGCGCGGTGGAGAAAGCCGACGTAGGGGTCGAGGCCCACACTCTGAAGAGCCGCCGTGCAGTCGGAGGCCAGAAGCGAATAAGCGAAAGAGAGCAGGGCATTGGTATTGTCCAGCGGCGGGCGGCGGCTCCGGCCTGCGAAAGAAAAATCATCGTGCTGCTGCAGGATGAGTGAATCAAAGCAGTCGAAATACCGCTGTGCCGCCTCGCCCTCCAGACCGCGAAGCTGGTCGAGGTCGTCGCACTCTTCGATGAGGGGCAGCGCCGCCGCCAGCTGGGCGCTGGTGCGCTTGAGCTGTTCCACTGGCACCCGCTGGGGGTGGTCGCGGGTGGCCCGTTCCAGCACCCAGCGGGCGTTATAGACTTTGCCCAGGATGAAATTGCGCGCATAGAGACAGCTCTCTGCCTCGCTGTCTGCGATGCGGTACTGGGTCTGCCGCAGCAGGACGTTGCCCCGCTCTTCGCCTACGGCCCGGGCCAGAAAGCGGCCCTGCGGGCTGAAAAAGCTTAAATCGACCCCGAGGCTGGTGCATTTACCCATCAGGGCAGGGCTTGCGCCGGGATAGCTGAAGCAGACGATGCCTTCCAGCGTGTGGAGCGGGACCCGGCCAATTTCAGCCTTGTTGCAGAGCAGGACGATGTTCTCCCCCTCGAGGGAAAGGTAGGCGTCCTTGTTGAGGACGTAGAGCGTGTTCAAAAACTTTCTCATGGCACAGCCTCCTGCATCTCGTCCAGATGGGCGCGGAGATAGGCTTTCGGGTCGGCACGCTGATACAGCACGGGGAGGCAGAGCTCTTTGAGGGAGCAGGCGCTGCAGTGGGTGCCGGGCTTCGACTTGGGGGTATAGCCCCGGGCAAAATAGGCGTGCATCTCGTCGGCCATCTTCTGGGTGGTCTGGCGCAGTTCTTCGGTCAGCGGCACGACCTCCCGCCGCCGCGTTTCCTCGTAGAAGAGCGCACCCTCCTGGATGCTGCACACCAGCATCTCTTCCAGCGCCATGGCCTGTGCGCAGAGCTGCAGCCGGTCAGCGTCGCTGGCCTTGGCGCGGCCATGCTTGTACTCGACAGGCATGGGCTTCCAAAGCCCTTCCGTGCTTTGCAGGGGGATGCCCTCCGGGTCGGCCCGGAACTCGACGACATCGCAGTTTCCGCTCAGGCCCAGCCGACGGCTGACCACCTGCATCCCTCGGGTGATGAGCAGGCCGCCGCGCCGTTCGGTCTGGTCTGCGTCATGGCAGCGGGCGTGGTCGAGCTGGCCTTCGACGGTGCGGCGGTTCTCCGCCCACTGCTGTTCCAGATGGATGAGCGCCCACTGGCGGCGGCAGAAGCAGAAGTGCTGGATGCCCGACAGGGGCAGCCAGTCGTCTGCGCCGCCCATCAGGACAGCCTCTCGCAGGTGACTCCTTCCGGCAGAGTGTCTGCCACCGTGACGGTGTAGTCGCGGTAGCTGCGGGCGGCGTCCACATCGGGCTTGCGCTGGACGGCGACGGAGTCGAAGAGCTTATAGGCCGGGGCATTGCCCAGCTCAGAATCGTGCTTGAACACGATGAGCTCCCGCACGGCCATCTTGCCCCGGGCAGCGCTGTGGTCGTTCTCGAACATATTCAGAATGGCAGTCCACAGAAGTTTCAAATCATCCTCGGAGAAGCCGGTGGTCTTCCGGGCGAGGTTGGCCGAGACATAGCCCTCGGCGCGGTAGAGGGCGTAAGGCACGATGTGCTTGCGGCCCATCTCAGTACCCTTCTTCTCGGCATCGGCCTCGGTAGTGATGGCCACGCGGGTGATGGTGACTTCCTGCGGGACGATGGGATCCACCGAGCGGGCAAAGCTCAGCTGGACGGGGCCGCGCACCTGACCGCAGTTCAGCGCACCCTTGACGAAGGTGGTCATGACGGCACCGAAGGTGCGGATGTCGAAGTAGTTCTCACACATATAGTCCCGCAGCTTGGCATCGATGTCGGGGTCGGCTTTTTTGGCAGCTTTCAGGTCGGGGTCGATGCCCAGCGTGCTGATGGCCTCGGCATCGCTGCGGTTGAGGGGAACGCCGTCCTTGATGTAGATACGATAGCCTTTTTCGTCCTCTTTCAGGGTCTCGACATAGTTGCGGATCTTCCGCTTGAGGCAGACGTCGGTCACCAGACCGTAGCCCGTCTCGGGGTCGATACGGGGCATATTGCCTGCGTCGGGGTCGCCGTTGGGGTTGCCGTTCTCGACGTCGAACAGGATGACGAAATCATAGCGGTTCTTGATGGGCTCAGACATGGTTTATTCCTCCTCATTCTTTTTGGCGTAGCGTTTCTGGGTCTGGTGGTAGTAGCCGATCTCAAAGACACCCTGCTCCGGCAGGCTGAGCCGCGCCGGGAAGCCTGTCTCGGGCAGCTGGGCCATCAGCTCGGTGAGCTGTTTGCTGAAATGCACCTCGTTGGGGGTGCTCATCTTCTGCAGATGCTTCTGAGCCAGCTTGACCAGCGTAGGGAAGGCCGTTGCCGGGGTGGCACAGGCCGAGTTGAAGTACCGGTCTTTGATGGTGGCGTTGATGCCGGGATTGGCGATGCTCTGGATCGTCTCCAGCACAGAGAAGAGACGCCCCAGAACATAGGGGACATTGCTGCTTTCGTTCAGGCTCACGGTAAATACCTCCTTGTTGAGCTCGGTGGGGTAGTTGCGGAGATAATAGGCTTTCAGGATGGCGGCGCGGCCCCGGGTGACTTCCCGTTCGGCCCGGATGCGCAGAGTCACGCCATTGAGCAGGGTGGCGGGATAGGGTCCGCCGGTGAGGATGGCCCGGAGCAGATCGCCCACCAGCTGGGGCGATGGATTTTTGTCCCGGGATTTCTGGTTGACCGTCTCCTGCGCCAGCGCCCAGACCGACAGGTTTTCCCGCTTGTCGAAGGCGGGGCGGGTGATGCTGAGCCGGTCGACGTGGTCCTGCAGATTTTTGGCAAACTGTCCGAAGCTGTTGCGCAGGAAGAACCGGACGGAGAGCCGGGCCGCGTTGGGCGAGATGCCCAGCACATAGAAGTTCTGGTTCGGGTCCAGCTTGTCATCGAGGAAGGAGACGGGGCGTCCCTGAGAAAGGGCTTTCAGTGCGGCGGCAAGGTCGCTTTCCGAGACGCCGCGCGCCTCGGCACCGCCGCAGAAAAACATCAACATGGCGTTTGAGTAGGCGGGAGCGGCGTTTTCGGCCCAGCAGACGATGGTGGTGTCGCCGATGCGCTGACAGCAATTCCGGTCAGCCAGCAGCAGATTGAGGGCCGTGGTATAGGCGAAAGCCGCGTACTCGCTGACAGGGGCGTTGGCACCCTGCTCATGGCCATAGGAGCAGAAAGCGGGCGCGTTGAAGGAGACCAGTGCCGCACCGGCGGCCTGTGCGCCCATCACACCTTTGATGGCGGGGTGGATGCGGGCGATGCCGGCCTCTTTGCCGGTGATGAGGCAGCGGGCCGTCTCGGCGTCTGCATCGGAGGTGTCAAAGGCGGACTGCCATGCGGCCCGGATGGCGTCATCTGTGGTGGCCAGCCAGTGGGCGCCGTCGGGGGATTCGTAGCCGAACACAAGGTTCGCGTTGTTGTTCAGGTCAGCCCACTGCTCTGCCAGCAGCGGGTGGGTGGGGGCTGTATCTGGCTCCCAGCTGTCAAAAAAGGCGAGGATGGCTTTGGCGGCAGGGGAGTCCACGCCGTCGAGAACCTTGTGGTGAAGGGCGGCACAGGCTTCGAAGCACTGGCGGGAACGCTCGGGCTTGCCCTTTTCGTCTGCGCCCAGCAGATAGGACGTATTGTCGCACAAAAAATTCGCGGCGACGCCGGAGGCACGCTTGACCCGGTGGGGGACAGGGAGATCACGGGGGGCGATGACGGTCTTTTTGCCCTTGGGGACTTCCTGCCGCAGGTCGTTGAGGGCGAGGAGCTGGCCGTCCGGGCCGAGGCGCAGTTCATAGCTGACTTTGAAGCGGCTGTCCCAGCCGGGGGCCTCCACCTTGCCCTGCTTCAAGAGCTGTTCATAATAGGCGGTGAGTGCTTGGAGTATCATGTGAACACCTCCACGTCCCGGCATTCCATCACGCCGTCCACCAGCTTTGCGCGGAAGAACTGGCTGCGGATGTTGGCCGAATCAGAGTAATCGAGGCTGTGGAGCATGAAGCCGAGGTCCTGCGTGACCTTCAGCGCCGGAATGCTGCCGCCCGGCCACTCCCGGAAGTTGGCCGGGAACTCTCGGCACCCGAAACAGGGCTGGTGATAGCACTGACCTTTGCGCAGGCGTCGGCGCAGGATGTCCTGGAACTTGCCGGGATTGTCGCTGGGGGCGGCCTTGTCTGTCAAATCAAAGTGACACTCGATGACGTAGTGGACGTCCTGCAGGACCATCGCGGCCCGCTGCTGGATGTCCTCCGAGGTGTAGAGCACCGGCGGCGTGCCGCCTTTGGCCGCACTGAGGGCGGCGGAGGACAGCAGGGTGGACTTGACCTCGTTGCGCCGGATGTTGGTGAACCGGATGGGCCGCTGGGTGTACTCCTCGGTGGACGCTTCGTCCTCGGGGTCAAGGCCGAAGGGCTTGAGAAGATAGATGCGGTCAACCGTATAACGCAGCCCGGGGTGCCAGTAGATGGCCTCCACAAGGCCCCGCGCAGCGGACGGGGTGGGCATGTCGTAGCTCACACGCTCGGTCTTCATTTCCGGACGAGTGAAACAGGCATAGTCGCCCCATACTTCAATGAGCATGGACATCAGCATCGCCTCCTTTCCGGGTGAAGTTGAATTTTCAGACTAAGATGAATGTTAGCCATTGCAACCACCTCTTCACTATTAAACTTCATTTATTTGATAATCGGATATGTCTCTATATCCTTTCTGAGCTTAGTATATCCTTTCTCGAAAGTGTTGTCAAGGAGTTGTGCGGAATTATCTGGAACATGTTGAAAAAAAGTTCGTTTTTCCGTATACTGTTGGTGTCGTTGGAGGTTTGGATGCCTCTGATGAGGATTGAAATATTTAATTGATGTCGGAGATGTCAAGGGGAAGCGGCAAAGCGGTGTATGCTTTGCCGCTTCTCTCTTTTTAGAAGTAAAGGCCGATGCCCGTCTCCACATCCATGGCAAGGCCGGTCTTTTCACTGTAGCAGCTGGTGTCGGTGAGGATGGCGGAACCATCGGGCCGCAGTTCCAGCGCCCCGGCGGCGTCAAGCTTGTCGAACTGGTCCTTATAGCAGGAGACGCTGTAAACGCCCAGCTTCCGCAGCAGCGTCCGGGTAACATGACCGCTGCGCAGCTGTTCACAGAGGGCTGCGCCCTCGCCGACGGGCAGATAGACCGTGCGGGCAGCGTTCTCGATGAGGCGGAATTCCTCCGCCACCTGTGCAAAGGGGAACTGGCAGCCCCGGATGCCCCGGAGAAAGGCATCCAGAATGCCGTGCTTGTCCACGGCGTCGGGGCCGCGCAGGTCGGAAAGCTCGTTGAAGTAGAGCTGAATGGCCCGGGGCGTGTCCAGTGTGCCCTGATGCCGGGCGGTGTAGTCCAGCGCGCTGACGTTCTGCCTGAGCATCTGGGGCGTGGAACACTCGTCCAGCCGGAACCGGTAAACGATGCTTTCCTCTGCGCCCCGCCGCCCCTCGCGGTTGCAACGCCCGGCAGTCTGTAAGAGCGAGTCAAGACCGCACTGCTCGCGGTAAGCGACGGGAAAATCCACGTCCACGCCCGCCTCGATGAGAGAAGTGGACACCACCCGGCAGGGCAGACCCTCTTTCAGTCGCTGGCGGATGGCGTCCAGCTGACGGCGGCGGTCGGCGGCGCAGAGCAGGGTGGTCAGGCAGTAGCTGCCCTCGGCGGGCAGAGCAGCGTAGAGCTGCTGGGCCGTCTTGCGGCGGTTGACCACGCAGAGCACCTGCGGGTGCCGGGCCAGCCGGGCGGCGAACTCCTCCTGCGGCAGGGTGCCGAGGTCTTGCAGTGTGGTGCGCCGGAGCACTTCGTAGAGGCAGGCCGCGTCGGGCGTGATCTCCTGCGGGTGGAGCTCAGGCGCAAAGCGCCGGAACAGCGGCTCAAGGGCAGGCTGGGTGGCCGTGCAGAGGACGGCCGTGGAGTGGTAATGCTGGATGAGCTGGGCGATGGCACTGACGCAGGGGGCAAGGTAGTCGCCCGGGAGGGTCTGCGCCTCGTCGAAGATGATGACGCTGTCGGCGATGTTGTGGAGCTTGCGGCAGCGGCTGCTGCGGTTGGCGTAGAGCGACTCGAAGAACTGCACCGCCGTCGTCACCACAACGGGGGCGTCCCAGTTTTCGCTGGCCAGCATCTGGCGGTACTGGGCGGGGGTCAGGTCGTCCTGCTCAACAGTCTTGTACTCGGCGTTGGAGAAGTCGGCCAGAACATTTTCTGCGCCCAGCAGGCCCGAGAAGACGGCGGCGGTCTGATCGATGATGGACATATAAGGAATGACGTAGATGACCCGCTTCATCTTCTGGGCGGCGGCGTGCTCCAGCGCAAAGGCGAGGGAGGCAAAGGTCTTGCCGCCGCCGGTGGGTACGGTGAGGGTGTAGAGCCCCTGTGGGCCGTGCGCGCCTTTCTCGAGGCAGGCGCGGAGGACGGTGTTGCGCTGGACGCTGACGGGCGAGGGCGATTCGGCCCTGAGATAACGCTGCGCCTGTGCGGAAACGATGTCCCGCAGTGCGGCGATGTCCGTGCCGCTGCCCCGGGGTGCGGCCTTGCCGTCCATGAAGGTCTCGGTGTCGATGAAGTCGGCGTCCACGAGGCAGGAGTAGAGCATCCGGGTAAAGAACGCGAGGCTCAGCGGGTCGGCGCAGGCCCACGCGGGCGGCGTCGAGGCGGGGAGCGTTACTTCCTGCCAGCTGTCGTAGGGGGCTACCGGCTTCTTGCTCCGGCCAAACAGGGTGGCGTCGCCCGGGTCATCGGCGGGGCTCCCGCCGTCGGGCAGGCCGCTGTGGTGTCCGGCCACGGCAAAGGCGGCGTGGGGATGGTGGCGAACCCAGGCCTCCTGCGCCCCGGCGGTGGAGTGGTCCACCTTGGGACCGCCTTTGAGCCGCAGCTGGAAGGCGTCGCTGTATTTGCCGACATCGTGGAGCCACGCGGCAAATTCGGCCTCGCTCTGCGCCCCGAAGGGGGCTGCGAAGGAACCGGCCAGTCTGGCAGTGCCGGCGAGATGGTCGTAGACGGTCTGGGTGCGGGTGCCGTCCTCGCTGATGTGGGCAAGACGTGTGGAGTGCTCCATAAAATGACCTCCTGACTCTGGTTTGCAATAAGGATACGCTTTTCAAAAAGCGTCTGTCAACAAAACGCGCTTTTCGACGAAAAATTCTGGGACTTTGCATAAAAAAGCAGACGGAAAAATCTGCAATGTGCCAAAAAAGAAAGAAACGAGTATTTTCATGTTTTTATAATAATACAAATAATATCCAATAAACTGGACTTTTACTGATTTTTCAGGCAAAAATGAAAAGAGAACTGCGTTTTCAGTACTGCGGGAGGAAGACCGCCCATCAGCAGAGAAAAAATGAAGATGTTGTGTACAACAACACCGCATTAAGATGGAATTAAGGCAGGGTTAAGAAAACCGCAAGAAAAGTGCTGAGTTATTCCATCTGGGAATGGACTTTCGGAAAAATCAAGGCGAATATCCCCCTTTTCATTTGCTGAAATCTGTTGTATTATGAATAACGGATATGGAATCAGAGAAAAAAGCGCCGCGATGAAGCGCAAACAGGAATGATAAGAAAAATAAAGGGCAATAGGGGGAGAGCTACGATGGACGAAAAAGATTACGAGCTGCTGCACGCGCTGGACGAGACGCGCAACATCACCCACGCAGCGGACAAACTGTACATGACCCAGTCGGCACTTTCCAAGCGCATCAAGGCACTGGAACAGGAGCTGGGGGTGGAGATCGTCCTGCGCTCGCGGCAGGGCATCCGCTTCACGCCGGCAGGTGAACAGGTGCTGCTCCACAGCGCCGCAGCCGCCCGCGAGATGGAAAAGATGCGCCGCCAGCTGGCTTCCATTCGGGGCGAAGCCTGCGGCACCCTGCGAGCAGGTATCTCGGTGAACTTCTCCTACTACCGCCTGCCCGAGGTGCTGACGGAATACCACAAAGCCTACCCGAAGGTACGCCTCGACATCGCTACCGGCCACAGCCGGAACATCTACCAGCAGATGCTGGACTCTTCGCTGGACGTGGCAGTGCTGCGGGGCGAGTATCCGTGGGACGGCACCCAGTTCCTGCTCTCGCAGGAGAATATCTGCCTGATCTGCAGCGAGGAGAACAAGGACAGACCCATCTCCGATTACCTTTATATCGACCACAGCAGCGACGCCACCATCAGCGCCCAGATGGCCCGCTGGCGCTACGAGAACGGCGTGACCAACGATGCGGGCAATTTTGTGGTGGATAACATCATGGTCTGCCGCGAGATGGTGGAGCGCGGCCTCGGCTGGGCGCTGATGCCGGAAGTGGCGCTGGATAACTTCAAAGGATATGTCAAGCCCTGCACCTTCGAGAACGGCGAGCCCTTCGTCCGGCGCACCTATATTTTCTGCCAGAGAGACGCAGCCGCCCTGCCGCAGGTGCAGCTCTTTATGGACATGCTCAAAAAGCACCGCTGAGAGGAGAAAAACATGGAAACGACTGTTTCGCTGGTCCAGATGCTGGATGCACGGGAGCGCCGGGTGCAGCACCAGCAGGAGCTGCTGGCCCAGTACCACAAGCCGCTCATCTGCTTTACCATGAATATCTGCGGCCCGATAAAGGATTCGCCCCTCATCCGGCGGGGCTTTGCGCGGGGGCGTCAGCTGCTGCGCCAGCAGTTTCTGCGGGCAAAGCTGACGCCGCTGTATCAGGACGCCGTCTGGGAAGTGACCGGTTGCGAGGCGTTCTATGTGCTGGACGCCGACCCGCTGACCATCAAGAAATTTACCACCGACATCGAGGACGCCACCCCGCTGGGGCGGCTGTTCGACATGGACGTCATCCGTCCGGACGGCCTCAAAGTGGACAGAGAAGAGCTAAACCTCGAAGGCCGCCGCTGTCTCATCTGCGGCGGGCCTGCTAAGGTGTGCAGCAGCCGCCGCACCCATACCGTGGCCGAACTGCAGGAAAAGACGACGGAGATCTTGACCGAGGCCCGGGACGCGCAGGACATTGCCGACGCGGCCCGTCTGGCCGTCCGCGCCCTGCTCTACGAAGTGACCACTACCCCGAAGCCCGGCCTTGTGGACCGGCGTAACAGTGGAAGCCATAAGGACATGGATGTGTTCACTTTCATGGACAGCGCCGCGGCGCTCTATCCCTATTTTGAAGCCTGCGCCCGGACGGGCCGCGAGACGGCGGAACAGCCTGCGCCCGAGACATTCGCGGCCCTGCGGCCTCTGGGTTGTGAGGCCGAGGGCGAGATGCTGGACGCCACCGGCGGCGTCAACACCCATAAGGGCGCGGTCTTTTCGGTGGGCATCGTCTGCGCGGCGCTGGGACGCCTCGACCGCTCCCTCTGGGCCGAAGCAGCCCGCGTTCTGGCGGAAGTATCCGCAATGACGGCGGGCCTGACCGAGAAGGATTTTGCAGGCGTCACTGCCGAGAACGCCGCCACCGTGGGCCAGAAGCTTTATATTCAGTACGGCATCACCGGTGTGCGCGGGCAGGTGGAAGCTGGACTTCCCGCAGTGCTGAATGTCGGTCTGCCGGTGCTGGAAGAGGGCCTTGCCAAGGGTTACGACTTCGACCGCGTCGGCGGCGGCGCACTGCTGGCCATCCTGGCCAACAGCACCGATACCAACATCATTGCCCGCTCGAGCCGGGAGCGTCAGCTGGCCCTCACCGAAGAGCTGAAAGCCCTTCTCGCCCAGACACCTTATCCGGATAAAGATGCGCTCGCGGCGCTGGATGACCGGTTCATTGCGGAAAATCTCTCGCCCGGCGGCAGCGCCGACCTGCTGGCGCTGACCTGGCTGCTCCATTTTGTTACTACTGAGGGGAATATCGATGAGTGAATATACCATTTCGCAGGTCTATCCGACCGATAAAACCGTTCTGGCCCAAATCGACACACTGCTGGGTCAGGAGGGCATCCGCCGCGACGGCAATCTGGACTACATCTGCGCCATGTTCGACGAGGAATACAACGTCATCGGCACCGGCAGCTGCTTCGGCAACACCCTGCGGTGCTTCGCCGTCAGCAGCGCCCATCAGGGTGAGGGTCTGCTGAACCAGATCATCACCCACCTCATCGAGGTGCAGTGCGCGCGGGGGAATATGCACCTGTTTCTCTACACCAAGGTAAAAAGCTCCAAGTTTTTCGGCGACCTCGGCTTCTACGAGATCGCCCGGGTGGAGGATACCCTTGTCTTCATGGAGAACCGCCGCGACGGCTTCGGGGCTTATCTGCGCGATCTGGAAAAGACCAGGACCGAGGGCAAAAGTGCGGCCCTCGTCATGAACGCGAACCCTTTTACCCTCGGTCATCAGTATCTTGTGGAAAAAGCTGCTGCCGCCTGCGACACGCTCCACCTGTTCGTGGTCAGTGAGGACGCCAGCCTTGTGCCTTTTGCCGTGCGCAGGAAGCTGGTGGAGGCGGGCGTGGCCCATCTGCCGAATGTGGTGCTCCACGACAGCGGCCCCTACATCATCTCGAATGCCACCTTCCCCAGTTACTTCCTGAAGGATGAGGCAGCTGTCATCGACGGCCACGCCCGGCTGGACCTCGCCGTCTTTACAAAAATCGCGGCGGCGCTAAACATCACTGCCCGCTATGTGGGCGAGGAGCCTACCAGTCAGGTGACGGGGCTTTACAACCAGATTATGTGCGAGCAGCTGCCCAAAGCGGGTATCGAGTGTGTCGTTGTACCCCGCAAAGAAGCAAACGGCAAGGCCATCAGTGCTTCCACCGTCCGCCAGTGCCTGCAGAGCGGCGACTGGGATACCCTCGAGACGCTGCTGCCCAAGACCAGCCTCGACTATTTCCGCAGTCCGGAGGCAGAGCCGGTGCTGGCACGCATCCGCAATGCGGGCAATGTCGTGCATTACTGAGAAAAACTTCCTCTCTCTTTGTGGTCATGACAACAGAAATAGGACGAAGCATCTGTTATAATAGGCCCATCAAGAAAAGGAGAGTGTGGATATGATACGTAAAATCATTCATATAGACGAAGAAAAATGCAATGGCTGTGGTGCCTGTGTCACTGCCTGCCATGAGGGCGCCATCGGCCTCGTGAACGGAAAGGCCAAGCTTATGCGCGACGACTACTGCGACGGCTTCGGCGACTGCCTGCCCGGCTGCCCCACCGGTGCCATCACCTTCGAGGAGCGGGAGGCCGCTGCCTACGATGAGCAGGCTGTGCTGGAAAACAAACAGAAAAAGGCTGCTGCCGCTGCCGAAAAGCCCGTCTTCCACGGCTGCCCGGGCAGCGCCATGCGCCAGTTTGACCGCCAGCAGGCCGCACCGGCTGCAGCTCCTGCCGCCGCCCAGCCCTCGCAGCTGGCCCAGTGGCCCTGCCAGATCAAGCTCGTGCCGGTGAATGCACCCTATTTTGACGGTGTCAAGCTGCTTATCGCCGCCGACTGCACCGCCTACGCCTACGCGAACATCCATCAGGAGTTCATGCGCGGCCATGTTACCCTCATCGGCTGCCCCAAGCTGGATGCCGTGGACTACAGCGAGAAGCTGACCGAGATCATCCGCAATAACGACATCAAGAGCGTTACCGTCCTGCGGATGGAGGTGCCTTGCTGCGGAGGTCTCGAACACGCCGCCGTCACTGCCCTCAAGAACAGCGGCAAGTTCATCCCCTGGAATGTCGTCACCTTTTCGGTGGATGGCCGTATCCTCGACCGGTAAATAATCGCAAACCAAAAAAGCAGACGCTGCACAAAGCGTCTGCTTTTTTGTATCATTCAGTTTGTGGTCTGGGTGGCGGACTGTATCATCTTCCAGACAGACTCGATGCTCTGGCGTATCTGAGCCAGCGTGGCGATGTCCTCGTCGCTCATCCGGGAAGCCGGGGGAGAGAGCACCGTCTTGGCAGAAGTCACCGTGCCGGTGAGCTGGATGTGGACGTTGTGGTCCGGGATGGTCAGCAACACATGGATGGGCGTGGTCTTCGAGAAGAGAGCGTCCGTCGAAAAGCCGAGCACGAGGGTCGTGCCGTCGGCTGCGGCGGGGAACTGATAGTAGCGGTAGCCGTCTCGCGCGGCGGAAGGAGAGACTTTTTTCAGCCCCTTGAGCGAGAGGGTGAAGCCGGAAAGCTCCTGAAGCTCGACCTTGTTCGTCTCGACGCCCAGCACGGCGGAAGCCTGCGTCTGGGAGATGTAGTCTCCGAGGCTCCACTCGGGCAGAAGAACGCTTGCGATGGAGAGTTTATCGGTGACAGCCTGACGCAGAACGGTGTAGAGCTGCCCGATGTCGAAGAGCGTCTCTTCCGAGTCGATATAGACCCGGGTGAAGGGAGACGTCTTGACGGAGTCGTCTTCGTTGAGCTGGTAGAAAGAGAGCTGCAGCTTTCCGGGCGCATACTGGCCGCTGATACTGCCGCTGGAAGCGTTCACCCGCTCGAGGATGTTCAGCAGCGGCGGCTTATCCGGGCTGTTGGGCGTTATCTCATACCGGAAGGTGAAGGATGCACCGGTTTGCAGAGCCGAGATTTTGCTGTGCAGCTGGAAAAAGACCACGCCCACAGCGACCACTACGGCCACCAGCACGACCGCTAAAGCAACAAAAAGCGGATTGACACGTTTTTTTGGAGATGCCATCTGCAAGACCTCCTGTCATAGACTCTATGATTATAGCATACGAGCAGGTGGACGAAATGTCAAGCCGGAACTTGACGTTATCAGACGGTCAGCGTATACTGTCTGATACATCTTATATAAGGTAAAAGGAGGCAGAGATGAAAATAGCGATACTTGGTACCAGCGGCAGCGGGAAATCCACGCTGGCAAAGCGCCTGGGGGAGAGATACGGCCTGCCGGTGCTCCATATGGATACCGTGCATTTCCTGCCCGGCTGGGTGGAGCGGCCCTTCGCCGAGGAAGAAGCCATTGTCCGGCAGTTTCTCGACGAGAACGCAGGCGGCTGGGTCATCGACGGCAATTATAGCAAGACCTGCTATGCCCGTCGGCTGAAAGAAGCGGATAAAATCATCGTGCTCTGGTTTTCACCGCTGGTCTGCCTTTGGCGGGCGATACGGCGCTGGCAGCAGAACAAAGGCCGTGTGAGGGAGTCGTCTGCGCCCGGGTGCGAAGAGAAGATAGATGCCGAATTTGTCCGCTGGATCCTCCACGATGGGCGCACGAAGCAAAAGTGGGCGAAGATGGAGAGGATCAGGGAAAAGTACCCGGAGAAATATGTATTGATTCGGAACCAGCGGGAGCTGGATGGGTTCTTAAAGGAACTTTGAACTGGTTCTCGCGCCGGTGGCGCGGGGGGAGAGCGCGGTTACGCGAGGTTAAGTTCTCTT
>OLQD01001756.1_pt1 | contig 17175 bp, 10 predicted proteins | sample 1672841 | NCBI WGS metagenome assembly OLQD01 (sample SAMEA3136729, study PRJEB25190) | human gut metagenome | biome: human gut; feature: human-associated habitat; material: faeces | place: Austria | collected 2013 | reverse complement strand
GCCTGGGGCTGGAAATGGGTGAGGGCACCTATGCAAACCTGGGCTTGACGCTGCTTTCTGATGATTATACACCGCGGGTGCGTATCGGGAACCACGTTTCCATCGCAGCCAATGTGACCTTTGTGCCGATGGCCTCAGCCAATAATGGGCAGGAGATCAACACCTACCCGTATGTGAGGGACCACCTGACAAAGGCGGCTGACATAGTTGTAGAGGATGAAGTCTGGATCGGCGCAGATGTGACGATCCTGCCCGGCGTGCATATCGGCCGCTGTGCGGTCATCGGCGCTGGCAGCGTTGTCACCGGGGATGTGGAGGCTTACCACATTTATGCCGGTGTGCCTGCCCGCAAAATCCGGGATATTCGCACCGGCGAACGGGTGCAGTAAAACAAGCAGGGGAGAAGTATGGAATTTACAGTACAGCCTTATACTGCGGATCAGAAAGCCGCCTGGGACCGCTTTGTGATGCAGGAAAGCGGCAACGGTACCTTTCTGCAGACGCGCAATTTTTTGAATTATCACCCGGCGGGCCGGTTTGAGGATGCCTCGCTGGTGGTCACCAACGAGCACGATGCCATCGTGGCCGTCGTGCCTGCTGCCGTGCAGCAGCGAGATGGAAAGCGCACCTTTGTTTCGCATCCGGGCAGTACCTACGGCGGCCCGGTCTTGCGGGAGGCGTACAATACGGCTGCGCGGGCGATTGGCATTCTGCAGGCCATTGATGCGTATGTAGCTGCCCACTACGAGGCCGCCATTTTCCGCCCGACCGTGGGTCTGCTGGAAAAGGAAGAAAACCAGACCCTGCTCTACGCCTTTACCTATTTGGGCTATACCCAGTTTACTGAGCTGAACACCTGGGTCCCGCTGGCGGGTAAATCGGCAGAGGATATTCTGGCGTCGTTCCGGCAGGATAAGCGCCAGAATGTCCGCAAGGCTATGAAGCATGACCTGACGTTCCGTGGGCTGGAGACCCAAAAGGAAATCGAGACGTTCCATGGTCTGCTGGCCCAAAACCTGGAGAAGTACGGTGTCCAGCCGGTGCATACCGCTGCCGAATTGTGGGAGTTCAAGTCCAGCCGCCTGCCTGAAATTGCCGAGTTTTACGGCGTGTTTGAGGGGGAGCGCATGGTGGCCGGCGGTATGACTTTCTACTTCGAGCAGGCTAATGTCGTTCATACCCAGTACCTTTCGGCGGACCTGAGCATCCGCAAGTACAGCCCGGCGGCGTATTTGTATTATCAGGTGCTTTGCGCTGCTGCAGCCTTGATTCACATTCGTCGCAAGGCGAATGCGAAGGGAGGCGAGCGTCGTGAATAAGAAAGTTTGCTCCTTCCCGATCTTGTTTGCGCTGCTTGCCCTCCTGATCGGCACCTGCGCGGTTGTGTTCCCCGCATCCGCGCAGGCCGCGCCGACCTCGACCGGTTCCATTACGGTGAGCGGCACCGTGGCGAGCAGCTACGACGCCTACCAGATCTTTGACGCCAACGTTATCGACGACGACAACGACGCTAAGATCGCCACCGACCTCGCCTGGGCAAGCGATGCCGTGCGCGACGCCGCGCTGCCTGTGCTGCACAGCGCCGGCATGTCCAAATCCCAGACCACCGCGCAGGAAGCTGCCGAGTGGCTCAACGCCGATTCCCACCTTACGAGTGCCCTGAGCGCACAGCTCGCTCGTTCCCTCCAGAGCTCTGGCGCCGTGTCCGTGGCCCTTAATGCGGGCACGGCAGCCGAGCTGCCCTGCGGCTACTGGCTCATCGTCGCCGACGACGACGCCATCGCCCAGGGCGAGGCCGGCACCGCGCCGATCATGGCCCTGGTGGGCGGCAGCGCCGTCACCGTCAAGCCCAAGGCGGCGACCCCCAAGGTGTCCAAGCACGTGCTGGAGGACAGCACCGCCGCATGGCAGAAGGCCGCCGACGCCACGGTCGCCGACGACCTGTACTGGCGCCTCTCGGCCACGGTCCCGGCGGGGCTCACGGCCTACGACACCTATGCGGTGCAGTTCGTCGACACCATGAGCGCGGGGCTCGACCCCTCCAAGGTCGCCGCGAGCATGCGCGTGTACGTGGCGGCGGGCGCGGACGGTGGCTTCGGCGCCGTCTCGGCCGGCAAGGACGGGCGCGCCGGCACCGAACCCGCGAAGGGCTGGACCGACATCACGGCCCAGTGCAGGGTCTCGGTCGACGGCAAGACCTTCACCGTACGCACCGGTGACCTGATCGCCGCGCTCGGCGGGATCGACACTTTCACCGCGGGCGCCCGCGTGGTCGCCGTGTACAACGCGCCGCTCAACAGCGCATGCAACCACGGCATCGCGAAGGGCAACCCCAACGAGGTCTACCTGCGCTACCCGCGCTCTCCCTTTGCCGACCAGTCCGGCGACGCCGGCTTCACCCGCACGCCGAGCGACGATGCGTGCGCCTACACCTGGGATCTCGCGCTCACCAAGCGCGGCAGCGACGGCGACAAGCCGCTTGCTGGGGCGGTCCTGAGCATCGCCGACGACCGCGGTCGTACGCTGGCGGTCGACGGCACGTGGGATGCGGAGGGCAAGGCCACCGTCACCACGGGCGAGGACGGCCGCGTGACCGTCTCGGGCGTGGACTCGGGCAAGCTGGAGGTCCGCGAGCTCAAGGCGCCCAAGGGCTACACCGCCTTTGAGGGCACGCGCTCCGTTACGGTCAAGGCCGAGCGCCTGGACGTCGACCAGGTGGCCGCCGCCAAGCCCAAGCTCACCATCACGGCCGAGTCGCCCCTGCGCGCCGACAGCGCGGACGGGTCGACGGGCAGCCTGGAGGCGTCGCTCATCAACACGCCCACTGGCACACCCCCTAGCATTACCACCGGAGGCTTTATGCCCTCGACTGGCGATATGGCAATGTACGCCGCGGCCGCCGCAGCGGTCGCCGGAACCGCGCTCATCGTGGTCGCGCTCCTGGTCAAGCGGGGAGGTGGCAGCCATAAAGAGTAGCTGGCAGCCCCACAGAGAGCGGGGCGAGACGTAACGAAGCAGATGCTAAGACACAGACAGATGATGATCGATCGAATGGGAATCAAGCAGAAAGCAGAGGAAAAGAAGATGAGCATGAGCAAGAACATCGCACGCCTGGCAGTAACGGCAGGCCTCACAGCAGCGTTGAGCTTCGGCGGCATCATGGCGCCGGTCACGATGGCGTTTGCTGATGGTGAGTCGACTGTGACGTTCAGTGATCCTGACCCTGATCATTCTGGTCATGATTATGCAGCGTCCACGACCTATAAGGGTATTCAAATCTTTACGGCTACGGTTACGACGACCGACGAGGGCACGACTGTGAGCAACATCGCGTGGGCCAGCGGTGACGCCCACAAGGCCGTCGTAAGTGCCATTAAGGAAACGGATAAGTCCTACCGCAGTGAGAACGCTCAGGATGCTGCCGATTGGCTGAATAATAACAACAAGGGAACCAATGCGACTGAAGCGAACACTAAGGTTAGTGTCGACCACGTCCTGAACAAGATCGCAGTCAAGCTGAAGGACAGTCACGAATGGAAAGTTGCGGACAATGTTCCTTCGCTTAGCGGGCTCAGTGCTGGCTACTGGCTGTTCCTCACCAACGAGGTGGACAAAGCGGCTGCCGATAATTCGACCGACACTTTTTCGTCACCTGTGTATGCCGTGATTGACGGTACGAATACGACGGTGACAATTACTCCCAAGAAGAGCGTCCCCACGGTCGAGAAGAAGATTCTTGATGATGACTCCAAGTTGAAGGGCGTTAACATTACTGACCAGATTAGCTGGGTAGATTGCGCCGACTCCCAGATCGGCCAGGAGGTATACTACAGGCTTTCCGGCAAAATCGCTGACAACTATGCTACTTACGATAGCTATGCCTACAAGTTCACCGACGTACTGTCCAATGGCCTCGACTACGTCGACAACTCGGTCGAGGTATATGCGCTCAAAGACGGGGATTACACCAAGATCGATGCGCACAAGTACGACGTTGCTTGGGACAACAACACTCTGACGGTGGACTTCAAGGTCGGCGGCACCAAGAAGGGCCTCAAGGACGTTGACGGTGTGACCGCAGACACCCAGATCGTCGTCTTCTACAAAGCCAAGCTCAACGGCAAAGCCGTGATCGGTAACTCCACTGGTGACAGCAAGGGCGGCAACTCCAACACCGTCACGCTCACGTACTCCAACAACCCGTATAACGCCGAGAGCACAGGCACGACGATCGGGGATACCGTCGCTGACTTCGCCTTCAAGCTCAACCTTATCAAGGTCGACCAGGGCACTGAGAAGGGCCTCGCGGGCGCCGACTTTACCATCCAGTCCGCCGACTCGAACACCGCGGGGCAGTACGTCGCCTCGAAGGACGCTGCGGGCGTTGTCGCGGGCCAGCTCGTGACAGATGTCGACGCTAACAACCTTCCTGACTACGTGAAATTTACGTCCGGCAACGGCGGCCTGATTGCCGTCTCCGGCCTCGATGCCGGCTCCTACAAGGTAACCGAGGTCAAGACCCCCGACGACAGTAAGTACACCAAGGCCGACCCCTTCACTTTCACCATCACCCCGACGTACGACAAAACGAGCATGAAGGTGACGGGCCTTAAGGCGGAACCCTCCAAGGACGACGCGAAACGCACCGACATCGCTTTCTGCAAGCTTGATGATGTTACCGGCGACAACGTTCTTCAGAAGGATGGCAATGCTCAATTTGATGTCAACGAGGGCGAAATCATCGTTTACGTCGGCAACACCAAGTCCGTCGGCCTCCCGCTGACCGGTCTCAACGGCGTGACCTTCACTTGGATCGCTGGTGGCGCGGTGCTGTGCATCGGCGTGGCGCACCTCATCCGCAGCCGTAAGCAGGCTGAGGAGTCCGAGCAGGAGTAGCGCTCGCTCACCCATCCCTTTGGCAGGTGGGATGTGATGGCCATGAGACTTGCGGACACCTTTCTCGTCCATCGACATTCTTGCTTTGTCATTCTCTTTTCGGGGCAGACTCCACGCTGGAGTTTGCCCCGTTCTTTTTGGACATAGCAGCCGGGGCGCCGTTGCCCGTAGGATCGGGCGTGTGATTATCGAACAGATGTTTGCAAATATTGCGTTAACCAGCTGTAAGTGCGAATGCTCGCAGTAAAATATCCTTGCGACGCATTCCGCGCGCGGGCGGCCGACGACTCGATCGGAGGTCCCCAAATGCTGAAATTCCTTAACGCGCTCGCCGCCCTCGCGGCGGTGGGCACGTTCGTCATCGCGTTTCTTGACTCGTATGAGGTTCGGTTTAAGGTCCGTAGGCGCACGCGCGGTGCGGACGGTAGAAGGCATTTGCGCCGCAACAAGCGCAAATAAGAATGCCCGGGGTTAGAGGCCCGGGCATTTAACAACGTCGGAAACTGGTCGCCCGCGCTTTCGAACACTTACGCGGGATGCGTCGTTTTCTAGACACATTCTACCCGTCCGGCTGCGGGTCCGTCCACATTTTCCAAATCAAATCACCAGATGTCTACTGATGTCTACTGAGACACGCAAAGCGCCCGCTTGCTGGGGGAGCAAGCGGGCGCTTCTGAGCGAATGTGTTTGCGGTCTAAACCGCTCGGAGCAACAAGCGATTGACGTTAGTTGCTAGACTCGGAGTCGTCGCCGGAGCCGGAGATGGAAACCGTCAGCGTAATCGTGCTGTCGGTGGACTGCTTGCCGGTGGGGGAGACGCCCGTAACGGTGGCATTCTCGTTGCCGCTCACAGGGTTGCCGTTCTGATCGCAGAATGCGATGTTGTAGAACCCGGCGTTGTTGAGCGCGGTGACGGCGGCGGAGATGCTCTTGCCGTACAGGTTGCCCGGGACGCTGGCCTTGCCGGACTTCTTGGCGATGACGACGGTGATCGTGGCACCGGGCTTCTGCTTGCCGCTGGGGTTCCAGCTAATTACGGTACCCTCGGTAACCGAGTCGTTTTCCTGGTAGCTCACGTCGACGCCAAAGCCAGCCATGTCGAGAGCGTTGCGCGCCTGGGCTTCGGTCATGTCGGTCAGATCGGGCACCGAGGTGGTGTCCGGGCCGCTGGAGACCTTGTACGAGATGGTCGTGCCCTTCTCGACCTCCTTGCCGGCAACAGTGCTCTGCTCAAAGACCTGGCCCTCTTCGGCCTCATTGGCTTCCTCCGAAGCGCTGCCCTTCAGGCCCACGCTTGCCAGTGCGGCCTCGGCCTGGTCCTTGGTCAGGCCGAGGAGCTGCGGAACCTCAACCTTCTCGGAGGGCTTAGGGCCCTTGGAGATTACCAGGTTCACCCTTGTGCCCTTGGCCTTCTTGGTGTTGCCGTTGGGGGTCTGCTCGGCGACCTTTCCCTCGTCGACATCGTCGTTGTAGCTCTGGTCGACGGTGCCAACCTCAAGGCCGGCTTCCTTGATCAGCTCAATAGCGGTTTCCTGGTCCTTGCCCAGCACGTCGGGCACTGTGACCTGTTCGCCACTGAACATGCCCGTGGCAAAGGCCACTACAACGCCAATCACGGCGACGGCGGCAATCACGGCGGCGATGATCTTGTTCTTGTTGGACTTAGGCTTCTCGACCTCGTAGGAGCCCGTGGAGCCCGAGACAGCGCTACGGGCGGTGTTCTGACCGCTCACGCCCGAGACGGGACGAACCATAGCGCGCGTCGAGTCGGAAAGCTCGCGGGTCTTGGTGGCACCCAGGTCGCCGGCGGCACCGATGATGCGCGTGGGCTCCGAGACGTTGACGGCACGGCCGGACAGGTAGCTGTTGAGCACCTGGCGCAGCTCGTCGGCCGTCTGGAAGCGGTTTGCCGGGTCCTTCTCCATGCACTTGAGGATAATGCGCTCAAGGTCGGCATCGACGCCGGAGTTGATCTGGCTCGGCGGGATGGGGAGCTCGTTGACCTGCTTGAGCGCGACCGAGATGGCGTCGTCACCGTCAAAGGGTACGCGGCCGGTGGCGCACTCGTACATGACGACACCCAGTGAGTAGATATCTGAGGTAGGACCGAGGTCCTGGCCGCGGGTCTGCTCGGGGCTTACATAGTGGGCGGTGCCCAGCACGTTGTTATCCTGCGTGAGGTGGCTGTTCTTGGCGCGTGCGATGCCAAAATCCATTACCTTGATGTTGCCGTCGGGCAGCACCATGATGTTTTGCGGCTTAATGTCGCGGTGGATGATCTCGTGCTTGTGTGCGACCGAAAGCGCGGAGCTGATCTGCGAGCCGATCTGCGCGACCTTCTTGGGATCGAGGGCGCCGTGGCTCTTGATGCCGCTCTTAAGGTCGGTACCGCGCAGGTACTCCATGACGATGTAATAGGTGTCGCCGTCCTTGCCCCAGTCGTAGACGCCCACGATATAGGGGGAGGACAGGCCGGCAGCTGCCTGGGCCTCCTGCTTAAAGCGGGCGGCGAAGGTGGCGTCGCCGGCATACTGCGGCAGCATGATCTTGACGGCAACCGTGCGGTCGAGGACCTGATCCTGTGCACGGAAGACGGTCGCCATACCGCCTGTTCCCACCTTATCCTTGAGGAGGTATCTTCCCCCGAGGACCCTCTGTTCCATTCCTGCTCCTAACATAACTATTCGCTCAACGATGTGTGTAGTACCAAATGTGTGGCCGCTGGGGCCGTGTGGCGCGTTGCCGCTAGCTCATCGGCCGCGGCGTGCCCCAAGTATCCGCTTTGATCACGGGCATCACGCTCCCTGTGCGGCGAGCGCCGCGGTCAGGACGATGCCGGCAATCTTGGCCGCCTTGACGTCGTGTTTGTCGTAATCCTCCAGGGCCACCGAGATGGCAACCGTGGGTGAATCGTAAGGTGCAAAGCCAACAAACATAGAGTTGACGTTGGTGCCGCCGGTCTCGGCCGAACCGGTCTTGCCGGCAACCTTGACGCCCGGAATCTGGGCATCGGTGCCGGTGCCGGACTGGACGACGGCGAGCATGGCCTGCTTGACCTGGTCGGCCGTGGCAGAGCTGACAGCCTGGCCCAGCGAGCGGGACTGCGTGGTCTTAACCACGGTTCCGTCCGGGGCGAGTATCTGGGACACAAAGAACGGGTCCATGACCACGCCGCTGTTGGCGATAGCGGCAGCGATCACGCAATTCTGCATGACGGTGGTCTGCGGGCCAGGCGTGTGGCCCATGCCGACGGGCTGGCCGGCGCCTGCCCAAGCGGTCTCCCACTCGGTCATAAGCGACGGGTCGGCCATGATGGAGGCCGCGGCGGTAAGGTCCTGACCCAGCTTTTGCCCATAGCCAAAGGCGTTGGCAAACTGTACCAGCGAGTTGGCGCCGACCTCGTTGGCCACCTGGCCAAAGACGACGTTGGACGACACGGCGAAGGCCTGCTGCAGGCTGATGGTTCCGTAGCTCTCGTTGGCATAGTTGGTGACCGGCGCGTTGCCAATATCCATGGAGCCGGGCGCCTGGTACGTGCTGGTAAGGCTGGCGGTGCCGGTTTCGAGTGCCGCGGAGAGTGTGACGACCTTAAAGGTCGAGCCCGGGGTGTAGAGCGCGTCCATGGCGCGGTCGTACATGGAGCCGTCCTCGCCACCGCCCGACTGCATTAGGGCATCGATGTTGGTGTTGTCATAGGTGGGCGAGCTCGCGCACGCAAGGACCGCACCGGTACGCGGATCCATGACCACCACAGCGCCCTTAAAGCCCTTGAGCGCCTGCTCGGCAGCCGTCTGGATGCGCGAGTCGATAGTGAGCTTGGCGGTATTGCCCGGCTGGGTCTGCCCCGCGAGCGACGCAATGGCGTTGTTCCAGCTGGAGTAATCCTTGGAGCCGGTGAGCGTATCGTTCATGACGCTCTCGATGCCGGCGGTGCCGTATTGCTGGCTCACGTAGCCCACCACGTGCGCGGCCATGTTGCCGTTGGGGTAGGAACGGGCGTAGGTGCCGTCCTCCTGTTGCAGCGACTCGGCTAGTGTCACGCCGTCGGACGTGATGATGGAGCCACGCTGGATGTACTTGGAGCGGGCGATGGTGTGGTTGTTGGTCGGCATGTCCTGGTAGTCCTTCGCCTTGATGACCTGGACATAGGTGAGGTTGCCGATAAGGATGGCGAACAGCGCCGTAAAGGCAAACACGGCACGAGTCAGACGGTTGGCAAGTGCCACGCGGCCGAGCACGCCGGACTCTGGCGTGTCGAGCAGGCGACGGCGCATGCGAGAGCCCACGGAGTGGTTGCCGTGGCTGTAGGTGGGTGCGCTGGCAAAACGCGTACCGGTCGGGGCAGCGGCGGATGCGAGCTGGTCATCGGTGATGGCGGCCATGGTGCCGGTGCCGGTGAGCTCGGCTTCGCGTCCGGTTGCCTCGTCGCCGGCGCGCAGCAGCAGCGCGACGATGATAAAGCTCGCCAGCAGCGAGGAGCCGCCCTGGCTCATAAAGGGCAGGGTGACGCCGGTCAGCGGGATCAGGCGGGTTACGCCGCCAACGATTAAGAATGCCTGGAAGCTGATGGCCGCCGTAAGGCCGGTCGCGCTAAAGGCGGCAAGGTCGGACTTGGCGCGGGCTGCCGTGGTGAGGCCACGCACGGCAAAAAGCATAAACAGGATGAGCACGGCGCCGCCGCCCAAAAGGCCCATTTCCTCGCCGATGGCCGAGAAGATAAAGTCGGACTCGACGACGGGGATGTTGTTTGCCATGCCATTGCCGATGCCGACGCCAACCAGGCCGCCGTCAGCCAGCGAGTAAAGTGACTGTACGATCTGGTAGCCCTGGCCCTGGGCATCCTTAAACGGATCGACCCAGACCTGAAAGCGCACCTGCACATGAGACAGGAACTTGTAGGCGCCCACGGCTCCAACGGCCAGCAGCGCAAGGCCGATGATGACGTACGAAAAGCGTCCCGTGGCAACATAGAGCATCAGCAAAAAGATGGTGTAGAACAGGACGGCCGAGCCCAGGTCGCGTTCGAAGACGACGATGAGCAGGCACACGCCCCACACGGCAAACAGCGGCAGCAGCAGGCGGAAGCGCGGAATCTTGAGGCCCAAGATCTTGCGGTTGGAGATGGAGAGCAGCTCGCGGTTCTCGGCCAGATAGCCTGCCAGGAACAAGACGATGAAGACCTTGGCGAACTCGCCGGGCTGGATGGTGAAGCCCGCGATGCGAATCCACAGCTTGGAGCCCGAGATCGTGGTGCCGATAAAGATCGGCAGCATCAGCAGGATGATGCCGATAATGCCAAAGGTGTACTTGTAGCGCATGACCACGTCGAGGTTCTTGACCAGTGCGAGCGTTCCCACCATGAGCGCCACCGAGACAAACAAGATGATGAGCTGCGAGATGGCGAGGTCGGGGGCCAGGCGCGTCACGAATGTGATGCCGATGCCCGAGAGCACAAAGACGATGGGCAGGATGGCGGGGTCGGCGCCGGGCGCCAGGATGCGCACGGCGATATGCGCCGCGGCGAAGGCGGCGAACAGGCCGATCGGCACGGCGAGCGTCTCAAAGGAAATCGTGGCACCCGCGGTGAGCACGTACATCGCATAGAGCAGGATGACGGGGAACGCCGAGGCGATGAGCAAGAGCAGTTCGGTGTTGCGGCGACTCATAAGCGGCACTCCCTTTCTAATTCTTATCGGAGGCTTCGGCCTCGGCTGACTGTTCGGCGGTTTTCTCGGAATCTGACTCGGAGGTGGGTTCCTGATTGGTGTTGTCGCGAATCGTTTGCGCGTCAATCACCTGACGGGTCTGCTCCTCGTCAATCTGATGGCGGTACTTGGAAATGGTGTCCTGCGCATCGTCGACACTCGTTTGCGGAATGCCTGCCTTCAGGCGGTTTTGCGTGTCTTCGGGCAGGTCGGACAGCTTGATGCTGGTTTCGCTTTCGAGCCAGTGGAGCTCGACCCCGAGCGTCTTGCCGGGCAGGCCGCGCCAGACGGCGACATTGCCGTGGTAGGTTCCCAAGTAATAGGAGCCGGTGACGCCCGTGTATGCCCAGATGCCTGCTACCAGCACAAAGACAAGGGCCAAGATGGCGGCGATGGTGACATTGCGGCGTCGGACGCGTTTTGCCTCGCGCATGACGCCGTCGTCGACCAGGTCGACGACCACCACGGTCACATTGTCGTGGCCGCCGGCGGCGAGCGCCGCGTCCACCAAGTTGTCGACACAGATCTGTGCGCTCGAGGACTGCGTAGCAATGTTCTCGATATCGCTATCGGGAATCATGCTCGAAAGACCATCGGAGCACAGAATCAGGCGGTCGCCTTCCTCGATGTGCAGGGTAAAGTGGTCGGCATACATGGCGGGATCCGAGCCCAGCGCGCGGGTGATGACCGAGCGGTTGGGGTGGACGCGGGCCTCGTCGGCCGTAATCTCGCCGGCATCCACGAGCTCCTCCACGTAGGAGTGGTCGCGGGTCACGCGGATGAGCGTACCCTCGTGGAGCAGGTAGGCGCGCGAGTCGCCCACGTGGGCGATGGCGAGCGTGTCGTTTTCGATGTAGGCGCAGGTGGCCGTGCATCCCATGCCGGGTTTGCCCAGGCCGTTGAGGGCGGCCTCGATCACGGCGGCGTTGGCGGCCTCGACGGCTGCGGCCAGGCGCGCGGCGTCGGCGGACTGCGGCGCCGTCTTGGCGATGGTTTCGACGGCGATGGAGGATGCCACCTCGCCGGCGGCGTGTCCTCCCATGCCGTCGCACACGCAAAAGAGCGGCGACTGCACCAGATAGGAGTCCTCATTGTGCGGGCGCACACATCCGACGTCGGAGCGGGCGCCCCACATAAGCTGTGTGGTGGTGCCGGCGTCGTAGGTCGAGTCGGTCTCGATGCGCTCGTCGGTCAGCGGCTCAAAGCTCATGGTCGAGCCGGGATCTTTGAGCTTTGCCTCCACGGCCGCGACATCGATTTCGGCGGTGTCGCCGGGGGAGACGGTGTCGGCATCGTTGCCCGACTCGGCGTCGGAGACGTCCGGAAGGTTGAGATCTTCGGTTACGCGGTCGACGGGATCGCCGTCCTGCTGCGGCTCGACAGCCGTCGGCTCGGGCGTCGCAAAGTGCGACGGCGCGGGCGTGCTCTGGGGTTGAGCAGAGGGCTCGGGAGCTGCGGCGGGCGCGGCAACGGGCTGCTCGACTTCGGCAGGCGTTGCAGATGCGGGTGCCGCCTCGCTTGCCGGGGCGACGGGGAATACCGGCGCGGCAGGCTCGGGGGCTGCAAACACGGCAGCGCTCTCGTTAATCGCCTCGGCGACGGGCTCGGCAAAGTGAGCCGGTGCGGACGTTGCCTCCGGTTCCGCGGGCTGCTCGGCAGCGTGCGCGCCGATGGGGGCGTCGAGCTGCTCGGTGCTGGCGTCCTCGTCATCGACGAGTGCCGGATATTCTTGAGTTACATGCGAAAGAGGCAGGGAGAACACGGTGTCCTCGGGCTCCACGGTCGCAGGGCGCGCTGGAGCGGCATGAGCCGGCGCAGCTGCGGGGGCAGTCGGCGTCTCGGGCATGGTTGCGGACTTGTTCTCCTCGTCGATCATCGACGGTTCACCTTCATGACCACGTCGCCAATCTGGACCTCGTCACCCTCGCGCAGCGTTGCGGGCTCCACCAGTTGACGGCCGTTAACGAGCGTGCCGTTCAAAGAGTTGAGGTCTTCGATGATGAGTGCCGGGCCCTGCAGCGAAAAGCGTGCGTGCGAGGCCGAGACAAACGGTTCGTTGATGCAGATGTCCGAGGACGGCGAGCGGCCCACGATGACGGGGCCGAGCATGTCTACGTGGATGCCACGGATGCCGCGCGGACCCTTGTCCACATCGATCGTCCAGATAGCGGAGTCGCGGCGCTGGCCGCGTACGAGTCCCACGCCGGTTTTCATGACGGCGAACAGGAAGATGTAGAGCAGGGCGACCAGGACGATGCGACCTGCAAAAAGGACGATATCGATGTTCATAAGCGACTATCCCCTAAATTCAAAGGTGCTCAGGCCAAACGTCAGCAGATCGCCGTTGCGCAGCGGGCAGCGCGTGATGCGGCGGTTGTTGACGAGCGTGCCGTTGGTGGAATTGAGGTCCTCGATCGACCAGTCCGAACCGGTAAAGGTGAGCTGGGCGTGACGGCGCGACACGTTGGGGTCGCGCAGGGCGATGTCCGAAACCGAACGCTCGCGACCGATGGTCACCTGCGCGGAAGTGATGCTGTGGCTCTCGCCGCTCACTACGTCGACGAGCTGGGCGAGCGGGCGCTGCGGGGCGCGGGTGCTCGCCATGTTGGAGGCAATACCGGCCGCGGCGCCAAGGCCCACGGCGGTGCCGGTCGCGGCGGCTCCGCCCATACCGGCGAGGGCGTCACGAGAGACGGTCTGCGGCACGGGGATGGGCGCGGCGGCGGGGTCGGGGACGTTGGGCGCAAAGGGATCGGCCACGGCGAGCGGGTCGGGAGCGACGGCGCGGGGCGTCGGCTGCTGGGGCATGGCGGCGGGGTGCTGTTGCTGCGGGGCGGCGAATTGCTGCTTGCCGGCGCGGGGAGCGCTGGCGGCGCGGCTTGCGGCCGAGTTGTTCTGGCCCAGGCCATTCTGGTAGGCGCGCTCTTCCTCGTACAGACGACCGAGCGTGGGGGCGTCGACGTTCTCGGCAAAGACCGAGAACTTACCGGCACGCAGCTGCGGGTCGATCATAAAGCGAACGAGGGGTTCGCCGACAAACACATAGCGGCGCTTTTCGGCCTGTGCCTTCACAAACTCGCGGACTTCGCGCGAAAGCTCGGGGTAGAACGGGGCGAGCATGGGATCGTCGTCGGCGGCGATCAGGATGGTATAGAGTGCCGGCGCGGTGTTGACGCCGTTGATCACCAGAGTCTGATCCTCCATGTCGCGAGCGGCCTGCTTGGCAAGCTTCTTAAAGGAGAACGGGGCACGGGTGGCACCGAAGATGCCGGCCACGTGGTCCTCGAAGATGTTCAGGAAGTTCACGAAAGATCACTCTCCGTATAGGTTCTTTGGTATCCGAGCAAATATAGGCATATCCCAACGATTATAGAGGATAGGGTTCCCGCAACCGCCGCCTTGACGACGACCGCGGCCGCAAGGCTGGCAATTTCCATATGGTGTGCAAGACAGAGCGACGCCGCGGAGCCTATTCCGCAGCCGGCGATGGCGGCGATTGCAGTCAGGTTCGAGCCCTGCTCGGCACGCTTGGCATGGGCGTTGAGCAGCAGAGATGTCAGTGCAGCTGTCGCCGCGACGAGCACGACGGCAGCCCAGAAGAGCATGTCTCCCAGTGCTGCGGCAACATTGCCGAGCCCCAGTACGCCTCCGGCGGAAAGCGCAACCGTAGCCAGGCGGCCAAAAAGTGCGCCCATCCCCGTGGCGGCCGCGGCGCTTGCCGGGTCGAGCCAAAAGGCAGCGATGCCGGCGGCGACCCCGGCGGCAAGGAGGGCGTCGCCCGTTAGACAGCCAAGTGCCACCGCGCAGGTGAGCGCGGCGCTCGCGGCGGCCTCGGTGCGGCCCCAGGCGATCCACCAACCGGACATGGTGGCGGCAAAGAGCACCGCGACGGGCAGCATCGACAGGATGCCCTGCGCCTGCATGGTGGCGTTGGCCATAAGTACCAAAAAGCCCACGGCCGAGATAGCCGAGCCAATCTGCGGGGCCAGGCCGGCGGCCGCCCCAATCGCGATGGCCGCGGCAATAAGTCCGGGAAGCGCCGCGACGCCAGCCGTCTGCATGATCAAAAAGCTAAAGGCACCACACGTTAGCGCCGAGATGGCGCGCATCGTGTAATCGCGCGCGTGGCTCCAGCGCGTGCCGGCCCAACCAAGCGCGGGGTCGACCTCGATGGCGTCGTCCTCATAGGGCAGCGATTCGATATCGTCCGCCGTGCATTCGTCGTCCGAAAGCTCGCCCACCATCTGCTCCAGGCTGCGACGGCCCTCGCGCACGCTGCCCAAGCCGGCGAGCAGCTGGTCGCAAAATGCCTCGATGCTGCTGGGGCGGTCTTGCGGCATGGGGGAGAGGGCGCTCATGAGCGCAGCCTCGGCTCCCGGGGGAAAGTGCGGGATGAGCTCGCTGGGGTAGGTGGCGCCGCCGAGGATGCGGCCGAGCGAGTCGCCGGGCGTGGCGGCCATAAAGGGAGCGCTGCCGCACAGGCCCTCGTAGATCACACAGGCGAGGGCAAAGACATCGGCGCGCTCGTCAACCGTGCCAGTCTCGATGTCGAGCTGCTCGGGTGGCATGTAGCCGATGGTGCCGCCGCGCGAGCCGCCAAAGCCGCCGGCAGACGACAGCCGCGCCATGCCAAAGTCGGTGAGCTTCACATTGCCCGAGTGGTCGATGAGCACGTTGGCGGGCTTAATATCCAGGTGGAGCACGCCGTTGCTATGGGCGAAGGTGAGCGCCTGGCCCAGCGCGTCGGCAATTGCCGCGGCCTCGTCAAAGGTGAGCGAATGGCCGTCCACGCGATGCAGAAACTCGGCTAGGGACATGCCGTCGACATATTCCATGACCAGGTAGGCATAGGCGGTATCGTGCGTAAAGTCGATAACCTGCACGATATTGGGATGTTGAAGCATGGCGGCGGTGTGTGCCTCGCGCAGCACGTCCATGATGTCGCTGGCGGGCATGCCGGCGCCGTCTGCGAGGGGGATGCGCTTGATGGCGACGCGACGGCGCAGGTGCGTGTCACGGCAGATCTCGATGGAGCCAAAACCGCCGGTCGCAAGCGTCTCGAGCGGCTGGAACCGCTTGAGCAGCTCGCGAGAGCTGGTGCCCTCCAAGGGAACGTCCGGCGAGAACCGGGCGGTATGTTGCGAGAAAAGCGGCATGGCCAACCCTCGTGCGTTTAAAGTTCGTTTGCGAGCGGCAGGCGCGGAGCCGAGCCGTTCGCGGTGGCATAGATGCTGCTAGTTTAGCACGCTCGGGCGCATGGTGAAGGTGGCGGGGCGAGGTGGCCTGTCTGACTTGGCCTTAGCGCTTCTTCTTGTTCTTCTTCTGCTTGCGCTGCTTGGGAGCGTCCTTTTTGGGCTGGTCACCTTGTTTGGCTTCGGCAGCGGCCTTTTCGGCCTTCATCTTCTTGCGTTTGGTCTCGATGCGCAGCTTTTTGTTGATGCGCGCCTTGAGGAAGGAGCCAAACTGCTCGGAATCGCCACGTACAAAGGTGTCCTTAGGGATCGTCACGCCCTGGTCGGCGAACATGGCCACAAAGATGCGCTCGCCGTCGAGTACGTGGTCGAGCTTCTCAAACGGGAAGAACTGCGACTTGCCGCTCTTGCCCCAGACCATCAGGCCGTCCTCGTTGGCGGCGACGCGGCGGTAGCGGCCGCCCATGGACTCGTCGGCCTCGACGGCTTCGATAAAGTCGCGCGCGAGCGTATGGTGCAGATTTTTGCTCCACCAGGCCAAAAAGGCGCCGAACACGATCAGCACGACGCCGAACTTGATCCAGCTGCCGCCGGCCACCAGCATGCCGATGCCGATGAGCGCGGCAATCGCGGCGGCGACGTACAGGGAGCCGCGGCGCCTGGGCGAGGCAACCAAGCGGGCGAAATCGGTGACGAGGTCGTTTTCGTACTGATACTCGTTGAGGTACAGGATGCCGTCGTCGGCTGCGGCCTGCTTCTCGAGCGCGACCTCGACCTGGTCGGCTGCTTCGGAGGGGACGAGGTTGCTCTCTGCGTCTGCCATGCTCTTTGGACTCCTATCGCGGCGGGCTCGCCGTACGGGTTATTATGAATGCAGTATGCCGTGCGACCGCATGGCCGCCGCGGCAACAAGACTCAGTATACCCGGGGGAGCACCCATGGAATCGTTGTACCGAAAGTATCGCCCGCTCACCTTCGACTCCGTGGTGGGCCAGCAGCATATCGTCTCGACGCTTGAGCACGCCATTACCGAGGGGCGCCTGTCCCACGCCTACCTGTTCTGCGGGCCGCGTGGCACGGGCAAGACCACCATGGCGCGTATTCTTGCCAAGGCGCTGCTCTGCCGCAATGCCGAAGCGGCGCGCGCCGAGGGTGCGAGCGGCTGCATGCCCGACGGCACCTGTGAGGAATGCGAGCTCATCGCCGAGGGCAACCACCCAGACGTCTACGAGCTCGATGCCGCAAGCCGCACCGGCGTAGACAACGTGCGCGAGGAGATCATCAACTCCGTCAACTTTGCCCCGGTGCGTGGCAAGTACAAGATCTATATCATCGACGAGGTCCACATGCTCACGACGGCGGCGTTTAACGCGCTGCTCAAG
>OLQD01001742.1_pt1 | contig 17292 bp, 14 predicted proteins | sample 1672841 | NCBI WGS metagenome assembly OLQD01 (sample SAMEA3136729, study PRJEB25190) | human gut metagenome | biome: human gut; feature: human-associated habitat; material: faeces | place: Austria | collected 2013 | reverse complement strand
AGGATGCGTCTCAAGGTCGCGCAGGCCCTGATTGTAGTTGTATTCCTTGCCCACAAATTCCAGATAGAACTTCTGGTATTCCTCGACGAACTGCTTGGGCGGCGTATTCTTCATGAGATCCACGGCGCGCATGTACACGCTGAGGAACTTCGCGGCCACGTCCGGATGGGCTTCGGCATACTTGGTGTCGGCGATGAGCACGATGGGGTTGGACTTCTTGCAGTGCACGATGTCGCCTGCGAAGACCACGCCGCCCTTTTCCTGGACGATGAAGGTGTGCGGGGCCCAGATGGCGATGCCGTCGCCGATGTTGTTTTCAAACGCACCCACGACCTGCGACTGGTCCATGTTCTTGATGACGACGTCGCTGTCCTTGAGGCCGAGGACGTTGAGCCACGTGCTGAGGGCATAGTGCGACGAGGTCAGCGTGGTGGCGAGGAAGGTCTTGCCGCGCACGGTCTCGGGGCTGCCGTACACTTCGGGGTAGTCCTTGTTCCAGCCCTTGACCTTGGCGATGGGGCTGTCGGCGCGGACGACGACGGAGGTGCAGAGCGCGGCCTCGTTGTTGGCCTGCGCGATGATGGAGGTGCCGTAGCGCAGGTTGCCGAGCATGGCGGGCAGGGCGCCCACGGCGGCGAAACGCCATTCCCCGGCGGGCAGGGCGTTGAGGATGTCCGGGCCGGAGTTGAACAGCTTCATCTCGATGTCGAGCCCGGCTTCCTTGTCCCAGCCCTTTTCCTTGGCGTACTGGATATAATTCACAATATCCGAAGTGATTCGTTCGCCGGGGGCAAGAATCGGGATTCCCGGCGGATAGCACATGACAAACTCACTGCAAATTTCGCCTATGCTCTGTTCCAGCGGCACAGCCTTTTTGTCCGCATAAAACGCCTGCTGTGGGGGAAGTGCCACGTCCGGCGCCAGGTATTCGCTTTGCAGCATACCGGTCGGGTCACCGCCGTACAGCCGCTTGATTTCCGACAACGCCGATATCAGCCGTTCGATCTCCAACGCCCGGTCTCCGGCAGTGACAATGGCAAGGATATTGCCGATGTCGCCGAACTCTATCTGTATGTCATACTCGTCCCGGAGCAGGTCGTAGACCTCTATGCCCGCAAGACCCATCGCCCTGGTATGCACCGAAAGCTTGGTCTTGTCGAACGCGTAGAACGCCTTGCCGTCGCAAAGCTCCTCGCCGAAGGCGTAATAGCCGCCGATGGCGTTTATCTCTTTTCGCGCATAATCCGCGAACTCCACCGTTTTCGCGTAGAACTCCCTGCCGTGGAGCGCGAGGTTCTGCCGCGCCAGGTCGAGGGACACCATCAGCAGGTAGCTTGCGCTGGTGGTCTGTGTGAGGTTGATTATCTGCCGGACGTAGTTCGGGTCTATTCCCTTCCCCAGGAGCAGTATCGCGCTCTGGGTGAGGCTTCCTCCGGTTTTGTGCACCGATACCGAAGCCATGTCCGCGCCGCAGCTCATGGCGCTGGGCGGAAGTCCATCGCCAAAATAGAAGTGCGTTCCGTGCGCTTCGTCAACCAGCACCTTCATGCCGTGCCTGTGTACTATCTCGACGATCTTCCGCAGGTCGGAGCATATGCCGTAGTAGGTCGGGTTGTTGACCAGCACGGCTTTCGCGTCAGGATTTGCGAGGATAGCCGCCTCGACTTCCTCCGGGGTCATTCCGAGCGGTATGCCGAGGTCGTTGTTGACGCCGGGGTTCACGTAGACCGGTATCGCTCCGCAGACCACCAGCGCATTGATTGCGCTCCGGTGGACGTTTCGCGGGAGGATTATCTTATCCCCCGCCTTGCATACCGACATCACCATCGCCTGAACTGCTCCGGTGGCTCCGTTGACGATGAAGATGGAGTTTTCCGCTCCGAAGGCGTCCGCAGCGTACTGCTGAGCCTCCTTTATGACGGAAACGGGGTGGCAGAGGTTGTCGAGTGGCTTCATAGAGTTCACGTCGTTCCTCATGCACGCCTCGCCCAGGAAGTCCCTCAGCGCCTTGTTGCCGCGGCCTCCCTTGTGCCCGGGGACATCAAACTTGACAACGCGGTCAAGCTGATATTCCTTCATTGCCTCGTAAAGAGGCGCACGGGTGTGATCAAGCTGCATTACGCTCACCTCAATAGATGTTCATTCCGCTGAATATCTCGATCATCTCGCGGCGCAGGTTGTTGGTGATCTCAAGGCGCTGCTGGGGGTGGATCTCGTAGACATCGGAATTGAAGAGATAGTTCTGAAGCTCTATCTCCTTGATCAGCATTTTTGTATGGAATATATTCGACTGGTACACATTGACGTCTATAGCGTCGTACTTCGTCAGAGTCTGGGGATCGATGAAGTCCTGAATGGAGGTCATTTTATGATCCATGAAACATTTCTTGCCGGAGACGTCCCTAGTGAAGCCGCGGACGCGGTAATCAATCGTGATGATATCCGAGTCGAAACTGCCTATGAGGTAATCCAGCGTGTTCAGCGGGGAGATCTCGCCGCAGGTGGCGACGTCGATATCCACGCGGAAGGTAGAAATAGCCTTGTCCGGGTGATATTCCGGGAAAGTGTGCACCGTGATATGACTTTTGTCAAGATGTGCGTGAACGGTATTCGGCTGGATACCGCTCCTGTTGAAGTAGCCGGCGCCCTTGTTGCAGGACTCGTCTACGTGGTCGGGGTCAATGTAACCCTCGGCGAAGAGGACATTGACAGAGGCACCCTGCGGATCGTAGTCCTGCTTTGAAATATTCAGGACGGTCGCGCCGATCTTCTCGGTGACGTCGCAGAGAATTTTTGTGAGCCTTTCGGAGTTATACTGTTCGTCTATGTACGCGATATAATCCTTCTGCTCCCTCTCACTTTTTGCATAGCACACATCATAAATGTTGAAGCTAAGTGTTTTTGTGAGGTTGTTAAAGCCATATAAAGCCAGTCTGGAGCTGCCGCCGCCAGGAACTGCTTCTGCCTTTTTCTCCAACCCTAACATCACGACCTTTCGATAAAATAAAGTTGCTGCACTCTGACTTTATGCAGTCAAAGTTAGTATAACACAAACCTAAACAATTTGCAACAATTTTTTATTATTTTTTTGTGATTATGATGTTAAGGAGGTTTCTCCAACAAGATTCAAGAAGAAATTATACAGGTAAACTATAATTTAAAGGCGAATGTTCCGCCAACGCTTTTTTCGTGCAGACTTTTTAGTCATGCTGGCTGGCTCACAGCCAGCCAGCAATTTTATCCGCCGAATGCACTCCGAAACTGTCAGAGTATTTTCCAGAGCGTGGGAGTCTGCATTTCGCGGAAAAGCTCAAGCTGCGCCTGTGCACGGTCGCATGCGGCGTACAGCTCATCGTCGCCCTCCTCGGCGAAGGAGGATATTTCGGCTATGCAGGACGTTATCTCCATCGCGTGCCCGAGGTCGTTGACGAGAATGCTGTAGTGCAGCACCGAATCCCACGCGTCGTGGAGCTGATTGGCGTATTTCACGGCGGCTTCGCTGTCCCCTTCGGAGTGCGCCTGCTCCACCTGGTCAATGTAGCCGGAAAGCTCGTTGGTTTTATCAATGGTGATGAACACCGACCAGAAACACCCCGCCGACATCAACGCCAGCAGCAGTATGCTTACAACAAGACGGTTCATTCAAAGCCCCCTCTGACGTTCGATTATCGTGTGCTGACCGTTCCTGTCCGCAGTCATCAGGAACACGTCCTTTACCGAGAGCTTCCGTTCCCGGAGCTGCTCTTTCAGCCAGCCCATTCCCAGCCCCATGCTTTGGAGCTGCTCCTCGTCCTCCCTGCCGTCGCGGATTATCACCGCAGGCGGGTCGCTTGAGGAGCCGCCGCAGTTTACGTCCGCCTTTTCCGCGTTCTGGCAGTCCTTCTTTTTCAGGAAGTGTATCTTTCCGGTTGTCTCTACGATGGCGTACCATATCTCGGTTATGTCGAATATCTGCTCCTCGCGCATTGCCTCGACGAGGTCGTCGACGGTGTAGCGCAGGCGCTTCATTTCCTTCTGCATGATGACTCCCTCGGACATTATCACCCGCGGGCTGCCTATCATCAGCTTGCGGAACTTCGGGAACTTCAGCATTACCGCCGATACGATCACGTCAAGGCAGACCAGCGTGAATATCGGAACTATCCCCAGTATCATCGGCACCGAAGAATCCTCCACGGGTATTGCCGCGATGTTGGATATGAGTATCGTCACCACCAGTTCCGACGGCTGGAGCTCGCCTAACTGGCGTTTTCCCATCAGTCTCAGTGAGAAGGTGATTATAATGTACAATATAGTGGCTCTGATCAGTACTACTGCCATTTTTTATCTCCTTTCGGTTGATGTTGATATTTTGCCGCCTTATCCCGGTTTTATTCATTAGAATTTGCTGAAATGTGTTGACAATAAGGGAATATTGAGTTATAATTAAAACAGTATTCATCAATTTTAAATTAAGGAGCATTTATTAATGAAAGCTAAATTTCATATTCCTGATATATGGGTACATAAGGACCTGAACCTGTATCTCATTGACATGATAAAAAATCACCCGGAAGCAACCGTGACAGATCTTCCCGGGATATATTCTCTGCTTCCTGCTACGGCTGCTTTCCGTCTGCGCTCTGGAACGGTGGGCGCGCCCTTGGCGGCCTGGCGCTTGAGACGCAGATTCAAAGCACGATAAAGGCGTTTAATGACAGAAACGTCCCTATAAGATACACCTTTACAAACCCGACTCTTACCGAGAAGGATCTGAAGGACAAGTTCTGCAATCCCCTCTGCGCCATTGCCGAGACTGGCTGTAATTAGCTCATCGTGAACAATCCCTTCCTTGAAGATTACGTGCGCAGGAATTACCCCAAGTTCCCGCTGATTTCTTCGACGGTAAAGCAGATCGAAGATTACGATCAGCTTATGGAGGAGTTCAAGAAGGATTACAAGCTGGTTGTTCTTGACTACAACTGGAACAATGATTTCGAGAAGCTGGACAAGATCCCGCAGGAGCTTCGCTCAAGAGTCGAGATCCTTATAAATCCGTACTGCACTCCTCACTGCAAGCGTAGAAAGCAGCACTACGAGGTGCTCGGCGAGAGCCAGCGCAAGTGCAGCAAGCAGACTATGTATGAGCAGCTTGGAGCAGTAAGGAGCGTTAAAGATCCGATGGAGGACGCAAATAATTTCAACTGCCCCAATACCAGATACAATTTCTATCAGATAACACATTACAGCACGTTTGTTTCCAACAACGATGTCTACGGAAGATACCTTGACATGGGCTTTAATAATTTCAAGATAGAGGGTCGCGTACTCTCAAAGCCTAACGTAATCGAAAGCTACGTATATTATCTTGTAAAGCCCGAGTACCGCGACAGAGTCCGCCTTGATATGCTGACATACAGACCCCCGGTTCAGGAAGTCAAGGAGCACCCGCGCCTTTTTATAGATAAAAATGGCAGGGAGATACCCCAGAGAAGAGTCTGATCGTTCATCTGATTGTTGATATTTATATTTTCATCTGAAAATCAAGTTGTTTTTCTTGTAAATTTATAGAAAATGACTATTGAATTAAAGGCGGAGTTATGGTATACTACAATAGATGAATAAAACGGCGCCAGGTTCGCTGTTTGGAATAAATCGGGCAGGTAATTTTACCTGGCTTCGGGCGCTCCGTCTGAAGCATACCACAGGAGGAATTTGTTATGACTAATATCGAGTTTGCTGAAAAGATCAAAGGTTATCTGAAGGGAAGCAAGGCAAAGGCTAAGAAGTACGAGGATACCGTTGCTGTAAACTTTACATTCATCGACGATATGGACGACTTCTATGTTGCAGTAAGAGAGGGCGTTCTTGACGTTGCTCCTTATCATTACGATGACCTCCAGGCTAACGTTACCGGCGCTGCTGAGAACATCGAGAAGCTTTTCAGCGGCGATGTTTCCTTTGACGGCGCGCTCACCGACGGACTTGTAAAGGTCGATGGCGATGTTGCAAAGTTCAAGGCTCTTGAGGCTCTTGTTCCCGCTAAGAAGGCTGAGAAGCCCGTTGCAGAGAAGAAGGCCGCTCCTGCTGCAAAGCCCGCTGCGCCCGCAGAGAAGAAGGCTGAGACCAAGCCCTCTCCCGCTGCTGCTAAGCCCGCCGAGACCAAGGCTGCCGCACCCGCCGTTAAGCCCGCTGAGACCAAGGCTCCGGCACCTGCTGCAAAGCCTGCTGCTAAAAAGCACACCGGCAGCAAGAAGCACGGCAAGTAATTTATTGTTGAATTATCCAGGCGCCCGTGTGTTACTCTCGGGCGTCTGTTTGTGTTTTTTACCGCGAATATACCATTCAATTGCCGAATTTTGCGGAATACGCGGTACTGACGAATCGTATCCGGAAGGATTTGAATATAGATGAGATACAGATTTTCCTGCGCGGCTCTCGCGGCTATAATGCTGCTGAGCGGCTGCGCTTCGACTGATATACAGAACGACCCCCACAACCCCAGCGACCCGAACAGCCTTGATCTGATGGCTGACCTCGTTTCCGGCGGGAATTCCTCGGTGACTTCCCAGACGGAACAGAATGATAAGACAGCCACGGACGTTCCGGACGGCGCGCAGGCTCCGGAGATACCGTCAGGCTCGCTGCCTGAGATAGCCGTGAGCGGCTCCACGGAGGAAACCGCCGAGGTCCGGGACATGAACAACGACTTTGATATGTTCTACGAGGCGGTTCACGATAAGTTCGAGCTTACCGGCGAGGAGCTGAGCTTCGTTGATTACTCGCTGTTCGTAGGCGACAGCATTTGCAGCGGCTTTTCCGAGTATGGGATAGTTCCGCACGAGCATGTTGCAGCAAAGGGAAACCTCGGTTCCCGCAGCTTTTTTGACTATACGTTCAAGTACCGAGGCTGGGAGAGCAGAACCTATGATCAAGTGCTGAAGTCCGCTAATCCGCGGTACGTGTTCCTCTCGATGGGCATGAACGACGTCAACATGGTGGACGAAGCTACATACTGCGAGAATTACCGTAAGGTCATCGAGGCTACGCTCGAAGGAAGCCGCGCCGACGTTTTCGTTGCGGCGATAACTCCTGTATGCAGCAAGTTCTGCGGAAACAGCGTTATCGACAGCTTCAACAACACCATGAAAAAGTATCTCGAGGAGAATTTTCCGGAGCGCGTGCACTACTTCGACTTCGGGCGATACCTCAAGAATGAGAAGAACGAGCTTCGCGAGTGCCTGCACTCCGGCGACGGCGTACACCTCGGTCCGTACGCCTACCGCATTGCCCTGTGGGAAATGCACCGCGCCCTGACCGAAGCGGGTCTGTGGGACGGCGATTCTGCGACAGGCACGTTTGAGGCGGAAAATTTCCAGCCCGCTGACGAGGTTCCGCCGGTTTACACGACAGCCGAAACGACCGCCAAGACCTCCAAACCCGCAAAGACGACTAAGCCGACCAAGCCTGATAAGCCTCAAAAAACCACAAAGCCTTCCGGAACCACCAAGGAAATACCCGTAGAGGAAACTCCGGTAGAGGTAACGACGCAGGATACCAAGCCGGCTGAGACTACGGCACCTTCCGGAACTGCGGATTCGGCAGTTCCACCGAAGTCAAGCGACGACCTGATTCCCACCGAGCAGACCGAGCCGGTGGAGCTTCCGGCATCTTCGTCCGCTGAGATCACTGAATAAAAAACGACCGCCCGTTTTTGTGGGCGGTTTTAAATTGTAAATCACCCGGCAAGAGCCGGGTGATTTTTGTTTTGATATTATTCGGACAGCTTCTTCTTGATATATTCCTGAATAGCCTTCGGTGATGCAAGACCCTTTAGCGCCTTGTTCGCCTGACCCATGAAGAACCCAAATACCTTCTGGTCGCCGCTGCGGTACTGCTCGGCTGCTTTCGGGTTGTTCGCGATTATCTCGTCTACGGTCTTTGCGAGGAGGTCGCTGTCCTCCTTTATCCACAGATCCTGCGCGTCCGCGATATCCTTCGGATTGCCGCCGTTTGCGATCATCTCGCCAAGGATAGCCTTCGCATTGGACTGTGAGATCTTGTCCGTCTGGAGGAACTCAACAAGCTGTGCGAACTCCCTGCCGCTGAACTTCAGGTCGTCCATGTCGACTTCCCCGAGGTTCTTTCTGCGGAGCAGCTCGCCGGTCACGTAGTTTGCGACCGCCTTCGGATTGTCGTACGCCTGGATTGCTTCCTCGTAGAAATCACAGATTTTCTTGTCGGATACGATGAGATCCGCGTCCTGCTTCTTGATGCCGCACTGCTCGACGTAGCGTGCAACGCGCTGCTCGGGAAGCTCCGGAATGGAGCTGCGTATCTCGTCAAGCTCCTCCTCGGTGAGGATTATCGGAGGGATATCCGGGTCTGGGAAGTAGCGGTAGTCGTGGGCGTCCTCCTTGCTTCTCATCGCGGTGGTCTCGCCCAGAGCCTCGTTAAAGCGGCGAGTCTGCTGAATTACGCGCTCGCCGTTGTCGAGGAGCTCCTCCTGGCGCTCGATCTCAACTTCTATCGCCTTCGCGATAGCCTTCAGGGAGTTCAGGTTCTTCAGCTCCGTTCTGGTGCCGAGCTCATTGCTGCCCTTCGGCGCGATGGAGATGTTTACATCGCAGCGTATAGAGCCCTGCTCCATCTTGCAGTCGCAGATACCAGCGTACTGTAACAGCAGCATGATCTTCTCCAGGTAAGCCACGACCTCGTCAGCGGAGTGGAAATCCGGCTCGGTGACTATCTCGATGAGCGGAACGCCGCAGCGGTTGTAGTCCGCGAGGGAAATGCGGTTAACATCGTCGTGGACGAGCTTGCCCGCATCCTCCTCGAGATGGATACGATTAATGCGTATCTCCTTCTCTTCGCCCTTGACGTTTATCTTTACCTTGCCTGCGAGGCACACCGGGCGCGGCATCTGGGAGATCTGGTAAGCCTTCGGCAGATCGGGGTAGAAGTAGTTCTTTCTGTCCCACTTGGTGAAGCGCGAAATGTCGCAGTTCATCACGTAGCCAGCCTTGATGATGTATTCAACGGCTTTCCTGTTCAGCACCGGGAGGGTTCCGGGAAGTCCGCTGCACACGGGGCAGCAGCGGGAGTTCGGAGTTCCGCCGAATTCAGCGGAGCAGGTGCAGAATACCTTGGAATTTGTGGAAAGCTCTGCGTGTGTCTCAAGTCCTATCGTAGGAAAATATGCGCTCATTCCTGTACCTCCTTAAAGCTTGGCGGGCGCAGTCGGAGCGAAGGTCTGCTCGAATGCGTCGGCGCACTGAAGAATAGTCTGCTCGTCGAAACGTCTGCCGATGACGGACATGCCCACGGGGAGACCCTCGGCGGTGTAGCCGCAGGTCGTGGAGATACCCGGCAGAGAGGCAATATTGACGGTAACGGTGCAGATATCCGCGAGGTACATCTTGACCGGATCGTTGTCCTGCGCGCCTATCTTGTACGCCGGAGTCGGCGCGGTCGGGGTGAGGATAACGTCGGCAAGGTCGAATACAGCGTTGTATTCCTTGATTATCTGCTGCTTGAGGGCGAGCGCTTTCTTGTAGTAAGCGTCGTAGTAGCCGGAGGAAAGCGCGTAGTTTCCGAGCAGGATACGGCGCTTTACTTCCTCGCCAAAGCCCTTGCTGCGGCTGTCGCGGATAAGTTCCTCGAAGGTGCGGCCCTCGCCGCGGAAGCCGTACTTGATACCGTCGAATCTCGACAGGTTGGAGGCAGCCTCGGCGCAGGCGATGAGGTAGTACGCCGGGATAGCGTACTTCAGCCCGGGAATGGAGCATTCAACGAGCTTTGCGCCCTGGGCTTCGAGCGTCTTTGCAGCGTTCATTACGTGGTTCTTTACTTCGTCGTCGATGTCGTCGGAGTAGAACTCCCTGGGCATTGCGATCTTCATTCCGCTGACGGACTGTCCCAGCTTCTCGGTGAAATCCGGAACCGGCTGGCGGGAGCTTGTCGCGTCGTGCGGGTCGTGCGCGCAGATGGCGTTGAGCATAACTGCGCAGTCCCGGGCGTCGGAGCAGATGGGGCCTATCTGGTCGAGGGAGCTTGCGAATGCGACAAGACCGTAGCGGGAAACTCTGCCGTAGGTGGGCTTGATTCCGGTAACGCCGCAGAAGGACGCGGGCTGTCTGATGGAGCCGCCGGTGTCGCTTCCGAGCGCAGCGGGAGCGAAGGAAGCAGACACAGCCGCAGCGCTTCCGCCGGATGAACCGCCGGGAACTCTCTCAAGGTCGTAGGGGTTCTTGGTCTTGGCGAACGCGGAGGTCTGTGTGGAGCCGCCCATCGCGAATTCGTCCATGCTGGTCTTGCCGAGGAGCACGTAGCCCTCTGCGTTGAGCTTCTCGATAACGGTCGCATTGTACGGCGGTATGAAATTCTCAAGCATCTTACTTGCACAGGTGGTCTTGATACCGTCGGTGCAGATGTTGTCCTTGATGGCGAGCGGGATACCGGTCAGCGGGCTCACATCGCCGGAATCAATGCGCTTCTGTGCGTTTTCAGCCATCTCGAGCGCCTTCTCCTTGGTAATGGTGATGAAGGACTGTACCTTGCCGTCGCCGGCTTCTATATTTCTGAAATATTCTCCGCAGAGCTCTGCGGCGCTGATCTGCTTTGAATCCAGCGCCTTGCGGAGATCGCGTATCTTTGCGCGGGTGATATCCATAATTACCTCCTGTTTATTCAACTACCTTGGGTACGACGTAGCAGTTATCGCGGTTTTCCGCGTTGGAGAGCAGCTTCTCCGTCGGAAACGAGGGCTGCGGTACGTCCTCTCTTACCTCGCTCAGGGAAATGCTGTTGTTGTCCTTGGTGTCGTCGTAGGTAAGGTCGAAGGTCTTGATTGTATCCATCAGGTCGATGATGTCGCCCATCTCGCCCATGACCTTTTCAAGTCCGGCTTCGTCGTAGTTGAGCTTGGACAGCTCGCACAGGTGCTGGATCGTCTTGAGTTCTACTGCCATGATATAGCGTTCCTTTCTTTATAAAGATGATACTATAATTAATAATACTGTACTATTATACTCCATTTCAGCAGATTTTTCAAGTGTTATTTAAAAATTGTGCAGGAAATCGTTGAATTTTTGCATTTTGGCATATTCACCAGAAATTTTGAAACATGGAATCCCCTATTCTTGCAAAAATAACATTCCAGGCTTCAAAACGCACCGTACAGCGGAGCTAAACGCAATGGATAGTCTAGACTAATCGGAAATATAAAGCAATAATGGAATCTAATATACAATAAAATGAAAGATTGCCGGAAAGAAACTTGCAAAAACCTCTTGACAAACCAGCGATATGGTGATATAATATGAACGTAAATTCAAGCGGACAAAACGAATTGTGCCGGAGAACAAAGCCGCAGGCAGCGTTGCCGCGGCAATGAAGTATCTGCAACTTGACGATGGCAGAAATTTCACCTCAGCACATTTCACCGCGGATATAACGTATGATCAAACCGGCTCAGCGCTGCGCCGAATATCGCGGCGTCCGGCGGATATTCTGCCGGATCCGGTTTTTTTCAGTACTTATTAAGGAGTGAGCTTATGTTAATGAAAGAGGGAGAAACAAGGATCCCTGCGGGCTGCGCGATCTCGGGCTTTATCAACAGGAGCGGCAGAAGGACAAACGGCAGCGTGATCGTGAATTCCATTGCCTGTATGCACGACCGCTCGAACGGTCTGGGCGGCGGCTACGCCGGATACGGCATTTATCCGGAGTACAAGGATCAGTACGCGTTCCATGTTTTCTACGATTCCAACGAGGCGAGAAGAAAGACCGAGGCGTTCATCGACCGCCATTTCGACGTCATCAACCTCTCGCGTATTCCCACCAGAAAGCACCCGAACATCACCGACGAGCCGCTTATCTGGCGCTACTTCGTTAACCCTCTTCCCACAAAGCTCCAGGAGAGCCAGCTCGACGAGCGCACCTACGTTGCCCGCTGCGTCATCAAGATAAACGACAAGATCGACGGCGCTTACGTTTTCTCCAGCGGCAAGAACATGGGCGTATTCAAGGCGGTCGGCTACCCTGAGGACGTCGGCGAATTCTACCGCCTCGACGAGTACGACGGCTGGGCGTGGACGGTACACGGCCGCTACCCGACGAACACCCCCGGCTGGTGGGGCGGCGCTCACCCCTTCGCCCTGCTCGACTACACGATAGTACATAACGGCGAGATCTCCTCCTATGACGCGAACAGACGTTTCATCGAAATGTTCGGCTACAAGTGCAACCTGCTGACCGATACCGAGGTCATCACCTACATCATCGACTACCTCCACCGCCGCCTCGGAATGCCCCTTGACGACGTTGCGAAGGTCATCGCGGCTCCGTTCTGGAGCGAGCTTGAATCCGGCAGGTTCAGCCCGGAGGAAACGGCGAAGATACGCCATTTCAGAAACGTTTATTCCAGCCTGCTCATCACAGGACCCTTTTCAATAATCCTCGGATTCAACAACGGAATCATGGCGCTCAACGACAGACTTAAGCTCCGTTCGATGGTCGCTGCTGAAAAGGGCGATACGGTCTATGTATCCAGCGAGGAATGCTCCATCAGAACGATGTCCCCGGACGTCGACAGGATCTGGAGTCCCCGCGGCGGCGAACCGATAATCGTAACACTTGATAAATAAGCGATAGAGCAGAATTGAAAGGAAGATCACAAGTGGCTATTAACTATATGAATCCTCTGTTTGAGGTGGTCCGCAACCCTGACCGCTGCATAAAGTGCCGCGTCTGTGAGCGCCAGTGCGCCAACGAGGTGCACCATTACGACCCCGACCTCGACAGAATGGTATCCGATGAAACGAACTGCGTTGACTGCCAGCGCTGTGTGACGCTCTGCCCGACAAGAGCGCTCAAGATAAGAAAGAACGAGAACGAGTTCCGCGAGAACGGCAACTGGAGCCAGCAGGTAATGGACGAGGTCTACAAGCAGGCAGGCTCCGGCGGAGTGCTCCTCTCTGCGATGGGCAACCCCCGCGAGTACCCGGTTTACTGGGACAAGATACTGCTCAACGCTTCTCAGGTAACGAATCCGCCTATCGACCCTCTGCGTGAGCCTATGGAAACAAAGGTATTCCTCGGAAAGAAGCCGAAGAACGTTTCTTTCAACGAGGATGGCAGTGTAAAGACGGAAACAACACCTACGCTTGAGCTTTCAACGCCTATCATGTTCTCGGCTATGTCATACGGCTCTATCAGCCGTAATGCTCACGAGAGCCTTGCAAGAGCGGCTACGGAGCTTGGCATATTCTACAACACGGGCGAGGGCGGTCTGCACAAGGACTTCTATCAGTACGGCCCCAATACTATAGTACAGGTCGCATCGGGACGTTTCGGCGTATTCAAGGATTATCTCGAAACGGGTGCGGCAATAGAAATCAAGATGGGTCAGGGTGCAAAGCCCGGTATCGGCGGACATCTCCCCGGAGCAAAGATTCTTGAGGATGTTTCAAGAACAAGAATGATCCCTATGGGAACGGACGCTATCTCACCTGCTCCCCACCACGATATATATTCGATAGAGGACTTACGTCAGCTTGTTCTTTCACTGAAGGAAGCTACCGAGTACAAAAAGCCTGTCATCGTAAAGATTGCCGCAGTGCATAACGTTGCCGCTATCGCTTCCGGTATCGCACGCTCGGGTGCGGACATTATCGCAATAGACGGTTACAGAGGCGGTACGGGTGCGGCTCCCACAAGAATAAGAGATAATGTAGGTATCCCGATCGAGCTTGCACTCGCAAGCGTTGACCAGCGTCTGCGTGACGAGGGTATCAGAAACGAGGTTTCTGTAGTAGTTGCAGGCTCTATCCGTTCAAGCTCGGACGTGGTAAAGGCTATCGCACTCGGTGCGGACGCTTGTTATATCGGCACAGCCGCTCTGCTGGCGCTCGGCTGTCACCTTTGCAGAAGCTGTCAGACGGGCAAGTGCAACTGGGGTATCGCAACACAGCGTCCCGACCTTGTAAAGCGTCTTAACCCCAACATCGGTTATCAGCGTCTTGTAAATCTTGTTCATGCGTGGGATCACGAGATCAAGGAAATGATGGGCGGTATGGGTATCAACTCGCTGGAGTCCCTCCGCGGCAACAGACTCATGCTCCGCGGCATAGGACTCAACCAGAAGGAACTTGATATACTCGGAATCATGCACGCAGGTGAATAAACCCTGACACTGCTCGAAAGGAATGGTCATAACAATGAAAAAGGTTTATGTGAACGAGGACTGGTGTCTTGGCTGCCATCTGTGTGAATTCACCTGTGCGGCGGCGAACAGCGGTGCTCCCGATATGATTAAGGCGTTCGCAGGCGGGAAGAAGCCCGTCGCGAGGATCCAGATAGAAGAAGGCGACAAGATAAACTTCGCGGTACAGTGCCGCCACTGCGACGCTCACCCCTGCGTAAAGGGCTGCATCGCGGGCGCGCTCTCAGTGCAGGACGGCGTTATCGTCTGCGACGAGGAGAAGTGCGTAGGCTGCTACACCTGCGTTCTCTCATGTCCCTACGGCGCTATCGTCATCGACGAGGCGGGACACAAGATCCGCAAGTGCGACCTCTGCACGCGCAACAGCCACGGCGAGCCGGCATGCGTAAAGGCTTGCCCGAACAACGCTATAGTTTTCGAGGAAAGGTGAGGTGACGGATATGAACTACGTAATTATCGGCAACTCTGCTGCGGCAGTCGGAACGATCGAGGGTATCCGTCAGATAGACAAGACCGGAAAGATAACCGTTATCTCCGACGAAAAGTACCACACCTATTCCCGCCCACTCATCTCCTACTGGCTGATGGGGAAAGTCACAGACAAGAACATATACTACCGCAGCGCGGACTTCTACGAGAAGAACGGCGTTGAGACCATGTTCGATACCCGCGTGACTAAGATAGACCCGGCTGCGAAGAATGTCGTTCTTGCGGACGGAAGCACGGTTCCCTACGACAAGCTGATGGTGGCTACAGGCTCGAAGCCGTTCGTTCCCCCGATGAACGGAATGGAGAAGATAGCCTCCTGCCACACTTTCATGAGCTACGACAGCGTAAAGGCTATCAAGGCTGAGGTCAAGCCCGGAATGAAGGTACTGATAATCGGCGCGGGACTTATCGGACTGAAAGCCGCGGAAGCACTCAACGAGTACAAGGCGGACATCACTGTAGTCGATATGGCTGACCGTATCCTGCCGTCTATTCTGGACGTCCGTGCAGGCTCCATCATGAAGAAGCACATCGAGAGCAAGGGAACAAAGTTCATTCTCGGGACCTCCGTTGACGAGTTCAGCGAGCACTCCGCGAAGCTGAAGAACGGCGCTGCGGTTGATTTCGACATGGTTATAATCGCGGTGGGCGTACGCCCGAACACCGAGCTTGTTTCCGAAGCAGGCGGCAAGGTAGAGCGCGGCATAATCTGCGACCTCACCCAGAAAACCACCATCGACGACGTTTACGCCGCAGGCGACTGCACAGTCAGCCACGACGCTTCCTCCGACACCGACAGGATACTCGCGCTGCTGCCGAATGCGTACATGCAGGGCGAGGTAGCCGGAAGAAACATGGCGGGCGCCGAGACAAAGTACGAGAACGCGATACCGATGAACGCGATAGGATTCTTCGGGCTGCACATCATCACCGCCGGAAGCTACGACGGCGAGGAATATGTCGAGGAACACGGCAATAATTATAAAAAGCTGGTATTCAAGGACGGACTGCTCAAGGGATTCATACTGATGGGCGACGTAAAGCGCGCGGGAATATACACCTCCATGATAAAGGAGCGCATAGACCTCTCCGACGTTGACATGGATATGCTTAAAGAGAGACCGCAGATGATGATGTTCAGCAAGGCGCGCAGGGAAGATAAGCTGGGAGGAATAAAGAGATGATCATTGACGCAAAGAATATGCCGTATGCAGAGCTGAATAAAATGATCAGGGACTCTGACGAGCAGAAATTCACGCTTGAGAACGTTCTCGGGCAGAGATACATCGGCGCGGGTCTTTCCGGCAAGGAGATACTCATAAAGGGAACCCCCGGAAACGCCCTCGGAGCGTACCTGAACGGTGCTAAGATAAGCGTACACGGAAATGCTCAGGACGCCACCGGCGACACAATGAACGACGGCGCGATAATCATTCACGGCAACAGCGGCGACACCACCGGCTACGCGATGCGCTCCGGCGAGATATATGTCCAGGGCAACGCCGGGTACCGCGTCGGTATCCACATGAAGAGCTATCAGGACATGTTCCCGACCATCGTTATCGGCGGCAAGGTCGGCGACTTCCTCGGCGAGTACCAGGCGGGCGGTATCATCATCGTGCTTGGTATCGGCGTTGAGGGCTGCCCGGTAGGTCACTTCTGCGGCACCGGAATGCACGGCGGAGAGATGTTTATTCGCAGCGACGTTATGCCGAAGGGACTCCCCGTTCAGGTGTGCTGTACAGTAGCCACCGCAGAGGAGAAGGAGTCCATCAGACACTACGTAGAGCGCTTCACGAAGCACTTCGGCAATGATACTGACACGCTGCTCAGCTCCAATTTCTTCAAGCTCACTCCGAATTCCGCAAGCCCTTACAAGCAGCTTTACGTCAACAATCTTTGATCGGCGGGAACGCCGCGGGAAGGGGGATCCTTGATGTCCAGGGTATTTATCAACGCCAAAACCGAGATGATCTGCGGCACGATATCGGCTGCGCTGGAGGACGCCGGCGCAGAAATCACCTGTTGCTTTGATGATGAGGAAGCGGCAGCGAAGGATCTTTCCGGCTATGATGTGGTGATAGTATCCACACCGCTTCGCAGTGAGTTCGGTCTGAACTACGTCGCTGAGATCCACGACCGCACTAGCGCGGTTATCATAGTGCTGGCAAAGACGGAGATCGCCGACGAGGTGCAGAACCGTATCAAGTTCACAGGCGCGTATGTGCTCCCGAGGCCGTTCACGAAGCAGGCGCTGGTGCAGACTATCCGAATGGCTCAGATGGCGAAGGAGAACATGCAGCGGCTGGAGCAGGAGCGCTCCAAGCTCTCGAAGCAGCTTGAGGACACGAAGATAATCGACCGCGCGAAATGCTGCCTGATACAGTACTTGAACCTCACGGAGAACCAGGCGCACAGGCATATTCAGAAGCTCGCGATGGATACGCGGAGAACGCAGCGGGAGATCGCGGATGATATTCTGAACACCTATAGCGGAATGACAAATGTATAGAACAATAGAACGAATAAAGGAAGCAGCGCGTGCTGCTTCCTTTTGGTTTGTCGATAAACTATAATTTAGCGGTGTAGTGTGCTTCCGA
>OLQD01001709.1_pt1 | contig 17563 bp, 14 predicted proteins | sample 1672841 | NCBI WGS metagenome assembly OLQD01 (sample SAMEA3136729, study PRJEB25190) | human gut metagenome | biome: human gut; feature: human-associated habitat; material: faeces | place: Austria | collected 2013 | reverse complement strand
TTTCATGATACCTGCCATTGCAGCCATGCCCGTTGCGGCAGTAACGAACTGGAACAGCATAATGACAAACAGTTGCGTGAAATAAGTCAGCCCCGTTTCTCCGCTATAATGCTGTTCGTTACAGTTCACCATAAAGGAAATACAGGTATTGAATGCCTGATGGGCCGTCTGACCGAGATTTCCGTCAGGATTCAAAGGCAGATAATCCTGACAAACCAACAGAACCATACCCCAAACAAACCAGAACAGATTCAAAACCAACAACGCTTTCAGGAATTGTTTCCAGTTCATTTCCTCTTCCGGATTAATGCCGGAAAAACGATAAATAAACTTTTCGACAGGGCGCATAAAGTCTGACCACACTTTTTCGCCTTTATAAACCTTTGCAATATAAATACCCAATGGATAGCTCAACACCACCATCAGAACAATCTGCGCAATTACACCTAATATTTCAGTGTCCATATCTTCAATTTTTTAAAACTTTTCCGGCTTGATCAGCACATAGCACAAATAGCAGAACATAATCAAACCGACAATAAACAATGCCGTGTACATAATTCTCTTTTTAATGTTACATTTTTTCTAACCAGTCTACAAACTTGAAGAAGAGGTAAAAGCAAGCCAAACCGCAAGCCATACATACCCAAAAACCGATTGTAAAAATCTCCATAAATCTTTCTTTTTAAGTTCAACATACGATTCACAGCCCCAATAAATACAAACAGCCTGCCAAACCTCGAAACAAGCGCACAACACATTAAAAATCAACACAATAAATAAAACACGACGATAATAGGCATAAAAAAAGACCTTTTCAAAATGAAAAGGTCTTTCTATTTTGGCAAGATGCCATCCTATAGTTTAATCTTATATTCTTCTATTTTTCGATAGAGGGTAGTCAGTCCAATCTTTAACAGGCGGGCTGTTTCCGTTTTGTTGCCGCCGGTATATTTCAGCACCCGCAATATATGATTTTTCTCCACCGACGCCAGGTCGAAATCGGACGACGAGGTTACGGAACTGCCGCCTCCCAACTGAATGTCGACCGGCAAATCGTCGCGCGTAATGACACCGTCACAAACAATCAACGCACGTTCAATCACATTCTGCAATTCACGGACATTGCCGGGCCATGCATATTCCTGCATCAGTTCCAGACAATCGGGAGATATTGCCGAAACACTTCGCCCCATTTTGCCGCCCAGTTTCTCCATAAACCGTCGGGAAAGGAGTTCGATGTCTTCCTTTCGCTCACGCAACGGAGGCAACATTATCTGGAAAACCGACATGCGGAAAAACAAGTCCTCACGGAATCTTCCCCTCTCAATCTCCTCTTTCAAATTCCGGTTAGTGGCGGAAATGACCCGCACGTCAACCTTCGTAGGTTTTGTATCGCCCACTTTCAGAAATTCGCCGGTTTCAAGCACACGCAGCAGTTTTGCCTGCAAGTCGAATTCCATTTCGCCAATTTCATCCAGGAATATTGTACCCTTATCAGCTTCTTCAAACAATCCTTTCTTGTCTTTCTGCGCCCCTGTAAAAGCACCTGCCTTATAGCCGAATATCTCACTCTCAAGCAATTCCTTGCTAAAGGCAGAACAGTTGATGGCAACAAAAGGCTTGTCCTTCCGCAAGCTTTCCTGATGGATGGCCTGAGCAAACACTTCTTTGCCTGTACCCGTTTCTCCGCACAGCAGCACAGACACGTCAGTGGCCGCTACCTTGCGCGCCATGGCTATGGCACGTTGCAGACAATGCGACTTACCGACAATCCCGTCGAACGACGTCACCTGACGCACACTTTTTACATCCGACTTCTTGACAATCTTTGCCTCATCCATTGCCCGGCTTACAATCGGAATAATTTTTCGGTTGTCGTCGCCTTTCACGATGTAGTCAAACGCACCGTTTTTTATTGCCTGTACCCCATCGGTGATATTTCCGTGAGCCGTAAGCAGAATAATTTTCGAAGTCGGCGATATGACCAAGAGTTCTTTTACCATGTCAACACCGTTCCCGTCAGGAAGAAAGACATCGCATAAAACCACTTGCACATTATTCTTCTTCAACTGGGCAATGCCGCTTTGACGGTCTTTCGCCTGAAACACCTCATAGCCTTCAAGCTCCATAATGCGGCTCAAAAGCATTCGGATAGTAGGTTCGTCATCAATAATAAGAACTGAGTTGATTGTTTTTGTTGAAGTTGTCATATCAATAAACCGGCAGTCGAATAAAAATAAATCAATAACCAGATGCAAATATAGTGCTTTTTTCTTTTTTATAATCAACGGCCGGGAAGCGTCACCGAGAAATAAGGACTATGGGTATGCTCACGGAAAATGATTTCCTTCATTTTTTCTACCTGTTCCGGATATTTTGATGCCAAATCAACATCTTCGTGAAGATCGGTTGCCAAATTATACAGGTGAGGAACGCCTTTTTTCACAATCAATTTCCAGTCGCCCTGACGTACGGCAATCTGGTCGGTTTCATTAAATTCCCAATATAGGAAATCATGTTCCGCCTGTTTTCCTTTCCCGAGCAACGTTGGAGCGAATGAAATTCCATCAAAACAGTCGGTCTGCTTTTTCTTGTTGGAATACTTCTTCTCATAATTTTTTATTCCAATCAGTTCGCAGAATGTTGGCATGATATCGTAGAAAGCACAAATATGGTCGGAAACCGCACCGGCCTCAACCGTTCCGTTCCATCGCACAATGAAAGGAACACGGATACCGCCTTCGTGACACTGACGCTTCAACCCGCGCAGCTTCCCGTCGCGACCGAAAAATTCAGGGTCGGCACCACCTTCTTCGTGAGGGCCGTTATCGCTCGTAAAAATGACAAGCGTGTTTTCATCAAGCCCTTTTTTCTTGAGCAAAGCCAGAATCTCGCCCACATAAGCATCCAACCGCGTAATCATAGCCGCAAACTGGGCATGGGTATATACGACAGGATTGTAGCGCGACCACTTCGAACCGCCCCAAGTCTTGTCCTCAAAAAACTTCTTTTTATAGGCTTCTACAATGGAATCCTGCGGTTGGCAAAGCTCGGCATGCGGCAAAGTATAGGTAAAGATGCCGAAAAACGGGCGGTCGCCATTCTGACTGTCGAGCCATTTCAGGGCTTCGCAGTGAATCATGTCGGCAGAATATTGCGGACGCTTTTCATAACCGTCGCCATACATGGGATACCGGATGTTTTCCTCCATTGTCACACGCACGACAGCCGTGTCGCCTGCCGCCTTGCTGTAGCGGTTCAGGAAATTCGGATAATACAGGTGTGCCTGAAACTGGCAGATATATCCATAGAACTCGTCAATGCCACGTTTGTCGGGCGTCGAAACCGACCCTTCATAGCCGCCGGCCCACTTGCCGAACATGCCGGTAGTATAGCCGTTATCCTTCATAATCTCCGGCAAAATCACATGGTCGGGGTCGTATGGATGCTGACCGACAACGGAATAATCCTTATTTTCGCCATACATCACTGTCGGCACATTTTTCCAATATTCTTTATTGCCGCGCACTTCACCATGTCCGCTGTGCTGACCAGTCATAAAAGCGGCACGCGACGGAGCACTTACCGGACTGCCGGCATAAGCCTGGGTGAAACGCATTCCCTCCTGTGCCATCCGGTCGATGTTCGGTGTCTGAATATAGGGTTGTCCATAGCAACCAAGGTCGCCGTAACCCATATCGTCACACATTATATATATTATATTGGGCTTTTTCGTCGCCATTCCTGCCGCTGTTCCCGCAAGCAGAAAAGCAGTCAGCGACAAGGGCATCATATTATTTTTCATTCTTTTGTCAGTTTTTGTTTTTAGACAACAGAGGGAAAGCACAAATGCCTTCCCTCTCCCTTTACCTTTATTTATAGAAAAGCATGTCGCCGGTTACGTTCTTGAACGATTCCTCTCCGGCATTGCGCAGACGCAGGCTGCCGTCGCCCCAATTGGAAGGCCAGCCGCCGATAATATGCCCCAGGAATACCAGCTTCACAGGATGCAAACCTTTTTCCAGCGCAACAGAAGTGTCGGCACGTGAGAAACGCTTCACTTCCCCACGGTTGTTGACCAACAGTTTGCCGTCCAACCAAACCTCTTCCAATTCTGAAGAAACATAATAGACTCCCGTTTCCGGAATTTCAATATATCCTTCCGCTACCGACGCAAACTGCTTCACGCCACGCATCGACTTGGTGCTTGGTTCCACCGTCACCAGCTCCTTGGTCTCCTTGATGACTTTCGCTTTTTCAGGTTTCTTTCCGGAAGCCTTCAATTCATCGACATTCAGATACGTACCGTAAGTGACATTCATATTCAAACCCGGCTTTACACCTTCAACCGCCACAGCAGGGACAGCCGTCTGTTTCACCACCTCAACAGTACGGACACGACTCGTTTTTCCGGAAGGAAGAACTGAAGCCACTTTTATCGTTCCATTTTCGCTGAACGCCAACGGTTCCGTATATTCGGCAGAAGCCGCCGTCGGCTCGGAGCCGTCGAGCGTGTATACCATCTTCACAGGACGGGAAGTCTTGAACGCCACTGAAACCGTGTCCATAAACGCTACCGTATTGCAAGAACCGTTCGGCTGTTCCGGCAGCGGAATGTGGTAGTTGACGCCATGACCGTCAAGACGGACATAGGCATTATTGATACGGCGTTCAAAATCGGCATAGTCCTTACGGTCCGTTTTGGTCCAAGCCACTTCGGCCAAGGCAAGCGAACGCGGATACATCTGATACTCACGGAGTTCGTTGGTATACATATACTCACTCCACACATTGGCCTGTACGCCCATGACGAAATGGTCCTTGCCAATAGCCACCAATGTGTCGGGGGTAGGATTGTAATCGTAGATTTTCTTTAAAGAAGTATAGCCACCGATCGTAACAGGTTCTATCTTCTTGTCACCCTGATAGAAATCGAGATACAGACCGTTTTTACCCGGTGTCATAATCACATTATGGTCCATCATGGCCGATGCAATGCCACCCTGCTCGCCCCGCCACGACATCACGGTAGCTGTCGGAGCAAGTCCGCCTTCCAGAATCTCGTCCCAACCGATAATCTTGCGGCCATGTTGAGCCAGGAATTTTTCAATACGCTGAATGAAATAGCTCTGCAACTTTTCTTCAGCCGAATGGTTCTTGTCGGCAAACAGTTTTTCTTCACGGATGCGCTTCTGGCAGAGCGGACATTCAGCCCAGCTTGTTTTCGGGCATTCGTCACCGCCGATATGGATATATTCGCTCGGGAAAAGCTCCATCACTTCCTTCAGCACATTCTCAAAAAACTCAAACGTGCTTTCCTTTCCCGGACACAAAACGATATCCTCAATTCCCCAAATGCTGCGGACAACGCCCTGCTCGCCCTTGCACGACAATTCGGGATAGGCGGCAATAGCGGCCATTTCGTGACCCGGCATTTCGATTTCCGGCACTACCGTAATGAAGCGTTCAGCCGCATACGCCACTATATCCTTCACCTCTTCCTGCGTATAGTAGCCGCCATATTCATGGCCTTCGCCTTCAATACGCTTCGAGCCGATTTCCGTCAGTTTCGGGTATTTCTTGATTTCGATTCTCCAGCCCTGGTCTTCCGTCAAGTGCCAGTGCATGCGGTTGATTTTATACATTGCCATCACGTCGAGCTGCTTCTTCACCTCGTCGACCGTCATAAAATGGCGGCAAGGGTCGAAGTGAATGCCACGATATGCAAAACGCGGCTCGTCGGTGATGTTCACATAAGGAACCGACCATTCAATACCGTCCACCTTTTCGCCGTTTTCAATTTCAGCCGGCAGAAGCTGCATGAAACTCTGCATACCGTAAAACAGTCCCTGCGGAGTTTTTGCCGTAACATCCACACCGTTCTCCCCCACTTCCAGACGATAGCCTTCGCTATTCATTTCCATTTGCGGGTCAAGTGTCAGACGGATATCACCGCTATCCTCCACATCGAGGTCATAGCCGGTCGAGCGTTCCATTTTTTCCACAAAATATTCCGCCACTTTCTTTGCTTCTGGAGCAGCCGCCCCGATTTTCGTGCTTTCCTTCAGAGAGAATTCCCCATTACCGACAGTCAGACTGGCAGGGGCCGGAATCACGTTCACGCCTTCGTTGTAGGATTTTTTCTCGCCGCTTGCACCGCACGCAGTCATGCCAATAGCTACGACAGCACCGGCAAGCGCATTAAATAATTGGTCACTTTTCATTGTATTTCAGAATTTTAAGATAGTTTTGAGAGTTTACAAATATAATACAAATAACACACACTTCAAAATCCTCAATCCCCTACATAAAAAGTCCGCGCCAACTTTTGCAGTGACACGGACTTTTGTATAGCTATAAATCAAAGGAAACTATTATTTCTTTGCTTCCTTTTCGCGGATTTCTACACGGCGGATTTTGCCGCTGATGGTTTTCGGGAGTTCGTCGACAAATTCAACGACACGCGGATATTTATAAGGAGCGGTAGTACGTTTCACGTGGTCCTGAATTTCCTTGATCAGTTCCTCGCCTGCCTTGTCCTTATAGGCCGGAGCCAAAACGATGGTGGCCTTCACCACCTGACCACGGATTTCGTCGGGCACACCCGTGATGGCACATTCCACTACTGCCGGATGAGTCATCAGCGCACTTTCCACTTCGAACGGACCGATTCGGTAGCCCGACGACTTGATAACGTCGTCCTTACGGCCGATAAACCAGAAATAGCCGTCCTCGTCGCGCCATGCCACGTCGCCCGTATGATAGATACCGTTGTTGTAGGCTTGAGCCGTCAGTTCCGGGTCACGGTAATATTCCTTGAACAATCCCAGCGGACGGTGTCCTTCCGGCACACGTATCACGATTTCTCCCTGTTCGCCGTCTTCCGCCCAGCGGCCGTCGCTTGTCAGCAGGTCAATATCGTATTCCGGACCTTTCTTTCCCATTGAGCCCGGTTTCGGATTTAACCAGGGATAGGTGGCGATGGTAAGCGTGGTTTCCGTCTGACCGAAACCTTCCATCAGCTTAATGCCCGTAAGCTTCAGCCATTCGTCGTATACGCTCGGGTTGAGCGCCTCGCCGGCAATCGTACAGTATTTCAAAGATGAGATATCGAATTTCGACAAATCCTCACGGATAAGGAAACGGAACACGGTAGGAGGCGCACAGAACGACGTGATACCGTAGTTGTGAATCATGTGAAGCACATCCACGGGCTTGAATTTCTCAAAATCGTAGACAAATACGTTTGCTCCGGCTATCCATTGTCCGTAAAGTTTGCCCCACACGGCTTTTCCCCAACCAGTATCGGCAAGTGTCAGGTGGAGGCTGTCCTCATGCAGGTTGTGCCAGTATGAACCGGTGATAATATGTCCCAACGGATAAGTGAAATCGTGGGCCACCATTTTCGGCTGTCCTGTTGTTCCCGATGTGAAGTACATGAGCGAAATGTCGTCGTTCGTATTTGCCAGTTCCGGACGCACAAACGGAGCCGCCTCTTCACAACCCTTGTTGAAATCGAGCCAACCTTCCGGAATTTCCGGACCTGTAGAAATACAGTATTTCAATGTCGGACATTTCGGAAGAGCCGCCTTGATGTGATCAACCACAATATTGTCGCCTACAGCCACAATTGCCTTGATGTCGGCGGCATTGCAGCGGTACACAATATCTTTTTCCGTTAGCAAGTGGGTAGCAGGTATCGTTACGGCTCCAATCTTATGAAGTGCGATGATGGCAAACCAGAACTGATAGCGACGCTTCAAAATGAGCATCACCATATCGCCATGTCCGATTCCCAACGACAGAAAATAAGAAGCCGCTTTGTCGCTCTCGCGCTTAATGTCGGCAAACGTAAACTGAATTTTCTCGCCTTTGTCATTCGTCCATAAAAGGGCTTTTTTATCAGGATTCGTACGTGCCCACTCGTCGACTACGTCATATCCGAAATTGAAATTTTCGGGAACGTTGACTTTATAGTTGGCCATAAAATCCTCGTAAGAATCAAAATTTACCTTTTGCAGAAATTTTTCTAACATCTTTATTTCTTTTGTTATTGTTATTCCTTTAAATTTTTCAAGAGTTTCCCGGCCCTGTTTCCTAACGGAATCCTGCCGGCTGTCTGCTCCGACACGGCTGAGCTTCGCCGTAACGCCCGTCAAATAATGATGGCAATGAATTTAAGCGGAGTACCTCCCAGGGCACGCATGCCGTGAGGACGACGGGCGTCGAACATGATCGTGTCGCCCTCATGCAGCTCTATCACATTCCCGCCAACGTGCAGCTCCATACAGCCCGACTCGATGTAGTTGAATTCCTGGCCGTCGTGCGAACTGAGGTTTACGGGGCGGTTGGCCGAATCCGGATCGACAGTAACCAGGAACGGCTCCATTGCACGGTTGGCAAATCCTGCCGCCAACGACTGATACTTGTACCAGTTGCGACGCTCTACGCTGACACCGCAACCCTTGCGAGTGACAAAATAGCTGTTCATCTTCGGTTCCTCGCCGAACATCAGAGCCGTAATTTCAACTCCGAATACACGGGCTATGCGATGAAGCGTGCTGACAGGAATGTCGGCTTCCGCTGATTCAAATTTTTCATATAGTTCTTCGTCCACACTGCAAGCTGACGCCATTTCGGCAATCGTCAGCCCCAACGCGTCGCGCAAACCCTTGAGACGGTTTGCAACTTCTTCAATATGACTCATAGCGTTTCTTTTTTATGGTTTTACACATCCTTTTCTTAAGGACTCTCGCAAAATTAGAAAATAATTTTGCAGATTATAGCCAACTCAAGCAAAAAAATTACATAAGTTACTATATATTACACACTTGCGTCTTATGTGTGCAACACATTTTGGCAAGAAATGTGCAAAAAAACAATTGGGGCGACAAGTTTTCACAGCTGTTAACGCTTGCAAAACAAAAGGGAAAACGTAACTTTGCATCCATACATAAAAAATTCCCATATTTATGAATTTCTGGAATCTTATATCTTTGAAAAAACATCGCATCGGACTGCTGCCGCGCATTCTGATTGCCATCCTGCTGGGCATCGTGTTTGGAAGATATATGCCCGACTGGGCTGTAAGAATCTTTGCCACATTCAACGCTCTTTTCAACGAATTTCTCGGATTCATCATTCCGCTTATCATAGTGGGACTGGTTGTTCCTGCCATTGCCGACATCGGCCGTTCGGCAGGAAAAATGCTGCTCGTCACCACGCTTGTCGCCTATTGCGCAACCCTGTTCTCGGGATTTCTGTCGTATTTCACCGGAGCCGCACTGTTTCCCGGCATGATTACGACAGGCGTACCGCTTGAGGAAGTGAGCCAAAACAACAATGTCGAACCGTTTTTCACCATCGCCATCCCACCGCTGATGAACGTGATGACGGCCCTGTTCCTGGCGTTTACCGTCGGCATCGGACTGTCGCGCCTCTACACTACGGCACTGAAGGACGTGATGAACGACTTCAAGGAAATCGTGATGCGCACTATCGGGGCGGTCGTTCTGCCGCTGTTGCCCATCTATATCTTCGGCATCTTCCTCAACATGACTTATTCGGGACAGGTGTTCACGGTGCTGGTTGTGTTCATAAAAATTATCGGTGTGATTTTCGGCCTTCATATTCTGCTGCTTCTGCTGCAATACAGCGTGGCAGGAATATTAGTCGGCCGCAATCCGCTGAAACTCCTGTGGCGCATGCTCCCCGCCTACTTTACGGCGCTCGGCACACAATCGTCGGCAGCCACGATTCCGGTCACGCTGGAACAGACTCGCCTCAACGGTGTTTCCGACCATATTGCCGGATTTGTCATTCCTCTCTGCGCCACCATCCATCTGTCGGGTAGCACGCTGAAAATCGTTGCCTGCGCTCTGGCGCTGATGATCATGCAGGGCATGCCTTACGACTTCTCCCTGTTTGCCGGCTTTATATTCATGCTGGGTATCACGATGGTGGCGGCTCCGGGCGTACCGGGAGGTGCCATCATGGCATCGCTGGGCATTCTGAATTCCATGTTGGGCTTCGACAGCGCTTCGCAGGCACTGATGATAGCGCTCTATATTGCCATGGACAGTTTCGGAACAGCCTGCAACGTAACGGGCGACGGCGCCATCGCGCTTGTCATCGACCGCTTTATGGGAGATAAGGAACAAACCGCTGCCGAACAGCCATGACCGACAAGCTGACACCGGAACAACGGCACAGGTGCATGTCGCGGATACGCAGCAAAAACACCCGACCGGAAATGCTGGTGCGCAAATTTCTTTTTGCTCACGGTTTCCGCTACCGCGTGAACGTACGCACCCTGCCGGGAACACCCGACATCGTGCTGCGGCGGTTCAAGACGGCGATTTTCATCAACGGATGTTTTTGGCACGGCCACGAAGGCTGCCGCTACTATGTGCTGCCGAAATCGAATGTGGAGTTTTGGGAACGGAAAATTGAACGAAACCGCAACCGCGACGCAGCCAACCACATGCAGCTACGACTGATGGGCTGGTCGGTAGTGCAGATTTGGGAATGCCAGTTGAAACCGCGCAAACGCCATGACACACTCGAAGGCCTGCTCTCCATTCTCAACCGCCAAGTGCTCCAAACCTACGGCGAAAAGGAATACAGCATAGCCGACCCCGCCGAACAAATCGCCGCCGAAGAAAAGACGGTATACAAAAAGGATTAGGGATTAGACTTTTTTGACAAAAGGACAAAAAGACACAACCTTGAAAATACATCAACTAATTTTTGAATAAACTAAATTCTGTTCTTTTGTTCTTCTGTCAAAGAATAATTCGCGTTTAAAAGATATCCATAGACAAAAAAAGATTGCTCCCGCAATGAGAGCAATCTTTTTTGATGTATGTGTGAATAGATAAATTATTTCACAAGAACCTTAGCAACATTGTTACCGGCTTTTACGATGTAGAAACCTGCAGCTACGTTGATTGTTGTTGCGCCTTCGGCTACATTTACATTAGCAACCAACTGACCGGCTGCGTTGTAAACGCTTACCAAACCTGCTTCAGCGACATTCACTTCAATGCCATTTGCAACAGCAACAACCTTGAATTCATTTGCTACAGCATCGTTAACACTTGATTCTGTGTCTACTGTAATTTCCAATGGATAAATCTGCACTGCATTGTTATAAACAGATACAATTCCAGTTACAAAATATTTTTTATTCAGTTCTTCCGGATAAGTGCAAGCGTTATATTTATTGTAAAGAGCAAGTGTTGCCGTTTCATCATTCAATGTTGCATTTGCTCCATTAACTTCTGAAAGTTCTACATTGTTGATGACAACATAATCATTCACATTATCAACAGTCAGTTGAGAAGCATCAACAGAAACAGGTGCAACTTCTACCGTTTCTTTAACTTCACCCAAAACCGGATTAATTAACTCAGGTACACCATTATAAAAGTCATATTTACCTTTTACGCCTAAAATAACATCACCTTTTTTTAATTGAGGATTGTCGATGTTAAAAATAAGCAGGCCTTTACCGTCTTTATCTTGTACATACAAATCGCGATTAACATTACCTTTAGTACCACCTTGATAAGTGACTGTCAAATCGCAGTTCAAAGTAATTTCACGATCTGCGTTTTCAGCACCAAGAGTAAGGAATTCAGCAATACTGTTAGCAACGAGCGGAGCAACAATTGTATAGTTGGCTGTCACTTCTGAACTCTTTGTCATACCATCTTTTTCAGCCCATGCAACGAAAGCATATTCACCTTCTGTTTCTGTCAATTCGATAGCATCAGTATAAGTCTGAGTGTCACCACCATTTACAGTATAATAAATAGTAGCACCTTCAGTTGCACAATTCATTGTCAAAGATTGTGTTCCTTCGTATGTTCCAGAAGTCAAAGAGAATGTCGGAGCTACAACTTGGTTCGGATCAACTTCACCAGCTGAAACGACTTTAACTTCATCTAAAAAGAATCTATTTTTAGATGCTACATTTGCCGAGAATGTGATTGTAGAATTAACTGTTGCGTTTGTTATTTCTACTGTATAATCCATAAAAGATGCTTCGGACAAATCAATTGTAGTCATGCTTAACTCTCCACCATTTGCAATGCTAAGACTAACGGTTAATTTATCACCACTCCATGCACCAGCCTTAAAAGTAAGAACACCATTACCATTTAAAGATATAGCAGGTGTTGTTATTTCACCTTTACCCGATTTTGTTCCTAATTTAATACACTTGTCGGCACCATACACTTTGGTTCCAACCCATCCATTATTGTCATAAGTAACTTTGGTAGAGGATGCTACATTTCCGCTCCACTGCCCATCATTACCGCCAGTTCCAGCATTTTGATCAAAAGATTCATAGAACACAACATTCTGTGCGTTTGCCACCATTCCCAATAGCGCAAACATCATTAATAAGTAAATTTTCTTCATAGTCGTTTATTTTATGGTTTATAGACGCAAATATAGAAATATTAATAACTATAACCAAATAAAAATCAACGGCATAGCATTTTACCGTCTTAATAAATTAAAGCAGATTCACCGTTTCTGTTTACACTCTAAAGGCAACAGCCGACTTTGCTATCGCTTTGCAAGCAAAACGCGCAATTTACTTTCGAATTGTCGCAATGTAACAATTACATTAAATTTCCAAAACGAGAGAGAATGTCGTGGGATTTTTGTTTATTTCATGTTTTCTGCTAATTTTGTTATTGCATTGCTACACAATACGAAAAACCTGACAATGAAACCTAAAAGAATCATACTTATACGCCATGGAGAGTCGGAAGCCAATGTCGACCGATATCTGTTCGGACTGGTGCCCGACTATACGATAGAACTTACCGAACGTGGCCGCGCTCAAGCCCTCGAAGCCGGCAAAACCCTGCGCGAACTGATTGGCGAGGAAACCGCCTATTTCTATGTGTCGCCCTTCTGGCGGGCACGCTCTACATTTGAGGGCGTGGCAAAAGCACTCGAACGCCACAAATTCGACTACCGCGAAGAGCCGCGCCTGCGCGAACAAGAATGGGGATACCTGCGTTCGCCCGAAGAATTTGACCGTATCTGCAAGGAGCGCCGCGATTACGGCATCTTCTACTACCGTATACCCGGAGGCGAAGCCGGAACGGATGTCTACGACCGCATCAACGACCTGTTGGGCAGCCTGTACCGCGATTTTGAGGAAACATCCTATCCCGACAATTGTGTGATGATTACCCACGGACTCACCATCCGCCTTTTCCTCATGCGCTTTTTCCACCTCACAGTCGAACAGTTTGAACAAATGATGTCGCCCGTCAACTGTGCTCTCGTAGTACTCGAACTCCACGACGATGCCTATCGCCTCGTTACCCGAATGGAATACAGCGACGAACCTCTCCGCTATTCCCGCCCCATACGGCTGGAATGAGAATTTTCGGACAGTAATTTTGAAATCTAAAGAAATTTCATATCTTTGTAAAAGATAGGCTTCAAAAGAAACACTGACGGGCTTTGTTTCCGATTTTGACGCTATCCTTAAACAACTACTCCCTATTGACGGGAACTTTAGAATGAAAACAACAAAAACAGTAAATATGAATACATTCGTTTCAAAATGCATGGAAATTTTCCGTGACACAACCGTTCATTACCACAAGTTTGACAACATCGACGCTACTCCGGAAAATCCGTACAAGCCGGGCACTATCGAAGATGTACTTTTCCGCAAAAACTGGATCGATGCCGTGCAATGGCACATGGAAGACATTATCCGCGACCCGAACATCGACCCGGTGGACGCACTGGCTCTGAAACGCCGCATCGACAAGTCGAATCAGGACCGCACGGATCTGGTAGAGGATATCGACACTTACTTCCGCGACAAATATAAGGACGTGAAACCGGCTGCCGACGCTACCATCAACACAGAAAGTCCGGCATGGGCCATCGACCGCCTTTCTATCCTCGCACTGAAAATCTACCACATGAAGCAGGAAGTGGAACGCAAGGACGCTACTCCGGAACATATTGCCAAATGTCAGGCAAAACTCAATGTGCTTCTCGAACAGCAGGTTGACCTTTCAACCGCTATCGGCCAACTGCTCGACGACATCGCTGCCGGAAAGAAATATATGAAGGTCTACCGCCAGATGAAGATGTATAACGACGCCGACACGAATCCTGTTCTGTACGGAAAAAAGTAAGCGGAGCGTGGACAAACATCCGAAATACAGAAATGTGCTGATAGCACGCTTCTCCGCGCTGGGCGATGTGGCTATGACCGTGCCGGTGGTCTATTCCGCCTGCCGGGCATATCCGCAGACGCGTTTCGTGATGATAACCCAGCAGGTGGCTTCGTCGCTGTTTGTCAACCCGCCGGAAAATCTAGTGGTTATCGGTGTTGACGTGAAGGTGAAATATCACGGTCCGAAAGGACTGCTGAAACTGTTCCGCGAACTGCGTGCCGAATACGACATCGACGCATTTGTGGACCTTCACAGCGTAATCCGTACCCACATCCTCTCGCTCTACTGCCGCCTTTGGGGTGTGCCGGTGAAACGAATCCGCAAAGGAAGGGGCGTGAAACGCGAACTGACCCGCCGCCACCACAAGCAGCTCCATCAGCTTTGCTCGTCGCGCGACCGCTATTTCGACGTGTTCCGCCGTTCCGGATTTGATTTTGGGGAAGACTTCACTTCCCTGTTTTCCGAGCCTGTCGACCAGCAACTGTTTGCCGACATCACCCCGCCGAAAAACGACGGAGAAACGTGGATAGCCATAGCCCCGTTTGCCAAACACATCGGCAAAATCTATCCGACGGAGAAAATGGCCGAAGTGGTGACAGCGCTTGCCGCACGTCCTGCGACAAAAATATTTCTTTTCGGAGGCGGAGGCGACGAACAACTGAAACTCCGCGAATGGGCCAGACAGCACGACAACGTAATCTCGATGGCGGAAAAACGCCACGGCTTCCCAAAAGAGCTTGCCCTGTTGAGCTGCGTGGACGCCATGGTGTCGATGGACTCCGCCAACATGCATCTGGCTTCACTGGTACAGGTACCCGTTGTTTCCGTATGGGGTGCTACCCATCCGTTCTGCGGCTTTACCGGCTGGAAGCAGTTGCCCGACAATGCCGTGCAACTCGACCTCGACTGCCGCCCCTGTTCCGTATTCGGCAACAAGCCGTGCTACCGCGGCGACTATCAGTGTCTTAACGGCATAGCGCCCGAGGCCATTGTCCGAAAAGTGGAAACGGTGCTGCAACGCAAACGCAGATAATTCATCAAAAATATCATAGATTTAATGTAACTTTGCCGACAGACATTGCCGGCAATTTTTACATGAACGCTACGGCACAGAAAACAGACAGAAAGATGACAGAAGATTTCGACATAAGAGCCAGCCGACTGGACAGCGACCGGGACTTCGAAAGAGCCCTGCGTCCGCTCACATTCGACGACTTCAACGGACAGGAAAAAATAATCGAAAACCTGCGTATTTTCGTGCAGGCGGCAAAGATGCGTGGCGAAGCACTCGACCACACGCTCCTCTACGGCCCTCCGGGACTGGGAAAAACGACCCTCGCCAACATCATCTCCAACGAGATGAACGCGCAGCTGCGCGTCACGTCGGGTCCCGTATTGGACAAGCCGGGCGATCTGGCGGGGCTGCTCACGAGTCTCAATCCGGGCGACGTGCTCTTCATCGACGAAATCCACCGGCTCAGTCCGATCGTCGAGGAGTATCTCTACTCGGCCATGGAGGATTACAAAATCGACATCGTACTCGACAAAGGCCCTTCGGCGCGTTCGATCCAAATCGAGCTGGCGCCCTTCACGCTCATAGGCGCCACCACGCGCAGCGGCCTGCTGACCTCGCCCCTGCGGGCGCGCTTCGGCATCCAGTGTCATCTGGAATACTACGACGCTCCGGTGCTGGCCGGCATCGTCAAACGCTCGGCGCGCATTCTGGACGTCTCGATCGACGACGACGCGGCGCACGAGGTGGCGCTCCGCTCGCGCGGCACGCCCCGAATCGCCAACGCGCTGCTGCGCCGGGTGCGCGACTTCGCCATGGTCAAGGGCGAAGGGCACATCGACCTCGAAATCACTCGCATCGCCCTCGCGGCGCTGAACATCGACTCGCGCGGACTGGACCAGATGGACAACAAGATTCTCGGAACGATCATCGAAAAGTTCGGCGGCGGTCCCGTAGGACTGAACACCATCGCCACCGCCGTGGGCGAGGACGCCGGAACGATCGAGGAGGTTTACGAGCCGTTCCTGATCAAGGAAGGCTTCCTCAAACGCACGCCCCGCGGACGCGAAGCCACCGAACTGGCGTACCGCCACATGGGATTCACTCCGCCCGGCGGAAGCGACACCCTGCTGTTCTGACCCGTCCGCCCGCCTAACCCTCAAAAATCCCATAGCATGCGCCATTTCTCCGCTTCACTGCAGGCCCTCGCCGCCGGAGCACTGTTTCTCACGACAGGCTGCTCCCCCTCGGTTTACACGAGCATTCAAAAGAGCTATCCGGCCCGCATCGAAGGTTCGACCGTGCTGGTTTACGACATGGCGGACTCGCTGCCGGAACCGGCCGAAATCTTGGGCAGCGTCACGGTCAAGGACAGCGGATTTTCGGTCAACTGCAATTATGCGAAGGTCATGCAGCGGGCCAAGGACGAAACGAACAAAATCGGCGGCAACGGGCTTCATTTGTTCTGGCACAAGGAGCCGTCGGCGCTGGGCAGCTCGTGCCACCGCATCGCGGCCCATATGCTTCTTCTTCCCGACTCGGTCTACACGGCTTCCTATTTCGACAACGTAGCGGCGCAGAACGCCCGGCTGGCGGCATACGGTCTCATACCGGCAGACGGGACAGTTGCGCCGGGGAGGGAGACGCCCAAGGCGGCGAACAACAACACGCTGACATTCAATGCAGGATACGCCTTTATCACCAGTGACTTCTACCTTCCGGCAGGAGTTTCAGGCAATCCCAAGCAGGGACTCGACATCAACGCCGCCTATCAATGGACATCGCGTATCGGAATCGGTTTCGGACTGCGCTATTCGGGGTATTTCACATCGGTCATGAGCGAAGGGGCGAAATTAAAGGTCCGCCTGCACTACTTCGCCCCGGAATTCGTACTGCGGCAGGAGGCAGGCCGCAACCGCAGATGGGCCTTCCACGAATCGGTCGGCTTGGGATACGCGCGGTATACGGAGCAAATGGGAAGTCTGTCAGGCGGTATCGGCGGACTGGGCTTTCATGTCGAGGTCGGCTTTGAATACAAATTGACGCAAAACGTCGGAATCGGGGCCAGCGTCGGAGCTTACGGCACACGGTTCAGTTCGATGGACGACGCGGTGTCGCAATACGACGACGACCAGAAAGGCGGCATTTCGCGCATCAGCCTCAACGGCGGCCTGCGTTTTTATTTTTAGCGACAAGTCTCGCAGGAGACCTAGCATAAAACAGATGCGACTATGATTCAACGATCATCACTGGCTTCACGAATCTGCGGCACGGCGGCGCTCGTCCTGCTGACCTGCTGCGCCGCGCGGCTCCATGCGGC
>OLQD01001699.1_pt1 | contig 17622 bp, 15 predicted proteins | sample 1672841 | NCBI WGS metagenome assembly OLQD01 (sample SAMEA3136729, study PRJEB25190) | human gut metagenome | biome: human gut; feature: human-associated habitat; material: faeces | place: Austria | collected 2013 | reverse complement strand
TCACCTACGGTGACAGACTCCCCCTTTTGTCGCTGCGCGACATCTTCCCCCGGAACGGGGGAAGTCTTTCCTCAAAGGGAGAGGCAAGAGCCTGACCGCAACATTCTTGGCTCTCCCTCTGGGAGAGCTGTCACCGCAGGTGACTGAGAGGGCGAGGATGCTACACAGAAGCGTTCTGGAAAACAAGCAATACACCACCTCTTCGTCAAAAAAGCTCCCCCCTCGGGGGAGCTGGCAATGCCGCAGGCATTGACTGAGAGGATTCTTACAGGAGAAAACGATGCAGCAATATCTGGAAGCCGGAAAAGTTGTTACCACCCACGGTGTGCGCGGGGAAATGAAGCTGGAGCTTTGGTGCGACGGGGTGGATTTTTTGAAAAAAGTGGGCCGCCTGTACCCGTCGGCACAGGGCGGCAAAGCCTATAAGATCCTTTCCATCCGTCCGCAGGGGCAGATGGCGCTGCTCCAGCTGGAGGGGGTCAGCGATATGGATGCCGCCCGGGCGCTGCGCGGGCAGGTGTTCTACTTTGACCGCAACGATGCCACCCTGCCCGCAGGCCGGTGGTATGTGGCAGATCTCATCGGGTGCGAAGTGCGGGATGCCGACACTGGCAAGGTGTACGGCGTGGTGACCAGCGTGGACCACCCGGGTGCGCAGGATATCTACACCGTCAAGGCACCCGGCGGCAAGGAGTATATGTTCCCCGGGGTGGATGCCTTCCTGAAAGAGCGCAACCCGCCGGAGGGATATATCCTTGTCACCCCCATCCCTGGCCTGCTGGATGATGATTTTGACAGCGAGCGGGAGGAGGAGTAAGCCATGGGAATGCGTGTGGATATCGTGACCCTGTTCCCGGAGATGTGCCAGCAGGTGCTGGATGCCAGCATCATCGGCCGGGCGGCAAAGCGGGGCTATATTGAGACCCACTGCCACCAGATCCGGGATTATACCCTGAACAAGCAGAAGCAGACCGACGATTACCCTTACGGCGGCGGCTGCGGCATGGTGCTGTACGCCCAGCCCATCGCGGACTGCCTGCGGGCGGTGCAGCGCGAGGTGGCCCAGCAGGGACGGCCCGCCCCGCATATTGTGTTTCTGACGGCGGGCGGGCAGCGCTACACCGAGGAGCACGCAAAGCGCTTGGCACAGTACGACAACCTGACGCTGGTCTGCGGCCACTACGAGGGCATTGACGAGCGTGTCATCGAAGCTTTTGCGGACGAGGAGATCTCCATCGGTGATTATATCCTGACCGGCGGCGAGCTGGCCAGCCTTGTGGTGGCAGACAGCGTGCTGCGCCTGAAGCCCGGCGTACTGGCCGAGCAGAAGGGCTACGAGGAGGAAAGCTACTGGGACGGCCTGCTGGAATATCCCCAGTACACCCGCCCCGAGGTGTGGGAAGGCCGTGCTGTGCCCGAGGTGCTGCTGGGCGGCGACCATGCAAAAATTGACGCGTGGCGCGGCGAGCAGAGCCGCACCCGCACCCGTCTGCGCCGCCCGGAGCTGTACGAGCAGTGGTGCACGAGCCACCCCATTGCCGAAGTGCCCAAGTGGAAGCGGGGCGAGAATGTCCGGCTGGTAAAGACCGCCGAGCAGTTTGCCGCCGCCGCAAAGCTGTTTGCCGAGGGCCGGCAGGCTGTCTGCGCCGACAACTGGACGCCGGAATACTGCCGCAGCCTGACCGAGCCGCAGTTTTTGCTGCAATTGCAGCAGGAAAAGGCAGCGGGCTGGGTATGCTACCTGCACACCACCAAAGATGTGCCGGACGGCATGGTGTGTGTCAGCCATAAGGCGGGGCATATCGAGCACCTGTTCGTCACGGAAAAAGCCCGGGGCAACGGCATCGGCGCAAAGCTGCTGGATTTTGCCCGCAAAAAGCTGCCGGAGCACGCACACCCGGTACTGAGTGTGCTGAACACCAACACCCGTGCCATTGCGCTGTATACCCGCATGGGCTGGCAGCTGGACGGCAGCACCAGTCTGGAATTTGACCCGCAGCAATACCCCACCGTGACGCGCAAATGCGCACTGGTGCAGATGCGCTACGCAGGCTCTGTGCAGGAGTGAGTCGGCACCGGAAATATCGGTAAAAATACACAAAATTTAGAGGAAAACTCCCCGACAGTCTAAAAGTTGTTGAAAACTTTTGTATTACACCTCTAACCTTTGGGGTATAATTTTATTGTCTTTGTACAAAACCTGAAAAATGCTCCCTGTTTCATTGGGAAAAGCGCCAAAAATGCAAAAGGGGTCTGTACAAGTGTTTCGACTTGCGCTAAAATGAGTGTAACACAACAGGCACACCATGCTTTTGTACACCAAAACGATATTAGATAGGAGCGCTTTACTATGTACGTAAAAGAAGTTACCGTTGAAAATCAGGTTGGTCTGCACGCTCGTCCGGCTACCTTCTTTATCCAGAAGGCAAACGAGTTCAAGTCTTCCATCTGGGTCGAAAAGGAAGAACGCCGCGTGAACGCAAAGAGCCTGCTGGGCGTTCTGTCTCTGGGTATCGTTGGCGGCACCACCATCCGCATCATCGCTGACGGCGCGGATGAGCAGGCTGCCGTGGATGGCCTGATCAAGCTGGTGGAGTCCGGCTTTGCAGAGTAAGTCTGTATCACAAGCAACAGAAAGCGGCGGGGGCTCCCTGCCGCTTTTTTGATAAGCTTTTTTACGGGAAGAAGGAGGGCTTTTTATGAGCGAGAAAAACAAACAGCGAATGGAAAAGTTCGTGGCATTGTGCGATTCCGGTAAGCCGTGGTATGTGTTCCTTGTTCTGTTCAGCCTGCTGCTGGCGGCAAACGCTCTGCTGGAACTGCTCACCGAGCAGCGGGTCAAGAGTTGGGTGTGGCTGCTCAATGTGGCGGGCATCGTGGGCTGCGTGGCCGATCTCTTCCACTGCAAAAATCTCCGTGCTGCAAAAGCTGAGGACGAAAACGCATGACCAAGGCCGAGCTCTATCAAAAAGCCTGTATGCTGCCGCTGCTGCCCGGGGTGTATATCATCCGGGACAAAAGCGACACCATCATCTATATCGGCAAGGCCAAGCGCCTGCGCATCCGGGTAAGCCAGTATTTCCGCGAGGGCGTGCCCCACGATAACAAGGTCAGCCAGATGATCGCCCATGCCTACGCCTTTGACGTCATCGTCTGCCAAAGCGAGTTTGAGGCGCTGGTGCTGGAGGCCAGTCAGATCAAGGCGCATACCCCCAAGTACAACATTCTGCTCAAGGATGACAAGGGTTACAGCTATATCCGCGTCACCCGGGAGGACTGGCCGCGCCTTTCCTTCACCCTGCAAAAGGAGGAGGACGGGGCGGAGTATATCGGCCCCTACACCTCCAGCTTTGCCGCGCGGCAGATGGCAGAAACGGCCATGGATGCCTTTTTGCTGCCGCGCTGCTCCAAGCGCTTCCCGCAGGAGATCGGCAAAGGCCGCCCCTGCCTGAACGCCCATATCGGCAAGTGCATGGCCGTGTGCAGCGGAAAGATCAGCTGCGAGACCTACAATCAGGCAGTCAAAAACGCGGTGCACCTGATCCGCTACGGCAAAAAGGATATCCTGAAAACCCTCAACGAGCGGATGCAGGAAGCCTCCGACCGGCTGGAATTTGAGACTGCCGCCCTTCTGCGGGATCAGATCAACGCCATCACCAAGCTGACGGCAGGGCAGAAGGTGGTGGTAGACCCGGACGTGGAGATGGACGTGGTAGCGCTGGCAGGCACGCCGGACAGCGTGTGCGCAGCGGTGCTGCGCTTCCGGGAGGGACGGCTGACCGACAAGCGGGAGTTTCTGTTCCACGATACCTCGGATATCGATGCGGTGCGGGAGGAATTTCTGCCCCGGTACTATCTGGACGATGAGCAGATCCCCAAAATCATTGCGGTGGACGCACTGCCGCCGGACATGGACGCTTTGCAGCAGGCGCTGAACCAGAAGCGGGGCAGCGAGGTGCAGTTGTATGTGCCGCAGCGGGGCGATAAAGCGCATCTGGTGGAAATGGCGCACACCAACGCGGTGGAGCGTCTGGCGCGGGAGAGCGGCCGCTACGCCCGGGAAGAAAAGCTGCTGGACGAGCTGGCGCAGGTGCTGGGGCTTTCAAAGCCGCCCCGCGCTATTGAAAGCTACGATATCTCCAACTGGGGTGATGGCAGCAGCGTCTGCGGCATGGTCACCTTCAAGGACGGCAAGCCCTTCAAGGCGGGCTACCGCAAGTTCAAAATGAAAACCGTGGCGGGCACGGACGACTACGCCTCGCTGGCAGAGACTGTCTCCCGCCGGGCGGCAGAGTACGAAAAATACGCTGCGCAGGCCGAAAACGGACAGCCCAGCGGTAACTGGTTCGGGCAGAAGCCGGATCTTTTGCTGATGGACGGCGGCAGGGGACAGGTGAGCGCCGCAAAGGAGGCGCTTGCCGGTACGGCGCTGGCAGATGTGCCGCTGTACGGCATGGTAAAGGATGACCACCACCGCACCCGCGCCATCGTGGACAGCGACGGGCGGGAAATTGCCATCAACATGAACCGCGGCACCTTTACCTTCATCACCGCCATTCAGGACGAGACCCACCGCTTTGCCAACGCCTATCGTAAGCAGCAGATGAAGCAGAAAAGCTACTCCTCCACCCTGACCGAGGTGCCTGGCGTAGGCCCCAAAACCGCCAAAGCCCTGCTGGCGCAGTTCAAGAGCGTGGGCGCGGTGAAGGAAGCCACCCCCGACCAGCTGGAAAACACCCCCGGTGTGGGCAGGCAGCTGGCGCAGACCATCTACGAGTATTTTCATCAGGCATAAGCACAAAACCGCCCCTCTTCTCTGGTGCAAAGCCATGGAAGAGGGGCGATTTCTGTTATGCGGGGCGTTGTTCCTCAACGTTCAGATCGATCAGCCCTTTGGCGTAAAGATTCAGGGTCCCGTTGGAACCGGTAGAGGTATAGCGTTTATCATATTCCTTATTGCCGATGCGTACAACGTTATCCGTGCGGGCATCGGTCGTGTAGTCGGCGGGGTCGCCATCCAGATGCAGTTGGATGCAGCGGGTCGCAGCGATACTGGCGTATTCCGCAATGGAAAGGTGATCGATCACGCATCCCCCAGCAGGAAGCTCGACCAGCAGGTCGCGGGTCACGGTCAGGTCTTCGGCACGCAGACCGCCATTGGTCAGCGCAACAGTCAGCGTTTTCAGCTGCATGGGCGCAAGGCGGACATCGCCGGTCTCCAAGCTGATGATCAGCCGGGGGAGGGCGTCTGCCGGGATTGTGACGGTGAGCATGGCCTCCGGGGCATCCTCGGCTACCTGCCAGTTTTCCGGCATTTCAAAGGTCAGGGTAGTACGGCCATCCCCGCCGGTGGTGCGCAGAACGGGCGAATGCGGGAAGCTGTCGAACTGGAAGGTGGCGTATTTGTCCGAGGTGAGGGACGGATCGGTGACAAAGGTCACAGAACCGTAGTTCAGGCTGAGCTTCAGCTCCTGATCCAGCTTTTCCAGCGGGATTTGCAGGGTGCTTTCCCCAAGGTCATCAGCAGGAATGGTGAGGGGCACGGTATCGGCTGGGACAGCGAGATAGCTGCTGCTGGCCTCCTCCGGGACAGAGCTGCTGTCTGCTGCCGGGGACGCAGGCTCGACCGGCTGCACAGGGGTGGCTTTGGAATGCTGGAAGAAAAAGCAGGCCAGCACCAGCACCGCCAGCCCACCGCCCAGCACCATGCGCCAGGTGGACCGGGGCTTGTGGGCAGGGGATGCCGGGGCGGCAGAGGAGTCAGCCGGGGCCTGCTCCTCCAGGATCTTGTGGGCTACCTCTTCCGGAGTGCCCAGCTCTGCGATGGCCTGGGCCTCCTTTTCCGGCCCGGCGGCATCCAGATAATCTTCGTAATAACTCAAAGCGTCCTTGCGCTCGGCCTCCGGCAAAGGGGCTAAAAGCTGCTCCAGGGCAGCAAGAAATGCAGTACGGGTCATAGATCATTCCACCTCTCTGAAAAATGTGTCAATGGAAGAACGGTAGCGGCTCCACTCCTGGGCATAGGCGGCAAGCTGCTGCCGCCCGGCCGGGGTGATCTGGTAATAGCGGCGGTTGCGGCCGTTGAAGGGCGCATCATAGACCGTCAGCAGCTGGTCCTTCTGGAGCCGCCGCAGCACCGGGTACAGGGTGGATTCGCTGAGCTCCAGGGGATGGGTGACCTGCTGGGTAATGCGGTAGCCATAGGTGCCCTCCGGCTCCTGCGCCACCACAGACAGCACAATGGCATCCAGCAGCGCGGCACTGATGGGAAAACTCATGTGGGAACAGCCTCCTTTCTGGTTGGCGTGCTTCTATAATATTATATATCATATAATATTGCATGAGTCAATAGAGAAGCGTAGAAAAATATGGCAGATAACAAAAAAGCTCCCCCTTTCGGGGGAGCTGGATGGGAACGAAGGGAGCAGACGGAGAGGGCTGAGCTTCTTAGTCCTCCGAAGAAATATCCTGCCCAAAGTATTTTTCGCCCAGAGCTTTCAGGGTGCCGTCGGCCCGCAGCTCCTCAATGGCAGTGTTGATGGCTTCCAGCAGGGAAGCGCTGTCGTCGCCCTTGCGCACCGGGATGGCCACATGAGAAGCGTCCTCGGTCTGGGCCACCAGCTTGAAGTCGGCGTCCGGATGCACATTCAGGTAGTCGTAGAAGGACACATCGGCGTTCAGGGTGGCGTCGATGCGGCCGGCGGTCAGCAGCTGGATGGTCTCTTCCAGCGTGTCGATGCCCTGCACGGTGGCACCATAGCTCTCGGCCAGCTCCATGTAGGTGGAAGCCAGGCTGTTGGCAGTGGTCTTGCCCTTCAGGTCCTCAAAGCTCTTGATGTCCTCGTTGTCCTTGCGCACGGCCAGTGCGGTGTGGATGTAGCCGTAAGGGGTGGTGAAGTCGTAGGTCTTGGAGCGCTCGTCGGTCACCTCGACGCCGTTGCACACGATGTCAAAGCGGCCTGCGTCCAGACCGGCGAACAGGCTGTCCCAGTCGCTTTCCACATACTCCGGCTCCACGCCCAGCTTCTCGGCGATGGCGCGGGAGACTTCCACGTCGTAGCCCACCAAGGTGTCGCTCTCGTCGTGGTAGCTCCAGGGCTGCCAGGCACCTTCCAGTGCCACCACCAGCTTGCCGTTGGTCTGAATGGCGGCCAGCTGGTCGGCAGCGCCGGTGGAAGCAGCCGAAGAAGCCGCACCGGAAGCGGCAGCGCTGCTGCCGGAATTGGAAGAGCAGCCTGCCAGGGTCAGCACACCGGCGGCAGCCATCACACTCATCAGAGAAATAAACGTTCTGCGTTTCATAGAAATATCCTTTCAGTTAAAATGTTTGTCTAGGTGGCCATCGGGGAGTTTCTCCGAGGACCGTCCGCTGGGGTGGGACCCTGTTGCCCGTAGGGCAATAGGGCGGGCGATGGAATGGCCTGCAACGGCAACGACCGCCGCCAGCGGCGGAAACAGGGAGTTGCTGTTGGGACAGCGGCCAGCAGAATGCAAGGCTCGCTCAAGGGCCGCCGCATGCGCTGGGAGCCGCAACCCGTATTCGTGTCCGAGGAGGAAGCTCCCCGATGACCGTATATCACTCCGTGTGGGCGATCTTTTGCAGAAAGGCCCGGGTGCGCTCCTCCTTCGGGTCGGCAAAGAATTCGCGGGAGGGAGCCTGCTCCACCACCACGCCGTTCTCCATGAACACCGTCTTGGAGGAAACGTTGCGGGCAAAGCCCATCTCGTGGGTCACCACCAGCATGGTCATGCCCTCTTCGGCCAGCTGGCGCATCACGCTCAGCACCTCGCCGGTCAGCTCCGGGTCCAGCGCACTGGTGGGTTCGTCGAAATAGATGATCTCCGGGTCGGTGGCCAGGGCACGGGCAATGGCTACGCGCTGCTGCTGACCGCCGGAGAGCTGGCGGGGGTAGTAGTCGGCCCGATCGGCCAGACCCACCTTTTCCAGCATGCGGCGGCCGATGGCGTCGGCCTGCTCCCGGGGCATCCTGCGGGCCACGATGAGTCCCTCGGTCACGTTCTGCAGGGCGGTCTTGTTCCGGAACAGGTTGTAGTTCTGGAACACAAAGGCCGTTTTTTTGCGCAGCCGAGCGATGTCGGCCCGGCCTGCATGGGCCAGGTCAAAGGTCTCACCGTCCAGGGTCAGCTGCCCGGCGTCGGCGGTCTCCAGAAAGTTCAGACACCGCAGCAGGGTGGTCTTGCCGGAGCCGGAAGGGCCCAGAATGGCCACCACATCGCCTTTTTCCACGGTCAGGTCCACCCCCTGCAGCACCGGCAGCTCGCTGACCACCTTGTGTGCACCGGGGCGCAGACCGGCTTTTGCGTAGGTGCGGAAGGTCTTGTGGACGTTCCGGATCTCCATCATTGCCATGGGTTCCACACTCCTTTCTTACTGGAAGCCCCGGGCGTTGAGCCGGTGCTCCAGCACAGCCTGCAGTTTGGTGATGACCGTGCAGAACAGCAGGTACACCACCGCCACCTCACAGTAGATGGGCAGGAAGATGTAGGTGCGGGCCGCCACGCGCTGACCGGCCATGAACAGCTCGGCCACCGTGATGTTGGACGCCAGCGAGGTGTCCTTGATCATGCCGATGAGGGAGTTGGACAGGGCGGGCACGGCGGTGCGCAAAGCCTGCGGCAGCACGATGCGGCGCATGATCTGCACCCAGCTCATGCCTACGCAGTAACCGGCTTCCAGCTGGCCCTGGGGCACGCTTTCCAGCGCGCCGCGCATGGTCTCGGCGCAGTAGGCACCCTCGTTGAAGGCAAAGGCGATGACCGCCGCCGGAAAGGCGTTTAGCATGATGCCCACGCTGGGCAGGCCGTAAAAGATGATGAACAGCTGCACCAGCAGTGGTGTGCCGCGGATGACCCAGATGTAGAACCGGGCGATCTGCCGCAGCACCGGCACGTTGGCGTACTGCACCAGTGCCACCACCATCGCGATGATCATGGCAAAAAAGAAGGACACCAGCGTCAGCGGGATGGTCATGGTAAGGCCGGCCGTCAGGATGCGGGGCAGGGCCTCCACCAGCACGCTGACCGTGCGGTTGGATAAAAGTGCTTCAAACATGAACGATCACAGTACCTCAAATACTCTCAGAAAACAACGGTGAATGTATTATACAACTTCGAGTATACTCAAAGTCAAGGGGTTTGCGGAAATTCCTACAAAACCTACCAGAATACTATAACATGAAACGTCCGGCGGTGCAAATGGTTTGCAAAAATCGCGTATTGTGAACAAAAACGGCCCAGCCGCTGCGGGAACTTTGTGCAATGCGGCAAGCCGGTTGACGCGGCAGGCGCTTTCGTGTACAATGGGCATAACAACGTGCACACCGGGTTTGCCGGTGCCGCGCAAATTCACCGGCGGCCCGGCTGCCGGTGCAAACGGAGGACACAAACGTGACGAAACGGAAGATTGGCGTTCTGGGTGCAGGTACCTGGGGCATGGCGCTGGCGCGGATGCTGACCGTCAGCGGCAACGAAGTGCAGGTGTGGTCGGCCATTGAGGCGGAGGTGGACAACCTCTCCACTACACGGGTGCACCCCAACCTGCCGGGCATGAAGATCCCGGCCGAGCTGCAGTTCACCAAGAGTATCGAGAAAGTGTGCACCGGCAAGGATGTGCTGCTGTTTGCAGTGCCGTCGGTGTTCGTGCGGGGCACCACCGCCAAGGCACGGCCCTATATCCCGGACGGTCAGATCCTTGTGGATGTGGCCAAGGGCATGGAGCCGGATACCTTATATACCATGACCGAGGTGATCGCCGACGAGCTGAACAGGGACGGCGGCCCCAAAAACTGCAGGCTGGTGGCCCTGAGCGGCCCCACGCACGCCGAGGAAGTGGCGCTGGACCTGCCCACCACCATTGTGTCGGCCTGCCCGGATGACGAGGCGGCCCGCTTTGTGCAGGATGTGTTCAGCAACACCTGCATGCGCGTGTACACCAACCCCGACATCAAGGGCGTGGAGCTGAGTGGTGCCCTGAAGAACGTGATCGCCCTGGGCGTGGGCATCTCCACCGGCCTTGGCTACGGCGACAACGCCCGCGCGGCCCTGATCACCCGCGGCATTGCCGAGATCGCCCGCCTGGGCGTGGCCATGGGCTGCAACATCCACACCTTTGCGGGCCTGGCCGGCATCGGGGACCTGATCGTGACGGCCACCAGCATGCACAGCCGCAACAACCGCGCCGGCATCCTCATCGGCAAGGGCGAGAGCCCGGAGCAGGCCGTGAAGGAAGTGGGCATGGTGGTGGAGGGCATCAACGCCCTGCCCGCCGCCATGGAGCTTGCCGCCAAGTACAACGTGGAAATGCCCATCGTGCAGACGGTGAACGCCATCGTCAAGGAGGGTATGAGCGCCAGCGACGCGCTGCGCACCCTGATGGACCGTAACCGCAAGAACGAGATGCCCCAGGGCTACGAGAACATATAAGAATTGATACCGGAAAGGCACAGCTGTTCTGAGAACGGCTGTGCTTTTTTGCGCTTTGCGTGCAGAGCCCATATTTTCAGAAACGACCCGGCAGAATACAGTAAGAATCATTCAAAATTTTTACAGAAATCAGACACAAAAGGGTAGAAGGTCGGGAAACTTTCTGCTATACTGAAACTATGAGCGCATTGCGCCCGACAGAAACAGGAGGGGATCTTATGCCGTCAACTTATGCGCACCGCCGCTTCGGCGCGGATGTTCTGCAGCAGCTGCCCGCAGCCCTGCAGGATCAGATCGGGAAAAACCGGGCCCTGTTCGACGTGGGCCTGCACGGGCCGGATCTGCTGTTCTACTATCATGCAGCCAAGTCCAACCCCGTGGGCGCCCTGGGCAACGCCATGCACGAGCAGCCGGGTCGGGTGTTCTTTGAGCGCGCCCGGGGCGTGGTGCAACAGGCAAAGGACCGGGACGCCGCGCTGGCCTATGCGCTGGGGTTCGTGTGTCATTTTGCGCTGGACAGCACCTGTCACCCCTATGTGGAGGCCTACACCCGCCAGAGCGGAGTGAGCCACTGCGAAATCGAGACCGAGTTCGACGACATGCTGCTGCGCCGGGACGGCCATGACCCGAAGAACTTCTTCACGGCCAGCCATATCCGGCCCACGGCGAAAAATGCCCGGGTCATCGCGCCCTTCTACGAGGGCCTGACCGGCCTGCAGGTGCTGGACGCCCTCAAGGGGATGATCGCGATGCACCGGCTGCTGCAGCCCTCCGGCGCGGTCAAGCGCTGGGTGGTGCTCACCGGCATGAAGGCAGTGGGCAAGTACGACGTGCTCCACGGCCTTGTGGCCAACCCGCAGCCCAACCCGCAGTGCACCGAGAGCAATGAGAAACTGGATGCCCTGTACCAGCAGGCCATTCCGCTGGCGGTGCGGCTGATTGAAGCCTATGCGGAAACGCTGGACACGGACGAGCCGTTGGACAAGGCCTATGACCACACCTTCGGGGAATTCTGAGGGGCGGCCAGCAGGAGGTCAGAGAAACTCCCTGCCGTTCAGACAACTGGGAAAAGAGAGTGCACCGCACGGCGGTGCGAGAGGAACAAGAATGCAAAAGAAAAAATTTAAGGTCACGCCGCTGGAGCGTGCGTGGATCCTGTACGATGTGGGCAACTCGGCCTTTGTGCTGATGATCGCTACGCTGGTGCCCATCTTCTTCAATGCGCTGGCGGAGGCCGGCGGCGTGAGCAAAGTGAACTATCTGGCCTACTGGGGCTATGCAAGCTCGGTGGTCACGGTGGTCACCGCCGTGCTGGGGCCCATTCTGGGCACGCTGGCCGATACCAAGAATTTCAAAAAGCCCATCTTCATGCTCTGCCTGTTCGTGGGTGTGCTGGGCTGCTGTGCCATGGGCGCGGCCCGCACCTGGCTGCCGTTCCTGGTCATCTTCATCGTGGCCAAGATCGGCTTTTCGGGCAGTCTGGTGTTTTATGACTCCATGCTGGGCGATGTGACCACCCCGGAGCGGATGGACATGGTGTCCTCCCGCGGCTATGCCTGGGGCTACATCGGCAGCTGTGTGCCCTTTGTGGTGTGTCTGGCGCTGGTGCTGGGCAGCGGGGCCATCGGCATGAGCCAGATGACCGCCCTGACCATTGCACTGTTCATCACGGCGGCGTGGTGGCTGGTCACCACCCTGCCGCTGCTCCGGCGCTACCGGCAGGTCAACTATGTGGAGGTGGAGCAGCACGCCATCCGGCAGAGTTTTGTGCGCATCGGCCACACCCTGAAGCACCTCTATGAGGACAAGCAGGTGTTCTGGTTCCTGCTGGCGTTCTTCTGCTACATCGACGGTGTGTACACCATCATTGATATGGCCACGGCTTACGGCACGGCCCTGGGTCTGGACACCACCGGCCTGCTGCTGGCGCTGCTGGTCACCCAGATCGTGGCCTTTCCCTCGGCGCTGATCTTCGGCCGGCTGAGCGCAAAATACCCCTCCAGCCAGTTGATCCCGGTGTGCATCGCGGCCTATACCGGCATTGCGGTGTTTGCTTTCTTCCTCACCCAGCAGTGGCAGTTCTGGGTGCTGGCCGTGCTGGTGGGGATGTTCCAGGGCGGTGTGCAGGCACTGAGCCGCAGCCACTTTGCCAAGATCATCCCGGCGGAAAAATCCGGCGAATACTTCGGCCTGTTCGACATCTGCGGCAAGGGGGCATCCTTCCTGGGCACCATGATCGTCAGTGTGGGCAGCCAGCTCACCGGCAGTGCCAATGTGGGCGTGGGCAGCATCGCGGTGCTGTTCGTCATCGGCTTTGTGCTGTTCCGGGTGTCGTGCCGGACGGAACACGCCAAGCAGGTGTAACACACGTTTTTTTCAAAAGGCTCCTCTGTGCATGCACAGGGGAGCCTTTTTGGGTTATTGTTTACAAACCGGCAATTGTGTTTTGGAACGGTGAATGATACAATAGGGCCAGACCAAAAACACAAAGGAGAATAAAGCGATGAAGCAGGTTCCCGGTTATACCCTCGTCCGCACAGAGGACTGCCCCGAGCAGCACGGTACCCTGACCGTGCTCACCCACGACGTGAGCGGGGCCACCATCCTGCTGGTGGAAAACGAGGACAACAACAAGGCCTTTGGCATCGGGTTCGGCACCTTCCCCTCCGATGACACCGGCGTTTTTCATATTCTGGAGCATTCGGTGCTGGCCGGAAGCGAAAAATACCCGGTCACCTCGCCGTTTCTGCAGCTGCTCAAGAGCAGCATGGCATCCTTCCTCAATGCCATGACCTTCCCGGATAAGACCGTGTACCCCTTTGCCACTCCCAACGAGACGGATTTCAGAAACCTGATGGATGTCTACCTGAACGCGGTGTTCTGCCCGCTGGCCATGGTGGACAGGGCTGTGTTCGAGCAGGAGGGCTGGCACCGGGATGCCGACGGCACTGTGAGCGGCGTGGTGTACAACGAGATGCAGGGGGCCCTTGCCACCCCGGACGCTCAGCTGCAGAATGCGCTGGAGCGTGCCATGTTCCCGGACACGGCCTATGGCTTTGTGTCCGGCGGCGACCCGGAGAGCATCCCGGCGCTGACCTATGAGAAATATCAGCGGGTGTACCGCCGCCACTACAGCGCGGACAACTGCTGCATCACCCTGTACGGCAAGATGGACATGGCCGAAAAGCTGGAAATGCTGGACCGCGATTACCTGTCCCGGATGCCCAGGACCACCACCCGCCCCCGCCTGACGGTGCAGGACGAGCAGCCGGGCACCTGCGTGGAGCTGCCCTATTACACCGAGAATCCGGAGCCGGACGAGGTGCAGTGCGCACTGGCCTGGTACACCGGTGCCTTTGCGGACCGGGAACGGCAGCTGGGTGTGGAAATCCTGCTGGACGCGCTGCTGGGCACCAACAATTCGCCCCTGAAAGCGGCCCTGCTGGCCGAAAAGCTGGGTGCGGACATCGACATGGGCTTTGATGACAGCACCCTGCAGCCCACGCTGGAGCTGGTGCTGCGGGGTGCCACCGAAGAGAGCGCCCGCAAGTTTGCCCCGGCGGTGCGCAAGGCAGTGGATGACGTACTGGCCCGGGGCATCCCGCAGGAGCTGCTGCTGGCCTCGCTGAATTCGGCAGAGTTTGCCTCGCTGGAGCGGCCGGGCAGCCTGCCGGACGGCGTGCTGGACGCCATCAACGCTTCCACGGGCTGGCTGCACACCGGGGACCCCGTACTGCTGCTGCACACGGATAAGCTGTTTGCCTCCCTGCGCAGCAAGATGGCGGACGGCTGGTTCGACGAGCTGCTGCGCAGCCTGTTTGCCCCGGCTCCGGTGCAGGTGCTGCAGGTGCCCACCCTGCCCAAGAAGCAGGAAGGGACACAGGCCCCGGCCCGCACCGACGCCAAACTGGTGCTGGATCACCCGCTGACCGTGGCCGACCTGGGCGAAGGTGCCCCCAGCGCGGCCGGGCAGACCGAGCAGGTGGCCGGTGCCACGGTGCTGCGCCACCCCTCGGCGGGCAGCCTGTACCTGAATTTCTACTATGACCTGGGCCATGTGGCCCCGGAGGACCTGCCGTATCTGGACCTGCTCACCGATGTGCTGGACGAGCTGGACACGCCGACCCACACGGCCCAGCAGCTGAACACCCTGCGCAGCACCTGGCTGGGCGACAGCCGCGTACTGCTGGACTTCTGGACCGGCCGGCAGGAGGGCGCACCCTGCCATGCCAAACTGACCATGAGCCTGAGCCTGCTGGAACGCAGCCTGCAAAAGGCCGTGGAGCTGGGCGGCGAGTGGCTGTATGACACGCAGCTCACCGGCCCGGCGGCGGAAGCCGCCTTTGCCCGGGTGCTGAGCCAGCAGAAACTGAACATGGAACAGCAGTTCATCCAGCAGGGCAACGCCTATGCGGCGGTCCGTGCCAGTGCCCACTACAATGTGGAGAACGCGGCCAGCGAGCGATGCAGCGGCGTAAGCTATTATCGCTTCCTGTGCGATCTGCTGGAAAAGGCCGACTGGGCAGGCCTTGGCGCAAAGCTGGAAACCCTGCGGGCTCAGGTGCTGCAGCACGCCCAGCTCACCGTGAGCCTGCACGGCTCGGAGCAGGCGCTGGACACCTTGCGCACCCTGCTGCCGGGCAGCCGGTTTGCGGCGCAGGAGCGCGACGCGGCGCAGCCCTATGCGGAGCCGCTGACCCCGCCGGTGAACGAGGCCTTTATTATTGACGGCGGCGTGAACTACGCGGTGCAGGTGTGGCCCATGGAGCGCCGCAGCGACCGCAAGGTGCTGGCCCGCGTAATGAGCTACGAATACCTGTGGCACAACATCCGCGAGGTGGGCGGCGCCTACGGCACCGGCATGCTGTCATCGGACGGCGTGGAGTACCTGTACACCTACCGGGACCCCCACCTGACCGAGAGCTACGACACCTTTGCCAAGGGCCCGGCGGAGCTGGCCGCCCGCGATTACACCGAAAAGGACCTGAACGACCTGATCGTGGGTGCCGTGGCCAAGCTGGACACGCCCCGCAAGCCCCGCGCCGAGGCACGGGAGCTGGACCGGCAGTATTTCTGTGGCATCACCGAAGCAATGAAGGCTGCCGACCGCAAGGCCCTGTGTGCCGTGGACGCAGCTCTGCTCAAAGAGCAGGCCGCCGGTCTGGCCGATGCCATGGCTGCCGGTGTGAAGGTGACCTTTGGCAGCAGGGACGCGGTGGAGGCCGCAGGCTCCCTGTTTGACCGCGTAGAGACCCTGTAACGAAAACAAACCAATGAAGCCCCGGCACAGTGTGGAATGCAGACTGTGCCGGGGCTTGTTTTGTGCGAAAAATCAGAAGGCACCCTGATAGTATTCCAGCAGGATGCAGCCGGTGCGCAGGACATTGCGCACGGCGGCATCGTCCAGGTCCAGCTGCAGCAGGGTGCGGATGCGCTGCAGCCGGTACACCAGCGTATTGCGGTGGATGAAAAGCTGCCGGGCCGTGGCATGGAGGTTCTGCTCCTGCAGCAGGTAGACGCACAGGGTGTGCAGCAGGGCGGTGCTGTGGGCCTGGTCGTACTCCTGCAGGCGGCGCAGCATAAGGCCACCGTTTCATGAACGAGGGCACCTGGGTGCAGGGCAAGAGCATGAATGTCATGCACCAGACCGGCAACGTTGCATGGTCCATCTTTGATGCAGACTACGGCAAGTACAACCGCATGTCTCTGGAGAACGGCACCGGCGGCGACATGGAAGTGACCGTGACCATCACCGACGGCAAGATCTCGGACATCGTGGTCAACTCCCATGCCGAGTCCTCTGACATTGGCGCACCGGCTCTGGACAAGCTGATCCAGAACGCCATTGCTGCCAACAGCGCAGAGATCGATGGAGCTTCCGGCGCTACCATGACCTCCGACGGCTTCCGTGAGGCTGTGGCACAGGCTCTGGCAAAGGCACAGTAAGGCTTTATAAAAAAACCGGGGACGGGCAGCGCAGGACGCTGCCCGTCCCCTTTTTGCGCAAAAAAAGCGGCGTCCGCAAAAAGCAGACGCCGCAGGAAAAAACAGGGAATGCCGCGCAGAAGGATCAGTTCTTGCGGGCAATCATTTCGGTGTAGGCCAGCACCAGCGGGCCGACGCCCTTGGCGTCGTTGCACACCACCGGCTCGCTGAAGTAGTAGGCCAGAGAGCCGTCGCGGTGGTCCTTGCCGCCCAGACCGGCCACCAGGCAGATGCCGCCCAGCTGCAGGCTGCCGTCGGGGTTCTTGGACAGGTACTTGTCGCAGGTGCCGTAAAAGGCTTTCTCGGCCCAGGCAGCCATCCGCTTGGGCAGGTAACCCAGGCGCACGCCCTTGAGCACCGCGTAGGCAAACAGGGCAGTGCCGCTGGTCTCCAGATAGTTGCCCTCCACGCCGGGGTGGTCCATCACCTGCCAGAACATGCCGGTCTCCTCGTCCTGGAACTTGTGCACGTCCTCGATGGTCTGCTTGAGCATGGCCATGATGCCGCGGTACTCGTTGTACAGCTGCTCGTCCATGCGCTCCAGCACGTCCACCATGGCCACCATGAACCAGCCCATGGCGCGCAGCCAGAAGTTGGGGCTGCAGCCGGTGACGGGGTCGGCCCAGTACATCTGGCGGCTCTCGTCGTAGCCGTGGTAGTACAGGCCGGTGGTTTCGTCCCGCATGTGCTTTTGGATGTTCATGAACTGCTTGTAGCTGTCGATGCAGCCCTGCATCTTGTTGTAGCGGGTCTCATACTCCATGTAGAAGGGCTGGGCCATATAGGTGCCGTCCAGCCACACCTGCCAGGGATAGATGTCCTTGTGCCAGAAGTTGCCCTCCTTGGTGCGGGGCTGGGTGAGCAGCTGGCTGCGGATGGTGTCGATGGCCTTGCGGTACTTCTCGTCCCCGAAGATGTCGTACAGGATGAACAGGTTCTTGCCCTGATTCACATTGTCCAGGTTGTACTCCTTGGGGTCGTAGGTCTTGATGGAGCCGTCCTCCTGCACAAAGTAGTCGATGAAATCTTTGGAAAAGTCCAGATACTTTTTGTCTCCGGTGGTGTGGTACAGGCTCAGGCAGGCGGTGATCATGCAGCCGTCGATATAGTTCCACTTGTTGGGCTTGCCGCTGCGCACTTTCTCGATGTTCCACATGGGTGCCTCGGCGCTGGAATTGGCGATCAGGTAGTCCA
>OLQD01001690.1_pt1 | contig 17721 bp, 16 predicted proteins | sample 1672841 | NCBI WGS metagenome assembly OLQD01 (sample SAMEA3136729, study PRJEB25190) | human gut metagenome | biome: human gut; feature: human-associated habitat; material: faeces | place: Austria | collected 2013 | reverse complement strand
AGCTACGTGCGCCAGCAGCACAATATCCGTATCGGCGAACGCACGGCCGAAGCCATCAAGTGTTCGATCGGTGCGGCCGTCTCCGATCTGGACGAGGAGCCCGAAGACTTCGTGGTGACGGGTCCCAACATGCTGACGGCCCTGCCCCAGACCGTGTCGCTCAGCTACAGCGAGATCGCCTATGCGCTCGAAAAGTCGCTCACGAAGATCGATGCCGCGCTGATGAAGGTGCTCGAATCGATGCCGCCCGAACTGTATGCCGACATCGTGAAGAACGGCATCTATCTGGCCGGCGGCGGCGCCCTGATCAAGGGGCTGGACCGGCGTCTGAACGAGAAAACCGGCATCCCGTTCCACATCGCCGAAGACCCCCTGCGCGCCATTGCGCGCGGTACGGGCATCGCGCTGAAGAACATCAACCGCTTCTCGTTCTTAATGAAATAGTTGTAACGCACTCCGGCCGGACCGGAGGTGAGAGGTGAATAAATGAATACGGATTGCGGGCATAGTGTCCGCAATCTTAAATTAACGAGAAACCGTGCGCAAGCTCTTAGAGTTTATCCGAAGCATCTATGTCATGGTGCTCTTCGTCGTGCTCGAAGCGATAGCCGTCAGCTATTACGCCCACTCGACCTACTACACGCAGGCCCGGCTGCTGGCGCGTTCGAATCAGGTGGTCGGCGGCGTGCACGGCATGTTCGCGGGCATCCGGCATTACTTTTCGCTCGGACGTGAGAACCGCGACCTGCTCGCGCACGTGGCCGAGATGAAAGAGCGGCTGGCCGTGTACGAGGAGGCCGAGACCGCCGCGCGGCTGGACAGCTACATGCAGGACGTCGGAATCTCGAAATACCGCGTCATCACCGCGTCGGTGGCTTCGAATACGGTCAACCGTGCGCAGAACCTCATCGTCCTCAACCGCGGCCGCCGCGACGGAGTGGCCGAGGAGATGGCGCTGCTGGCGTCCGACGGCTCGATGGCGGGCTATGTGGTCGATTGCACGGAACGCTATTCGGTGGCGATGTCGGTGCTCAACACCTCGTTCCGCGCCAGCGGCAAGTTGGTGGGCTCCGATTATTTCGGTTCGATCTACTGGGACGGCGCCGACCCTCACACCGTGGTGCTGGACGAACTGTCGAAGTACGCCGATCCGCAGCCCGGACAAGAGGTCGTGACCACGGGCTTCTCGCAGTATTTTCCCGCCGACGTGCTGATCGGCTGGGTTGAAAGCGCCGAGCTGAACGAAACCCGCACGGCTTTCAAGGTGCGCGTGCGGCTGGCGGCCGAAATGTCGCGCCTGACGGATGTGATTCTGGTCGAGAACCGCGACCTGACCGAAATCCGCGATTTGCAGAACAGTGAAAAAGTTGAACAACATACCCGGCTGAAATAGATGCACAGAACGCTTCCATACATTTCGCTCTTCGTCGTGACAGTGCTTTTGCAGGTCTTTCTGTTCGACAACCTGTCGATCAGCATCTACCTCAATCCGCTCGTCTACGTGGCGTTCGTCGCCCTGCTGCCGCTGGATACGCCGCCCGTGGCGCTGCTTGCGTCGGGACTGGCCATGGGCGTGACGATGGATTTCGCCATGGGAGCCGCGGGCGTGAACACCATTGCCACGCTGCTTGTCGCCTTCGTGCGTCCGGCGCTCCTGCGGACGCTGTATACCCGTGACGATCTCCGCGAAGGCGGCGTCCCCTGCGCCGGGCGGCTCGGACGGCGCGTATTCCTGAATTACCTGATCGTGCTGGTGCTCCTGCACCATGCCGTATTCTTCTCGCTTGAGGCCCTTTCGTGGATGCACCTCGTGCGTACATTGGTGCGTATCGTCGTCAGCGGCGCCGTGTCGGTGGCCTTTATCTGGATTATCGCCCGTATTTTCACCGCAAAACTTCCCGTGCGCGTATGAGAGACTCCGAAGGATTCGTCCGGATGCGCACCCTGCAGTGCGTGGTGCTCTTCGTCTTCCTGCTGATCGGCGGCCGTCTGGCCTATATCCAGCTTGTCGACTCGCGCTACAACGAACTGGCCAAAGCCAACGTGCTGCGCCATGTGGTGCAGTATCCGCCGCGCGGCGAAGTCTTCGACCGCAACGGGGAGTATCTGGTCCAGAGCCGCGAGTGCTATGACCTGATGGTTATCTACAGCGAGATCGACAAGAAGGGCTTCGATACCCTGCGCATGTGCGAGGTGCTGGGACTTTCGCGCGAAAAGCTCGAAAAGGAGCTTGCCAATGCCCGGATGCGCCCCCGTGCGCCCCGCGTGGTGACGAGCTATATCTCCAAGGAAGACAAGCTGCGTTTCGACGAATGCAACTTCCGGGGATTCTATGCCGTCTACCGTACGGTCCGCCGTTATCCCCGCAAGGTGGGCGGCAACCTGCTGGGATTCGTGGGCGAGGTGAACGCCGATTTCCTGAAGCGCCACCCGGACTACAAGTCCGGCGATTACGTGGGTATGAGCGGCGTGGAGTCGGCTTACGAACCCCTGCTTAAAGGCAAGAAGGGCGTGAAGATTCAGGAGATCGACACCCACGGGGCGATCAAGGGTTCCTATATGAACGGCGTTTACGACTCGCTGCCCGAACCGGGGCGCTACCTCGTCAGCACGATCGACGCCCGCCTGCAGCTGCTGGGCGAGGAGCTGATGCGCGGCAAGGTCGGGGCGGCCGTGGCGATCGAACCCTCGACGGGCGAGATCCTGATGATGGTCTCCTCGCCGACGTACGATCCCGACGAACTGGTCGGCCGGGAGCGCGGCAACAACTACATGAAGATGATCTACAACAAGCGGCATCCGCTTTTCAGCCGTGCCGTGAAGGCCAAATACCCGCCGGGATCGACCTTCAAGCTCGTGCAGGGCCTGATCGGGCTGCAGGAGGGCGTGCTCAGGCCCTCGGACCTGCACGTCTGCCACGAAGGCTATCAGGTCGGCCGCCGGCGCATGAAATGCCACGCCCACGCTTCGCCGCTGGACCTGCGCTTCGCCGTGGCGACCTCGTGCAACGCCTATTTCTGCTATGTCTTCCGCGACATTCTCGACAACCGCAAATACGAGAGCGTGAAAGACGGCTACGACGTCTGGAAAGAGTATGTCGAGAGTTTCGGTTTCGGCCGCAAACTCGGCTCCGACTTCCTCGACGAGGGCAACGGCTACGTGCCCGACCGCTCGTACTACGACCGCCAGTACAGGGGTTCGTGGAATTCGCTGACGGTCATTTCGCTGGCCATCGGTCAGGATGCGCTGGGCTGTACGCCCTTGCAGCTGGCCAATCTCGCGGCCATCGTCGCCAACCGGGGCTACTACTACATTCCGCATATCGTCAAGAAGATCGAGGGGCAGGATTCGCTCGACCGCCGTTTTTACGAACGCCACTATACCAAGGTCGATCCCAAGCACTTCGAACCGATCGTCGACGGCATGTGGCGGGGCGTCAACGTCGGCGGCACCTCCACGGCGGCGCGTCTGGAAGGACTCGACGTCTGCGGCAAGACCGGTACGGCCGAGAATCCCCGCGGCCGCGACCACTCGACCTTCCTCTCGTTCGCGCCCAAGGACAATCCGAAGATCGCCATTTCGGTCTATGTCGAAAACGGCGGTTTCGGCGCTTCGGCGGCCCTGCCGATCGCCAGTCTGCTGGAGGAGTACTACCTGACCGACACGATCCGCCGTCCGGCCCTGCTGGAGCATATCAAGAATATGAACATCTATTACCCTTCGTATGACCGCTAACCGCCATAGTATCTTTTACGGAGTGGACCTCTGGACGGTCCTGCTGTACGTGCTGATCGTGCTGGCGGGGTGGGTGTCGATCACCTCGGCGTCGTACGACGAGGGCACGGCCGATATCTTCTCCTTCTCGCACTTCTACATGAAGCAGCTGATGTGGATCGGCATGGCGTGGGTCACGGCGATCATCGTCCTGCTGCTCGACGAACGGTTCTACCACATGTTCGCCTACCCGGCCTATCTGGGCGGCATCGCGCTGCTCGTGGCCGCGCTGCTCTTCGGCCGCGAGGTCAACGGCGCGAAGGCGTGGTTCGAGTTCGGGTCGCTGCGCGTGCAGCCCGTGGAGTTCGCCAAGATCGCCACGGCCCTGGCCCTGGCCCGCGTGATGAGCGAATACTCCTTCTCGATCAACCGCGCGGGCGACTTGATGAAGGTCGCCGTGGTGATCTGCATTCCGCTCTTCATCATCATCCTGCAGAACGACACCGGGTCGGGCATCGTGCTGGGGTCGTTCCTTTTCGTGCTCTACCGCGAAGGGCTGAACAAATGGCTCTGCATCCCGGTGCTGCTGATCGCCGCGCTGTTCATCGTCTCGTTCCTTCTCTCGCCGATGACGCTGCTCGTGGCGCTGATTCTGGTCTGCACGCTCTCCGAGGCGATGATGAACGGCCAGTGGCGTTCGCGCCTCGTGTTCCTGGCCGCGGTGATGCTGTCGGCCATCCTGCTGTGCCTCGTAATGGCGCTGATCGCCCCCGGAACGCTCGATCTCTACCACAGCCTGCTCACAACGACCCTCGCGGCCGTGGTCTTCGCCGCCGTATACGCCTACCGCTCGAACCTCGCCAACATCTTCATCACGCTGGGACTGTTCGTCGGTTCGCTCGTCTTCCTGCCCACCACCGACTACATCTTCAATTCGATTCTCAAACAGCACCAGCGCGACCGCATATTGAGCTTCCTGGGCATCATCAGCGACCCGCTCGGAACCGACTACAACGTCAACCAGGCGAAAATCGCCATCGGCTCGGGCAACTTCTGGGGCAAGGGCTTCCTCGAAGGGACCCAGATCAAATACGGGTTCGTCCCCGAAAAGCACACCGACTTCATCTTCTGCACCGTGGGCGAGGAGTGGGGATTCCTCGGCTCGGTCGTGGTGCTGACGCTGCTGTGCCTGCTGATCCTGCGGCTGATGCGCATGGGCGAACGGCAGCAGGAGCCGTTCGGACGCATCTACTGCTACTGCGTGGCGGCGATCCTGCTGTTCCACGTGCTGGTCAACGTGGGCATGACCATCGGCCTGATGCCCGTGATGGGCATTCCGCTGCCGTTTATGAGCTACGGAGGCTCGTCGCTCATCGCCTTCACGATCCTGCTGTTCATCGCCGTGCGGCTCGACGCCTCGACACGACAATTTTCCGTACACAAACTATAATACCCGATGATTCGCTACAACCCCAAAGGACTGACTACCCCGCAAATCGACGAAAGCCGCCGGCGTCACGGCGACAATGTCATCACCCCGCCGAAGGACGATTCGGCCTGGCGCCTGCTGCTGGAAAAATTCCGCGACCCGATCATCCGCATCCTTCTGCTGGCCGCCGTGCTGTCGCTCATCATCGGATTCGTCCACAAGGACTTCACCGAATCGGTGGGCATCATCTGCGCCATCATCCTCGCCACCTGCGTCGGATTCTGGTTCGAATGGGACGCCCAGCGGCGTTTCCGGAGGCTCAACCAGGTGAACGACGACATCCCCGTGAAGGTGATGCGCGAAGGGTCGATCCGCGAAATTCCGCGACGCGACGTGGTCACGGGCGACGTGGTCTACATCGAGAGCGGCGAGACGATTCCCGCCGACGGCGAACTGGTCGAGGCCGTATCGCTGAAAATCAACGAATCGACGCTCACGGGCGAACCCGAGGTGGACAAGACGGTCAACGAAGCCGACTTCGACCCCGAGGCGACCTATCCCTCGAACGCGGTGCTGCGCGGCACGACCGTGGCGGACGGGTACGGCGTGATGGTCGTAACGGCCGTGGGCGATGCGACCGAAGCCGGACGCGTCACGGAGCAGTCGACCGTGCAGAGCGAAGAGCAGACGCCCCTCGACCGTCAGCTGACGCGCCTCTCGCGTCTGATCGGCCGGCTGGGCATCCTCCTTTCGGCGCTTATCTTCTGCGTGATGCTCGGAAAGGCGATCTTCGCGGGCGGGCTGCTCGAGAGCGACTGGCTGACCATCTCGCAGCACGTGCTGCAAATCTTCATGGTTTCGGTGGCCATCATCGTCATGGCCGTGCCCGAAGGGCTTCCGATGTCGATCACGCTGTCGCTGGCGATGTCCATGCGACGGATGCTGAAGACCAACAACCTCGTGCGCAAAATGCACGCCTGCGAGACGATGGGCGCCGTGACGGTCATCTGCACCGACAAGACCGGCACGCTGACCCAGAACCGCATGCACGTGCAGGAACTGATCCGCTACGACACGCTTCCCGCACGGGAATTCGCCGAGGTCGTGGCCCTGAACACCACGGCGTTCCTCGACGCCGAAGGCCATATCATCGGCAACCCCACGGAAGGGGCCTTGCTCGAATGGATGCGCGCCGGAGGCGAGGACTACGAACCGCTGCGCGCCGAAGCGAAGATCGTCAACCGGCTGACCTTCTCGACCGAACGCAAATACATGGCGACGATCATCGAAAGCGGCATCTCGGGCCGCCGCATCCTCTGTGTGAAGGGCGCCCCGGAGATCGTGCGCACGATGTGCGCCCCGGACGGCAAGGACGCGCAGGTCGCCGAACAGCTCCTCGGGTTCCAGAGCCGCGCCATGCGCACGCTGGCCGTGGCGTGGGCGGAAACCGCGTCGGACGACTGCCTCGAAGCGGTCAAGGCGGGCGGGCTGCACTTCGCGGCGGTGGCCGCCATCTCGGACCCCGTGCGCGAGGACGTTCCGGCGGCCGTCGCACGCTGCCTGGAGGCGGGAATCGGCATCAAGATCGTCACGGGCGACACCCCGGCCACGGCGCGCGAAATCGCCCGCCAGATCGGGCTGTGGAACGACGCCGCGGATGGCGAACGGAACCACATCACCGGCACGGAGTTCGCCGCCATGAGCGACGAGGAGCTGCTGGAACGCGTGCAGGAGCTGAAGATCATGTCCCGGGCCCGGCCGCTGGACAAGCAGCGTCTCGTCAAGCTGTTGCAGCAGCGCGGCGAGGTGGTGGCCGTGACGGGCGACGGCACGAACGACGCCCCGGCGCTCAATTTCGCCAACGTGGGTCTTTCGATGGGCTCGGGAACCTCCGTGGCGAAGGACGCCTCGGACATCACGCTGCTGGACGACTCGTTCGCCTCGATCGCCACGGCCGTCATGTGGGGGCGTTCGCTCTACCGCAATATCCAGCGTTTCGTGCTGTTCCAGCTGACGATCAACTTCGCGGCCATCACCATCTGCTTCATCGGCGCGCTGTTCGGAACCGACATGCCGCTCACGGTGGTGCAGATTCTCTGGGTGAACATCATCATGGACACCTTCGCGGCGATGGCCATGGCCTCGCTGCCGCCCAACCCCGAAGTGATGCGCGACAAACCGCGCCCGAGGGACGAATTCATCATCACCCCCGCCATGGCCCGCACCCTCTTCACGTGCGGCGCGGCGATGGTGGTCGTACTGCTGGGAATGCTCTTCCGGTGGACGATCCTGCAAGGCGGACTCACGGTGGAGCAACTGACCGTGTTCTTCTCGACGTTCGTCTTCCTCCAGTTCTGGAACATGTTCAACGCCAAAGGCTTCGAGACGCGCCATTCGGTCTTCACATGTCTCGGCGGCTGCCGCGAATTCTTCCTGATCCTCGCGGCGATCGGCGTGGGACAGGTGCTGATCGTGGAATTCGGAGGCGAGGTGTTCCGCACCGAACCGCTCTCGTGGATGCAATGGGCCGAGGTGATCGGATTCACCTCGCTGCTGGCTGTCGGCGGCGAAATCATCCGTGCAATCCACAGAAAAAGAAAACAGTTGCGATAAAATACGATGCTCAAACGCCTGACCGCCGCCTGCCTGCTCTCATTCGCGGGCCTGGGAGCAGCGGCGCAATTACCGGACAGCGCAGACATGAGCGCCGGAGGGGAGTTCCGACGGCGCATCGACCGCCACACCTCGACAAAAGCCTACCGCATGCTCTTCGTCGGCACGCCGCTGATCGTGGGCGGCGTCGTGATGCAGGCCTACGATTCCGACTTCCGGCGTCTGCGCAACGGGTACAGCCGTTCGTTCCGCCACGACTACGACGACTGGCTCCAGTACGCTCCCGCCGGGGCGATGGTGGCCCTGAAAGCCTGCGGCGTCAGGGGACGCAGTTCATAGGGCCGCATGCTGGTCTCCGACGCCTTTTCGGCGGGACTCATGGCCATCGGGGTCAACTCGCTCAAATACTCCTGCCGTGTGATGCGCCCCGACGGATCGTCGCGCAACTCCTTCCCCTCGGGGCATACGGCGACGGCCTTCATGGCCGCCACGATGCTCCACAAGGAGTACGGCCACCGCAGCCCGTGGTACAGCATCGGGGGCTACACCGTGGCGACGGTCACGGGCGTCACCCGTCAGCTCAACAACCGGCACTGGATGAGCGACATCATGGTCGGAGCCGGTATCGGCATCCTCGCCACGGAGCTGGGATATTTCCTCGCAGACCTGATTTTCAAGGAGAAGGGGCTGAACGTCACGGAAACCTACTCGGTCTACGACCGCTGCCGCCGGCCGTCGTTCCTCGGGTTCAGCCTCGGATTCTCGACCGTCCCCGGAAGCTACACGCCCTACCCCGGGATGCACATGCAGTTCCTCTCGGGGCCGGCCGTCTCGGTGCAGGGCGCCTGGTTCGCAACGCCCTACTGGGGTTTCGGCGGCCGCATGTCGTGCACCAACCTGCGCGTGAAAGTCAACGGCGTGGCGCAGAACGACAATCTGGAGTGTGCGTCGATGTACGCGGGACCCTATTTTTCCCACCCCTTTTCGATGCGGTGGCTCGTGGGCGCCAAACTGCTCGGAGGGTGCGAGATCTACAAACCGTGCCGCACGGATTTCCGCAGGCTGGAAAGACGCGCCGGATTCTCCTTCGGAACCGGGCTTTCGACCACTTACCTCGCCACGCAAAACCTCGGCGTGCGCTTCTCGACCGATTACGACGTCGCACCTCCTGTGGTGCGTTCGTCGCGCGAACGGCTTCACAAGCTCACCTTCAGCATGGAGGTCTGCGCGGTATTCTGAAACGCAAAGGGCCCTTACAGGAACGACTCCCCCTGCGCGGCGCTGCGCAGCCGCCCGGCCGTGACGCCGTCCTTCACCGCAGCAGGGATCGCCACCCCGGAATAGACCGAGACGACGCCGTCCTTCAGCGCGCGGAGCCGCAGTTCCCGCTTCGTCATTTTTTCAACCGCATAGCTGCTGTCCCACGGCGTACCGTCGGCATAGGTCCCCGAAAGCACCTGCCCGGTCGCCGGATCGCCGACAAGGGCGTAGGTCCCGGTGAACCGGGCGTACCCGAACGTCCCGATACTCTGGTAAAGGGTGAATGTCCCGTCTTCGCCGAGTTGCAGGTAAACCGTTCCGGTCAAGGCCGTACCGTCCTTCCAGCGGGTCAGCATCCAGCCGTCGTAGTTCGCCTCGTCCTCACCGCCGCCCTTGTCTCCGCCGCAGCCGACAGCCAGCAGAGCCGCGGCCGCCACGGCAAAAAGGCTCAATCCGATTTTCATACCCAAGGCCGTCCCGCTCCTGGTTTCCGCAAAGACGGATTACAAATATAGGGATTGGAACCCGAAATCCAAAGCAGAGCTGCAAAAATCCCCGGCGGCAGATGAAACAGGCGCCCGTTGGCACAAAAAATGCACGTTCCGGACTGCGGCTTTCCCCCGGCAACACATTATGAAACTGCGTCTCGGTCTGATACTTCTGTTATTCGCGGCATCGGCAGGCATTCTTGCCTGGATGTACTACGCTGCGACGCGCGAACCCCGGTCGCCGAAGGGTTCGCCGTGGGCCGAAACGCTCGCCGACCTGGACGCCTGCTGCCGCCGCAAACACGTCAAATCGGTGCAATACGACCATTTCGCAGGCATCGCGGCCGACGAAAAGCGCCACACGGCCGAACGGCTGTTCCGGGCCATGGCCTTCTCCGAGCGGTTGCAGGAGAACAACTGCGCGACGGCGATCCTCCATCTCGGAGGTCATTACACGCCCCCGGGGAAGATCATCATTTTCGGCGGCACGACCGACGGCAACCTCGAACGGAGCGTCGCCTACGAACGACAGGCCCACGCCGGACGCTCCGGAGCCGACATCCGCCGGGCGATGGAGCGCGGCAACCGCTATGCGGCGCGCATACTGACCTGGGCCTCGGCGGGAGACATGCGGAACATCGCCCTGCTGGAACGCTGCCGGCAGGAGGGACGCAACGCCCCGGACACGGGCCGGTTCGCAGTCTGCCCGAACTGCGGCAACCTCTATCCGTCGGAATACGCCGACTGGTACTGCCCCGCCTGCCTGACGGAGGGAAAAAGGTTCGTCCTCTTCGAGTGAGCCATGCTACATAGGGGGGGGGAAACGAAGCGAGGCACGAACCGGTAATCCCGTCCGTGCCTCGCAGGTACAAGGGCAAAAACGCCCCGTGAAATCAGCGACTACTCCTCGTCGGCGTCCTTCATGGTGTGGTATACGTTCACCACGTCGTCGTCCTCTTCGAGTTTCTCGACCAGCTTCTCGACCGATTCGCGGCCTTCGGCGTCAAGCTCCTTCACGTCGGAGGGGATACGCACCGACTCGCCCGAGACGATCTCGAAGCCCTTGTCGTCGAGCCACTTCTGGATGGCGCCGAACGATTCGTAGGGGGCGTAAACCGTGATTCCGTCCTCCTCGGAGTAGAACTCGTCGACCCCCAGGTCGATCATCTCCAGCTCCAGCTCCTCGGGATCGACACCCTCGGCGGCGCGGAACTTGAAGACGCACTTGTGGTCGAACAGGAAGCCCACCGAGCCGCTGTTGCCCAGCGTGCCGCCGCATTTGTTGAAATACATGCGCACGTTGGCCACGGTGCGGTTGGTGTTGTCGGTGGCCGTTTCGACGAGGAACGCAATGCCGTGAGGGCCGTATCCCTCGTAGATCACCTCCTTGTAGTCGGCGGCATCCTTCTCGGTGGCGCGCTTGATGGCCCGTTCGATGTTCTCCTTGGGCATGTTCTCGGCCTTGGCGTTCTGAATCAGAATGCGCAGGCGGGTGTTGCCCGACGGGTCGGAACCTCCGGCCTTGACGGCGATCTCGATCTCTTTGCCCAACTTGGTGAAGGTGCGGGCCATGTGACCCCAGCGTTTCATTTTTCGCGCTTTGCGATACTCAAAGGCTCTTCCCATAAGATTATCGTTTTTTTTCGGATTTTTTCGTTCGTGGTGCAAAGGTATAAAATTCGGAGTTAAAAATTAAAGATTAAAAATTAAAAATTACTTTTGTACCGTATAAAAACACCTGAATCTATGGAGATCAAAAGTCGTTTCGACCATTTCAACATCAACGTAACGGACCTCGACCGCAGCATCGCCTTCTACGACAAGGCCCTCGGGCTGCGGGAAACGGGCCGCAAAGAGGCCTCCGACGGAGGGTTCACGCTGGTCTATCTGGGCGACGGACAAAGCCCCTTCCGCCTGGAGCTTACCTGGCTGCGCGACCACGCCACCGCGCCCTACGAGCTGGGCGAGAACGAGAGCCACCTCTGCATGCGCGTGGCGGGCGACTACGACGCCGTGCGCGAGCACCACCGCGCCATGGGCTGCGTCTGTTACGAAAACCACGACATGGGGCTTTACTTCATCAACGACCCCGACGACTACTGGATCGAAATATTACCCCTGAAATAACCGCCATGCAGACGCAAACCGAAATGCAAAGGGAGGTCGACGAGGCCGTGCGCACGATGCGCGCGGGCGGCATCATCCTCTATCCCACCGACACGGTCTGGGGACTGGGCTGCGACGCCACCTCCGCCGCCGCCGTGGAGCGGATATACCGTCTCAAGCGGAGCGGGAACAAGAAATCAATGCTCGTGCTGTGCGCCTCGGCCGACATGATCGTCCGCTACGTCAACAAGGCCCCGGGAATCGCCTTCGAGGTGATGGAGCTGGCCACCTCGCCCCTGACGGCCATCCTGCCGGGCGCCGCGGGGCTTGCCGAAAACCTCATCCCCGACGAAGGGACGCTCGGCGTGCGCATCCCCGACCACGAATTCTGCCGCCGGATGCTCCGCGCCCTGGGACGGCCCATCGTCTCGACCTCGGCCAACATCTCGGGCGAAGCGACGCCCGTGGGATTGCAGGACGTGGCCCGCGAGATCATCGACGGCGTGGATTTCGTCGTCAACCCCCGTTTCGAAGGCAAACCGACCCGCAAGGCGTCGTCGATCATCGCGTTCGGCGAAGGCGGCGAGGTGAAAATCATCCGCGAATAAGATGGCGCGCACGCTCGAAACCCCGATTCAGAAACGGTTCTCCGACGTGGACCCCTTTCAGCACGTGAACAACGTCTCGCAACAGATGTATTTCGACGTGGGCAAGATGGAGTTCTACGAAAAGGTGCTGGGCGCGGAGGTGCTGCTCGCAGACCTGCGGATTCTCGCCGTCTCGACCTCGACCTCCTACCTGGGGCAGGTCAGGATGCACGACCCCGTGCGGGTGACGACCACCTGCGAACGGGTGGGAACGAAGAGCCTGACGCTCTTCCAGCAACTGCTCGCCGGCGGCGAGGTGCGCAGCGAAAGCCGCTCGGTGATGGTCGTCTTCGACTTCGCACGCCAGCGGAGCGAACCGGTTCCCGACGCCTGGCGCGAACGGCTGCTGGCCGATTAGTGTTCCAGCCGTCCGTCGCTGCGCAGTTTCGGCAGGCCGTGGCGGACATAATACTTATAGCCTACCACCACGAGGATGACGCCCGCGAAGATGAAGACCGAGGCGGTGATGTTCGCGGCGTCGAAATGCGCCTGTCCACGCGTAATTGCCAGGATGCCCGCGATCACGGGCTGGATGTAGCGGTAGAGCGCCGTGTGCACCGAGGTCAGCTTCTCCGTGCCGCGGTAAAGCAGGTACATGGGCAGGACGGTTCCCAGAATGAGGATATAGCCCAGTTCGGCCTGCGCAAACAGCGGAAGCCGCAGAAACGGTACGTGGTCGATGTATTTCCAGAAGAAGGGCGCCGTTATGGCCAGCCCGATGATGTAGTACCACCCCATCACGACCAGCGTGCCCAGCTTCTCCAGCTGCGGCTTGATAATCACCGTATTGACGGCGATGGCCACCACGGCCGCCAGCACGAACAGGTTGCCCTGGGCGCGGCTGCCGTGGGTAAGCGAGAAGCCGGCGCCGAGAATCAGGATTCCGGCGCCGACGAGTGCGCAGACCACCCCCACGACACGCGTCCCGATATACTTGCGCGGGTGCATCAGGTGATCCATGATCAGCGTGAAGGCCGGGCCGAGCGTGGCGATGACCGAGGCGTCGATGGGCGTGGTGTAAGACGCCCCCCAGAGCAGCATGTACATCCAGCCGTAGACGATCAGCAACGTGACAATCAGAATGTTGCCCGCATCGCGCCACGTAATGCGGTAGGAGTAGCGGGAGAAAAGGGCGAAGGGGATGAAGAAAACCGCCGCCGAAAGCACCTGCAACATGAATATCTGCTGGAAATCGAGGTAATTGCGCGTGAGGGAGACGTAGAACGAAAAATTCGCTCCGAAAAACACATTGGCGAAAACCAGGTCGAGATTATAGCGCGTTTTACTCACAAAAAGAAAACCGGGCAATTATCGCACCGAATTTTACCTTATATTTGCCCCGGCCAAAAGCCGGGATTCAAGGGCGGCGGCCGAAATCGAGATTCGGAAACGGATCGGCGCCCGCCCCGCTTCAAAACCCCGCTTCTCGAACGGGTTACGAAAGATGGACAAAGGAAAACTGAAAGGACATGCGGCCCTGTGGGTCGCCAACATCGTCTGGGGACTCAACGCCCCGATCGGCAAAAGCGTACTCTGGTCCGAGGCCAACCCCGGAGGGGTCAACCCCTTCGCGTTGAGCGTCTACCGCATGGTGGGCGCGGCGCTGCTGTTCTGGACGGTCTCGCTGCTGCTGCCCCGCGAACGGGTCGCCCGGCGCGACATCGCGCTGCTGCTCCTGGCCTCCGTCTTCGGCATCCAGCTCAACCAGATGCTGTTCCTGTGGGGGCTGTCGCTCACCTCGCCCATCGACACGTCGATCATCGCCACGGTGGTCCCCGTGCTGACGATGGTGCTGGCGACGCTGTTCCTGCGCGAGCCGATCACGTGGCTGAAGGCCGGGGGCGTCTTTCTGGGATGCGCCGGGGCGCTGATCCTGATTCTCGTGAGCCAGCACGGCACAGGACACTCGTCGAGCGTCATGGGCGACGTGCTGTGCATCGTCAGCGCCGTCAGCTACGCCACCTACCTCACGGCCTTCCGCAACGTGATCGTCCGCTACTCGCCCGTGACGACGATGAAGTGGATGTTCCTCTTTGCCGCCATAGTCGCCGTGGTGATCTACTACCGTCCGCTGACCGCGGTCGACTACGCCGGGCTGGCGCCCCGGACCTGGGTCGGAATCGGTTACGTCGTGGTCTGCTCCACGTTCCTCTCCTACCTGATGGTTCCCATCGGCCAGCACCACCTGCGGCCCACGGTCGTGTCGATGTACAACTACGTGCAGCCCGTCGTGGCGGTGCTGTTCACCGTGGCGATCGGACTCGACACCTTCGGATTCACCAAGGCCGGAGCCGCGCTGTGCGTCTTCGCGGGGGTATGGCTGGTGACCAAGTCGAAATCCCGGGCGCAGCTCGACGCCGACCGCCTGAAAGGCGGCAATTAGCCCCTCCCCGGCGACTGCCGCCCCCTTCCGCGCCCCTGAAAAAGAGCGTTTCCGAACAGCCGGGGCGAATGCTCCCCGAACCAAAAGGCGAACCCCGCGGGGTTCGCCTTATTTCCGGACGCGGGTCAGCCCCCGCTCGGCGGCCAGCCGCTCCATCAGCGCGTAGGCCGCGTCGTATTCGTTGGGAATCTCGCCGTCCAGGATGGCGTTCTTGATGATCTCCTTCATGTCGCCGATCACGCGCCCCGGGCCGATGCCGTAGGTCTCCATGATCAGCTCGCCCGTGATCGGAGGCTGGAAGTTGCGGATGCGGTCGCGCTCCTCCAGGTCCTTCATCTTGCGGCGCACCAGCTCGAAATTCGAAAGGTAACGTTTCACTTTGGCGTCGATGCCCGAGGTGATGTCCGCCTCGCACAGCGTCATCAGCGCCTCCACGTCGTCGCCCGCCTCGAACAGCAGCCGGCGCACGGCCGAGTCGGTCACGAGGTCCTCCGAGAGGATGATGGGCCGCAGGTGAAGGAACACGAGCTTCTGCACGAACTTCATGTGCTCGTTGAGCGGCAGTTTCAGCTGGCGGAAAATCGCCGGGACCATCTTCGAGCCGAGCACCTCGTGGCCGTGGAAGGTCCAGCCCACACGGGGATCGTAGGCCTTCGTGAGCGGCTTGGCGATGTCGTGCAGCACGGCGGCCCAGCGCAGCCACAAATCGCCGCTGCGGCGCGCCACGTTGTCCACGACCTTGAGCGTATGGAGGAAATTGTCCTTATGGGCGTGGCGGCCCCGCTTCTCCACCCCCTTGAGGTTGTGCATCTCGGGAAAAATCCGCTCCAGCAGCCCGGTGAGTTCCAGCAACTCGAAGCCCATCGAAGGGACGGGCGAAAGGACGATCTTGTTGAGTTCGGTGACGATGCGTTCGCGCGAGACGATGCGGATGCGTTCGGCATTGCGGCGGATCGCCTCGAAGGTCTCTTCCTCGATGGTGAAGCCCAGCTGCGAGGCGAACCTGACGGCGCGCATCATGCGCAGAGGGTCGTCGGAAAAGGTGACGTCGGGATCGCACGGCGTGCGGATGATGCACTCTTCGAGGTCCGACATCCCGTCGAAAGGATCGACCAGCTCGCCGAACGTGGCCCCGTTCAGCGACCACGCCATGGCGTTGATCGTGAAGTCGCGCCGCCGCTGGTCGTCCGCCAGCGTGCCGGGTTCGACCTCGGGTTTGCGCGAATCGCGGGTGTAGGACTCCCGGCGCGCGCCCACGAACTCGACTTCGACATTCCGGGCGCGGACCATCGCCGTGCCGAAAGTCTTGAAGACCGAGACCTTCGCCTTCAGTTCGCGCGCGAGCGCCTCGGCCAGCGCAATGCCGCTGCCCACGACCACCACGTCGATGTCGGTCGAAGGCCGTCGCAGGTAGTGATCGCGCACATAGCCGCCGACGACGAAAGCCTGCACGCCCTGCTCGTCGGCAAGGCGCGAAATCCGCCGGAATATGGGATTCGACAACGGCACGCGGCTACTTCACGTGTTGCTTGATCGCATCCCGCCACACCACGTAACCCTCGCCCGTCAGGTGCAGGCCGTCGTTGGTGTAACGCTTGTCCAGCCGCCCCTCGTGGTCGGCCAGCGCCCCCCAGACATCGAGGTAGGTGACTTCCTTCTCGTCGCACAGCGCTTCGAGCCGCTTGTTCAGCGGCACGATCTGACGGCCGTGCTCGTAGTGTTTCTTGAACTTGGCGAAAGACTCGCCGTTGACGGGCAGGATGCTCTGCACATAGATCTTCGTCCAGCGCGACTCGGACTGGAAACGGTCGATGAGCCGGGCCACATTGGCCACGATCTCGTCGGGCGAAACGCCGGCCGCCAGGTCGTTGACGCCGATCATCAGAAACAGTTTCTTGGGATGCCCCCCGACGATCGGGTCGAGACGGTCGAGCAGCCACCCCGAGCGGTCGCCGCTGATGCCGCGGTTCTTGACGTGGCGGTTGTTGAACAGCTCGGCCCACTCGCAGCCGTCGGTGATCGAGTTGCCCAGGAACACGATGTCGCTCGAATAGACCGGGAGCACCTCGAAAAGGCTGCGCCGCTGGAGGTTGTATTCGCTCTGCGCAAAGGCCGTGCACACGGTGAACAGCGCGGCGGCAAGGATCAGGATGCGTTTCATAGTCGTCAGAATTTAAGTTCGCGCCGGTAGAGCTGCACGGTGTTTTCCAGCCCGTAGTAGAGGGCGTCGCAGATCAGCGCATGGCCGATCGACACCTCGTCGGTCCACGGAATGCGTTCGGCGAACCAGCGCAGGTTCTCCAGCGAAAGGTCGTGGCCGGCGTTCAGCCCCAACCCCTGCCGGCGAGCCTCTTCGGCGGCGGCCAGATAGGGAGCGACGGCCCGCTGCGGGTCGTCGGGATATTCGCGCGCATAGGCTTCGGTGTAGAGTTCCACCCGGTCGGCGCCGCAGGCCTTCGCCCCGGCGACCATCTCGGCCACGGGGTCCACGAAAACCGAGACCCGGATGCCCTTCGCGTGGAAGCGCGCCGTCACGTCGGTCAGGAACGCGCGGTTGGCCAGAGTGTCCCACCCGGCGTTCGAGGTGATGGCATCGTGGGCGTCGGGAACCAGCGTCACCTGCGCAGGGACCACCTCCAGCACCAGGTCGATGAAACCCGGAATGGGGTTGCCCTCGATGTTCAGCTCGGTCGTGAGCGCCCGTTTGAGATCGCGCACGTCGTCGTAACGGATATGCCGCGCATCGGGACGCGGATGGACCGTGATGCCCTCGGCGCCGAAACGCTCGATGTCCAGCGCGGCGCGGACCACGTCGGGCAGATTGCCGCCCCGCGAATTGCGCACCACGGCGATCTTATTGATGTTAACGCTTAACTTTGTCATAATTCTACGCTGTTTCACGGAATGCGGAACGCGATCCGGACAAGCTCAAATAAATTTGGCGCATCGCTCTCCTTTCCGTATATTTGCCGGAGATATGCCACATCCCGGCGCCTTGCCGGGCCGAAAAGGCCCCGGATCGTTCCGGCGTGGTAAAGTTACTTATTTTTTCGAAACTCCGCCGATGAAAATCATACTTTT
>OLQD01001689.1_pt1 | contig 17727 bp, 18 predicted proteins | sample 1672841 | NCBI WGS metagenome assembly OLQD01 (sample SAMEA3136729, study PRJEB25190) | human gut metagenome | biome: human gut; feature: human-associated habitat; material: faeces | place: Austria | collected 2013 | reverse complement strand
CATAAATGTCATTGATTGCGCCGATGGCAAAGACCTCGCGCCCGGCGGCTTTCAGGCGGTCGAGCAGCGTGTCGCCGAAAGGCTGTGCGGTGTAGTCGCGGCGGAATTTGGTGCGGGTAAAGCTTCCGGCTTTTTCGCCGATGAACGGGCGAGCGATAATACGGCCGATATTATACGGCTGCACATACCGGTAAGCAATCTGGCACAGTTCGTACAGACGCTCCAGCCCGAAATGCTCCTGATGGGCGGCAATTTGCAGGTTGCTGTCGGCAGAGGTGTAGAAAATCGGTTTGCCGGTGGCAATGTGTTCTTCGCCCAGCTCCTGAATAATTACGGTTCCTGAAGCGGCTTTGTTGCCGAGGATGCCGTCAAGACCGGCTTCGGCGCAGATGCCGGCAACCAGGCTGGCCGGGAAAGACGGGTAAGCCGGCGGAAAGTGTCCCCAGCCCTTGAGGTTGGGCAGGCCGGCCAGTTCCCAGTGTCCGGAAACGGTGTCTTTGTCGGCGCTGATTTCGCGCATGCAGCCCCAGGCGGCGGAAAGGCCGAGCCGGCTTTCCGCCTGAACGGAAAGCGCCGTTTGGCGGCCGGTTGCCAGTTCTGAGGCTTTGCAAAGTCCGAGGCCGGCCAGGTTAGGAATCTTCATGTCCGGACAGGCGGCAATGTGGCCGAAAGTGTCGGCTCCGTCATTGCCGAATTTTCCGGCATCCGGCGCTCCGCCGATACCGAAGGAATCCATCATCAAAATTACGGCGCGTCCCATTTTGTTCTCCTTGTGTCAGGCAATGTGTTCAATTATGACCGGTTTTTTTACCGGTTTCTGTTCCGAAACGGTTATGCTGCGTCTGAGATCTGCGGCGGCCTGTTGCCAGGACGCCTCATCAGCGGCATGAATAACGGCCAGCGGTTTGTGGGCATCGACGTAATCGCCGATTTGGCAAAAGTCGGTATAGCCGGTCGAGTAGTCAAGTTTCTGGTCCGGGGTAATGCGGCCGCCTTTGAGGCCGATAATGCTCAGGCCGATGTTCCGGGTCTGCATGGACGCAATCCAGCCGTCCTTTTCGGCGTACAGCGGTTTAACAACCGGGGCGCGGGGCAGGTATCTGTCCGGGTAATCGCAGAAATCGACCGGGCCGCCGAGCGCCGCGACCATGCGGGCAAAAATTTCCAGTGCCCGGCCGGAAGACAATGCCTTTGTCAGTTTGTTCTCCGCTTCGGTTTTGTCTTTTGCCAGCTTGGCGGAAACCAGAAGTTCGGCGCAAAGCGCCATGGTAACTTTGTGCAGACGCGAATCGACGTTCTGCTCCTTAAGGTAAGCGACAGCTTCGGCGACTTCGACGGCATTGCCGGCGGTGCGGCCGAGAACCTGATTCATGTCGGTCAGAACGGCGGAGGTTTTGGTTCCGGCGCCGTTGGCGACGGTAACGATGGATTCTGCCAGCCGCCGCGCGTCGTCAAGATTATCCATAAAAGCGCCGTTGCCGCATTTGAGGTCCATGACCAGGCAGTTCAGTCCGGCGGCCAGTTTCTTTGACAAGATGGAAGCGGTTATCAGTTCGACGGATTCAACGGTGCCGCAGACGTCGCGAATGGCATAAATTTTTTTGTCGGCCGGGGCCAGGTTGCCGGTCTGCCCGATAATTGCGCAACCGACTTCGCGAACGGTTTGGCGGAACCGGTCGTTGTCAGGCGTGGTTTGATAGCCGGGAATGGAATCGAATTTGTCGAGCGTGCCGCCTGTATGTCCGAGCCCGCGGCCGGAAATCATCGGCACAAAACCGCCGCAGGCCGCAATCATCGGCGCCAGCATCAGGCTGACTTTGTCGCCGACGCCGCCGGAAGAATGTTTGTCGACGACAGGCCCGTCAATGTCCGGCCATTGCAGCACGTCGCCGGAATCGCGCATGTTCAGCGTGAGTGCGACGGTTTCGTCACGGGAAAAACCGTTCAGAAAAATTGCCATGGTCAGGGCGGCGGTTTGGGCGTCGGCAATTGAACCGTCGGTTACGCCTTTGACGAAAAAGCTGATTTCTTCGTCGGTCAGCGTTTGGCTGTTGCGTTTTTTACGAATGATTTCCTGCGGCAGAAAAGTCATGTCAGTATCCTCTTTCTATTACTTCTATCAGATTGTCGAGCAGCGAGCTGGCGCCGATGCGGAAGTTGGACGGGCTTATCCATTTCCAGCCCATGATCGCGTTAGCAAGAACCAGATATTTTTTTGCGTCATCGATGGTTTTGATGCCGCCGCTGGCCTTGAAGCCGACGTTGCGGCGGCCGGAGGCGACGGTTTCCAGAATGACGTTGGCGGCTTCCGGCGTTGCCGAAACCGGCGTTTTGCCGGTGGAGGTTTTGATGAAGTTGGCGCCGTTGTCGATACAGATGCCGGCGGCGCGGGCAATCAGCGCGGCCTTTTCAATAACGCCGGTTTCCAGAATGATTTTGGAAGGGTGTTTTTTGCCGGTAATTTTACTTATCAGGGCAACAAAGTCGGCACAGGTCTGATAATCGCCGGCAAGAAAGTTCCTGTATGGGAAGACGGCGTCGATTTCCACGGCGCCCTTTTCGAGCGCGTATTCCGTTTCGGCACGGACTTTGCTCAGGTCGCTGCCGCCGTCGGGGAAGTTGACGACCGTGGCAAGTTTGACGCTGGTGCCGTCCAACAGGCTTTTGGCCAGCGGCAGAAATTTCGGATATATGCAGACTGCGGCGACGTTGCCGTAGGGCGTCTGAGCTTTGGCGCAGAGCTTTTCAATGCGGTTTTCGGTGTCGTCGTTGTTCAGCGACGTGAGGTCGAGCAGACGGACGAGGTGTTTGGCAGCAGTAACGTCATCCATGGCTAAATCTCCCGAATACAGGTTTTGACTAAGCGGACAAGGTTTGCGGAGGCCTTTTCGGCTTCGCGCAGGGTTTCGGCATGGTTTAACGCGCCTTGTTTCAGGCCGCAGCCTAGATTGACGATGACCGAAAAACCGAGAACCCTCATGCCGGAATGAACGGCGCAGATAACTTCGGGAACAGTGGACATGCCAACGGCGTCGGCACCGAGAATCCGATAGGCGCGAACTTCGGCCGGGGTGTCGAAAGTCGGGCCGCTGACCATCAGGTAGACGCCTTCGGCCAGCGGGACGTTTTCCCTTGCGGCAATTTGTCTGGCCCGGGTGCGAAGTTCCGCGTCATAGGCGTTGCTCATGTCGGGAAAACGGGGACCGAAGGCGATCGGGCAGATTTTTGGAATATCTTATATATATAGTATTTTCTGGAAGTTTGGCCTGATCAGGGTTCCTGAGAGAATTGAGGAAAAGCTGAACAATGTCTGATTAAGGGCAGTAATTGACGTGCAACTGTTCACAGGTAACATTGATTGAGAGGGAAAACAGGTTTGGTGTTTTTTTCTCTTGACAATTGTTTTTTTTGGATATATACTTTGATAATCAAAATATTCTAAACTCAAAACAAAACAGGAATATGAGGAAACAGTTATTATGAATAAAGAACAGACCTTAACCGGTGTCATCCGGGGAACGGGAGCCTGTGTTCCAAAGCGAGTCATGGATAATGACGAGATCGCCGGTTTTGTTGAGACCAGTGATGAGTGGATCCGGGAGCGTACAGGTGTGGAGCGGCGTCATATAGCAGAAGAGGAAACAACCGTTTCCATGGCTGTTGAGGCCGGTCGCCAGGCAGTTGAAGAAGCCGGTGTTTCACCGGAAGAAATCGATATGATCCTGGTGGCTACCGGATCAGCTGACCGGGTTTTTCCATGTACAGCCTGCCAGGTACAGGAGGCTCTTGGAGCTTCGGGTGCCGTTGGATTTGATCTCAATGCTGCATGCAGTGGATTTCTTTTTGCTTACAATACAGCGCAGGCGTACATAGCATCTGGAATCTACCGTACGATTCTGATCATTGGAAGCGAGAGTCTTTCACGCATTGTTGACTGGACTGACCGTGGAACCTGCATCTTGTTTGGAGATGGAGCCGGAGCGGTTCTTCTTCAGGCGAAGGAAGGAAAAAGCTATCAGCCGGTTTCACATTCTGATGGACGAGGCGGACCGGCACTGACCGGACCGGGAGTGCTTGGAAGAGCCCGCAGTATTGATCAGGATCCAAAAGAAACAAAAACAGAATACATTACCATGAATGGCAAGGATGTTTTCCAGTTTGCAGTCCGCAAGGTTCCACAGGTGATAAAGGAAGTTTTGAAAGAAAATGAACTTTCCACAGAAGTCATTGACTGGTTTGTTCTTCACCAGGCGAATGCAAGGATTGTGGATGCAGTTGCAAGACGGCTTCGTCTGGATATTGGAAAATTTCCAATGAATCTTCAGGATTATGGAAATACGTCATCCGCGAGTATCCCGATCTTGCTGAATGAACTGAATCGAAAAGGTGTCCTGAAAAAAGGACAGAAACTGGTTCTGGCAGGATTTGGAGCAGGATTGTCCTGGGGCGCAAGCGTGCTGGACTGGGACCTGGAAAGATAAAAAGTAAAAAAGGAACAGAATTTAAGAATATGACCAGATTCTGTGACTTAACTATAAATTAAATCAAAATCAAACAGAAAAAGGAGAAAACAAAAATGTTAGAAAGAATTATTGAACTTACAGCAGAAAACTTAGGAGCAGACGCAGCAACAATCACAGCAGAGACATCTTTTAAAGATGATCTTCATGCAGATTCCCTGGATCTCTTTGAGCTTGCAATGGCATTCGAAGAAGAATTTTCTGTAGAAATCCCAAGCGAGGATCTTGAGCAGATCACAACAGTTGCAGATGTAATGAACTATCTGACAGAGCATCAGGCGTAATCGTCAACCTGGCTGATCGAGAGGACATAAATTTATGAAGACAGAGATCACAGAATTATTAGGAATTGAGTATCCGGTGATCCAGGGCGGTATGGCCTGGGTTGCAGACTATCATCTGGCAGCAGCCGTATCCAATGCGGGTGGCCTTGGGCTGATCGCCGCAGGCGGTGCACCGGCAGAGTGGGTAAGAGAACAGATTCGCGAGACAAAAAAGCTGACTGACAAACCATTTGGTGTGAACATCATGCTGATGAATCCGGAAGCAGACAAGATTGCAAAGGTAATCCTGGAAGAGGACATCAAGGTAGTGACAACAGGTGCAGGAAGTCCGGAAAAATACATGGCAGACTGGAAAGCAGCCGGAGTGAAGGTCATTCCTGTCATTGCTTCTGTAGCACTTGCAAAACGTATGGAGCGCTGCGGTGCAGATGCAGTCGTTGCTGAAGGTACAGAGGCCGGAGGACATATCGGAGAGCTTACCACAATGGTACTGGTTCCGCAGGTTGTCGATGCAGTGAATATCCCGGTGATTGCAGCGGGCGGAATTGCAGACGGCAGAGGTATGGCAGCAGCATTTATGCTGGGAGCAAAAGCCGTACAGATGGGAACCCATTTTGTTGCGACCGAAGAATCTATCGTACATGAAAATTATAAAAATGCGATCATCAAAGCGAAGGACATTGATTCCAGAGTAACCGGAAGAAGCACAGGACATCCGGTAAGAGCACTTCGCAACCAAATGACGAAAAAATATCTGGACCTTGAGAAAAACGGTGCATCCTTTGAAGAACTTGAGCACCTTACACTTGGAGGCTTAAGAAAGGCCGTTGTAGACGGAGATGTGACAAACGGAAGCGTAATGGCGGGACAGAGTGCAGCCATGGTAAAAGAGATCATGAGCTGTAAAGACCTGATCCAAAAGCTGGTAAGTGAGACGGATGCACTGATCGGAGGCAAAGGATTTTATGAATAAAACAGCATTCATTTTCCCGGGACAGGGCGCGCAGAAGTGCGGTATGGGAAAAGATTTTTATGAAAACAGTGAACTTGCAAAAGAGATTTTTGATACAGCAACAGCAGAGCTGGGACTTGATATGACAAAGCTTTGCTTTGAAGAAAATGAGCAGCTGGATCAGACAGAATACACTCAGGCAGCCATGGTAACAGCCTGTCTTGCAATGACAGCCGAGATTGAAAAGAGAGGTCTTACACCGGATGTGACAGCCGGGCTCAGCCTTGGAGAGTACTGTGCGATCAGCGCAGCGGGAGGCATGCAGCCGAAAGACGCCATTTCTCTTGTGAGAAAAAGAGGGATTCTGATGCAGAATACCGTTCCGGCAGGTGAAGGAGCCATGGCGGCAATCCTGGGACTGGATGGAGAAACGGTTGAAAAAGTGACGGAAGAAATTCCGGGTGCGTCTGTGGCAAATTATAACTGTCCGGGACAGATTGTAATTACAGGAAAGACCGCAGCGGTAGAAAAGGCAGCAGAGTCTTTAAAAGCAGCCGGAGCAAAAAGGGCGGTTCTGTTAAATGTAAGTGGTCCGTTCCACTCAAAGATGCTGGAAAGTGCAGGCGAAGAGCTTGCGAAGGAAATGGAGAAGAGAAATTTTGAACCACTTGCCATTCCTTATGTGACGAATGTTACGGCAAAATATGTGACGGATATCAAAGAGACAAAGGCACTTCTTGCAAAACAGATTTCTTCACCGGTACGATGGGAAGAAAGTGTGAGAACTATGATTGAAGATGGTGTAGACACTTTTGTGGAAATCGGACCGGGAAAAACACTCGCCGGATTTATGCGGCGTATCGACAAAGGTGTCAAAGTATATAATATCGAAACCTGGGAAGATATGGAAAAAGTAATTGCTGAACTGGTGTAAAAAACAGGCAATGGAAAGGAAAAGCATATGACAGACAGAGCAAATTTGGAAGGACAGATCGCGGTGGTTACCGGCGCGTCCCGTGGAATTGGAAAGGCAATTGCGAAGGAGCTGGCTGCACAGGGAGCAACAGTTGTGATCAATTACAATGGTTCTGAAGCAAAAGCAGATGAAGTAAAACATGAAATTGTAGAAAAGGGTGGATGTGCCCAGTGTATGCAGTGCAATGTGGCAGATTACGAGGGATGTGAAGCATTTATAAAAGCAGTGATCGAGCAGTTTGGAAGAATCGATATTCTGGTAAATAATGCAGGGATCACAAAGGATGGTCTGCTGATGCGTATGAGTGAAGAAGATTTCTCCGATGTCATTGATGTCAATCTGAAAGGAACTTTCCATTGCATCCGTTTTGCATCCAGACAGATGATGAAGCAGAGAAGCGGAAAGATCATCAATCTTGCATCTGTAGTTGGAATCAGCGGAAATGCCGGTCAGGTAAACTATGCTGCATCTAAAGCGGGAATTATTGGAATGACCAAATCTGCAGCAAAAGAACTGGCATCCCGCGGAATCACGGTTAATGCGGTTGCACCGGGCTTCATTGAAACGGAGATGACAGAAGTTCTTTCCGATAAGCTCAAAGAAGAAATGAGAGGTCAGATCCCTCTTGCCAGAATGGGACAGCCAGAAGATGTCGCGAAGGCAGTGGCGTTTCTGGCGTCTGAGCATGCGAGTTACATTACGGGGCAGGTTCTGCAGGTCGATGGGGGGATGGTGATGTAAAAATGGTTGCAGAGAAGGTTGAGGGACAAATTGTACAAAAGATGTCCTTCAAATTCAGACTCGCAAACCATTCCGATGAGCCTCTGAAACCAAGGATTGTGTCAGCAAAGGCTTCCACAATCCTTTGAGTCTCATCTCCATTGCTCGAAAAATGAATTTGAATGACATCTTTTGTACAGTTTGTCATTCAACTTTGTCGAGAAAACCATTTTACATCCTTGAAGTAGTTCAATATACCAAGTGCGGATCGCGGAGGGGAAGAAATTGGTTTTAACTCGCATTTTGAGGGATAGGATTAATAACCTAAAAATACTTATAAGATGATAAAATTTATTAAAAAATGAAACAGTCAACAACACACCAAAAACGTTTCGTGGAAAACGCGTTTTAGCCAGTAGACTTGAGTCCGGCTCTGCACAAATATTCCTGTCGGCATTCTATTTTGTGCAATGGAGATGAGACTCAAAGGATTGTGGAAGCCTTTGCTGACATAATCCTTGGTTTCGGAGGCTCATCGGAATGGTTTGCACAACTTGAATGCCGACAGGAATATTTGTGCAGAGTCGAACACAACCTACATTTCCCGCATTTTCCACCAAAGGAGGCAATATGAAGCGCAGAGTTGTTATTACGGGGCTTGGAGCGATTACCCCGATTGGTAATACAGTAGAAGAATTCTGGAACGGTATCAAAAATGGAACCGTAGGAATCGATCCGATCACAAAATTTGATACAACCGAATATAAAGTGAAGATCGCAGCGGAAGTCAAGGACTTTGTTGCAAAGGAACGGATGGATTTCAAGGCATCGAAGAGAATGGAAACATTTTCCCAGTATGCGGTTGCAGCGGCGAAGGAAGCGTGTGCGGATGCGGGATTTGAAATTGAAAAAGAGGATCCGTACCGTTGTGGCGTGATCATCGGTTCAGGAATTGGAAGTCTGCAGCAGATCGAGAAACAGTACACGACAATCCTGGAAAAGGGACCGGGAAGGGTAGCACCACTGATGGTTCCGATGATGATTTCCAATATGGCAGCCGGAAATGTATCGATCCAGCTTGGGCTTAAAGGAAAGTGCACAAATGTCGTTACAGCATGTGCAACGGGAACCAATTGTATCGGGGATGCGCTTCGTGCCATTCAGTACGGAGATGCGGACGTAATGTTTGCAGGTGGTACGGAAAGCTGTATCTGTCCGACGGGGATTGCCGGATTTACCGCACTTACCGCACTTACTACCAGAGAAGATCCACTGCGTGCATCAATTCCATTTGATAAAGACAGAAGTGGGTTTGTTCTTGGAGAAGGAGCCGGTGTGGTGGTTCTGGAAGAGCTGGAGCATGCGAGAGCAAGAGGCGCAAAGATTTACGCAGAGCTTGCAGGTTACGGGGCAACCGGAGATGCTTACCATATCACTTCCCCGGCAGAAGACGGAAGCGGTGCGGCAAAGGCGATGGAGCTTGCGATGGAAGAGGGCAGCGTGACGCCGGAAGAAGTACAGTACATTAATGCACACGGAACCAGCACGCACCACAATGATCTGTTTGAAACCTATGCGATCAAGAAAGCATTCGGCGATGTGGCAAAGGATGTGGTTGTGAATTCAACGAAATCCATGATCGGTCATCTTCTTGGTGCGGCAGGTGCGGTAGAGTGTATCGTTACTGTAAAATCTATTCAGGATGGATTTATCCATCAGACCGTTGGAACCAGGGAATGTGATGAAGAATGTGATCTGAACTATGCAGTTGGCGCACCGGTCGAAAAAGAGATCAAATGTGCGCTCACCAATTCCCTTGGATTTGGCGGACACAATGCAACCCTTCTTTTGAAGAAGTATGAAGGATAGAGGTAGAAGGATGGAATTAGAAAATCTGGTAAAACTGATTCAGACCGTTTCAGATTCGGACCTGACAGGATTTCAGTATGAAGAAAACGGTGTGAAATTGAAAATACAGAAAGAAAAAGAACAGATGGTTGTCAGTACAGGGGCAGCACAGCTGACGACAGTACAAAACGTGCCAGGAGCGCAGAGTAATGCGGTATCGGCACTGAAGTCGGAGGATGGACCGGAAAAAGGAAAAGAAGCAGAAGGGCAGCTGATCAAATCCCCTCTGGTTGGAACCTTTTATGCAGCACCGTCGGAAGAGGCAGCACCATTTGTGGCAGTTGGCGATCATGTGTCAAAAGGACAGACGGTTGCCATCGTAGAGGCGATGAAGCTGATGAATGATATTGAGTGTGATTTTGACGGTGTGGTATCGGAAGTACTCGTGAAAAATGGAGAAACTGTGGAATACGGACAGCCATTATTCCGAATCGCATAGCTGGATGGAGGGCGAAAAGCATGAAACATTTGGGAATCAAGGAAATTCAGAAAATCATTCCGCACAGACATCCGTTTTTGCTGGTAGATTATATCGAAGATTACGAGCCGGGGGAATATGCAGTTGGCTATAAATGTGTGACTTACAGAGAGGACTTTTTTGCCGGACATTTTCCACAGGAGCCGGTGATGCCGGGAGTGCTGATCGTAGAAGCACTGGCGCAGGTCGGTGCAGTAGCGGTTCTGATGCAGGAAGAAAATAAAGGAAAGCTCGGTTATTTTGGTGGGATTAAGAACTGCAAGTTCCGCAGAAAAGTTGTTCCGGGTGACAAGTTAAAACTGGAAGCAAGAATTATTCGTCAGAAGGGACCACTGGTAATCGGAGAAGCTGTTGCATCAGTGGATGGAGAAGTTGCAGTAAAGGCAGAGTTGTCTCTGATGATCGGGAAGGCGGAAACAGATGATTAAGAAAGTATTGATCGCAAACCGTGGAGAGATCGCAGTTCGGATCATCCGTGCCTGCCGGGAAATGGGGATCGAGACGGTTGCAGTTTATTCAGAAGCAGATAAAGAAGCATTGCATACACAGCTTGCAGATGAAGCAATCTGTATCGGACCTGCACCATCTTCGGAAAGCTATCTGAATATGGAGCAGATCATCAGCGCGACCATCGTGTCGGGAGCAGATGCGATCCATCCGGGATTTGGTTTCCTTTCTGAAAATACGAAATTTGCAGAGCTTTGTGAGAAGTGCAACATCATTTTTATTGGACCGGATTCGAAAGTGATCAGCAGGCTTGGAAATAAATCCGAGGCGAGAAATACCATGGCAAATGCCGGGGTTCCGATCATTCCGGGAAGCCGGGAAGCGATTTATGATGCAGCAAAAGGAAAAGAAGTTGCAAGAGAGATCGGCTATCCGGTGATCGTAAAGGCGGCTCTCGGCGGAGGCGGAAAAGGAATGCGTGTGGCGGAAAATGAAGCCGGATTTGACATGGCATTCCGTACTGCACAGAAAGAGACCAAGGCAGCTTTTGGAGATGACACTATGTACATCGAGCATTTTGTGCAGCATCCGAAGCACATTGAATTTCAGATCATGGCGGATAAGTATGGAAATGTGGTGCATTTAGGAGAACGGGACTGTTCGGTGCAGAGAAATCATCAGAAGATGATCGAAGAATCCCCATGTGCCGTGATTTCGGATGAGCTTCGCCGGAGAATGGGCGAAGCAGCGGTAAAAGCGGCAAAGGCAGCGCATTACGAAAATGCAGGAACCATTGAATTTCTGCTGGAAAAGAGTGGAAAATTTTATTTTATGGAAATGAATACCAGAATCCAGGTGGAGCATCCGGTCACAGAATGGGTGACAGGGATCGATCTGATCAAGGAACAGATCCGGATCGCAGACGGTCAACGGCTTTCCTTTACGCAGGAAGATGTAAAACTGACCGGTCATGCCATTGAGTGCAGGATCAATGCGGAAAATCCGGAAAAGAATTTCCGTCCGTGTCCGGGAACGATCACCGATATGTACCTTCCGGGAGGAAAGGGTGTGCGGATTGATTCAGCAATTTACAGTGGATACACTGTACCGCCATATTATGATAATATGCTGGCAAAGCTGATCGTATTTGCAAAGAACCGTACTGAAGCGATCCGGAAGATGCAGAGTGCACTTGGTGAAGTAATTATAGAAGGCATTGATACCAATGTGGATTATCAATATGATATTTTGCATGATTCAAAGTATCAGGCAGGAGATTTTGATATTGAATTTATTGCCGAAAAAGAAGCAAAGAATCGGCAAGGTTAGCTCTACAAAAGCGGAGGTAAAGCAATTTGAAACTGTCAAATATGTTTAAAAAAACAAGCAGAAGAGGGTATATATCTCTTGGCGAAGGAAAGCCTGCCCATATGGCACCGGAAGTTCCGGAGGGACTTCTGAAAAAATGTAACGTTTGCAAATCTGCCATTCTGACAGAAGATGTGAAGAATGGATATTATATTTGCCCAAAATGTCAGAATTATTTCCGTGTGCATGCGATGCACCGGATTGAAATGGTAGCAGATGCGGGTACCTTTGAAGAGTGGGACAAGGGACTGACTTCAGGAAATCCGCTGCATTATAAAGGCTATGAAGAAAAGGTAGAAGCACTGCAGGAAAAGACCGGGCTTGATGAGGCGGTTGTAACCGGAAAAGCAAGGATCGCGGGAAATGAAGTAGTTCTTGCAGTCTGTGACGGGCGGTTTATGATGGCGAGCATGGGAAAGGTGGTCGGCGAAAAGATTACCCGTGCAGTAGAAAAGGCAACCAGTGAGAGGATTCCGATTATTATATTTGCCTGTTAAGGAGGGGCCAGAATGCAGGAGGGGATGTTCTCTCTTATGCAGATGGCTAAGACTTCTGCCGCATTAAAACGACACAGTGACGCTGGCTTACTTTACATTACAGTTCTCACAGATCCGACAACAGGCGGCGTTACCGCAAGTTTTGCTATGCTTGGCGATATCATTTTAGCAGAGCCAAAGGCACTCATCGGATTTGCAGGCCCGCGAGTTATCGAGCAGACCATTCACAAGAAGCTGCCGAAAGGATTCCAGCGTTCAGAATTTCTCTTAAAACACGGTTTTATTGATAAAATCGTTGAGAGAAAAGATATGAAAACGGTGTTGGAGAAGATTCTTACAATGCACCGTTTAACAGCAGAAGGGGTAGCGGAGAATACAGGCAATAATGCAGTCTTCAATGATGGTGATATTACAGTGACATCAGAACAGGAAGTAGGTCAGACAGTTAAAATAGTGAAAAACTCCCGCAAACAAAAACTTTCCGCAACACAAAAGAAACGTGCATCAGAAAAAACAGCCTGGGAGCGCGTCCTGACTTCTCGTGAAAAAGACCGCCCAGTTGGTGAAGATTATATCAGCGGATTATTCGAAGAATTTATAGAATTCCACGGAGATAGAAACTTTGGCGATGATGCCGCCATCTGCGGAGGTATTGCTTATTTTCAGGGACAGCCGGTAACCGTTATCGCGCAGATGAAAGGAAAAAGTACCTCAGAAAATATTGAGCGTAACTTTGGGATGCCGGAGCCAGAAGGCTATCGTAAAGCACTTCGTCTTATGAAGCAGGCCGAAAAGTTCCACCGTCCAATCATCTGTTTTGTCGATACACCGGGAGCTTTCTGTGGAATGGAAGCCGAGGAACGAGGCCAGGGTGAGGCAATCGCCAGAAATCTCTATGAAATGACTTCCTTAGAAACCCCAATTCTTTCCGTCTTAATCGGAGAAGGCGGCAGCGGCGGTGCGCTTGCCATGGCAGTAGCCGATGAAGTCTGGATTCTTGAAAATGCAGTTTATTCTATTCTTTCTCCAGAAGGCTATGCGGCCATTTTATGGAAAGATGGCAGTCAGGCAGCCCGCGCAGCCAAAGCAATGAAACTGACTTCTTATGATTTATACAAAGCAGGTTTTGTTGAAAAAATTATTTCAGAGCCGGAATCCTATACATTAGATTCGATGATGAATGTATTTGATAATTTAGAAGAAAATATCTCCGCATTTTTAGAAAATAGCAAGAAAATAACAGAAAAAGAGAGAGTTGAGGCAAGATACCAGCGTTTTCGCAGTATGTAAGAAACGCTTTATAAAGAACTAATATGATTCACATCAAATAAAATGAAATGCCAGTGATGTCACATTAGTATTTCACTGAATTAGTCAGTTATTTGAGTTTTATGTTGATATAAACATAGAAAATAGAATATTAGTACTTATAGGAGAATATAACTTATGAAGAAAAACTTATTTTCTATTGGAAAAAAACAAGTAAGAGTTCCAATCGTACAGGGTGGAATGGGTGTTGGTATCAGTCTTGGGAGGCTTGCCGGAACAGTTGCAAAAGAAGGTGGAGTCGGAACAATCTCTGCCGCACAGATTGGTTTTAAAGAACCAGATTTTTATGAGAATCCCATAGAAGCTAATAAACGTGCCATTCATAAAGAAATGCAAAAAGCGAGAACGATTTCACCGGATGGAATTGTTGGCTTTAACCTTATGGTAGCCATGAACGATTATGAAACCTATGCCCACGAAGTAATTGCAGCAGGAGCTGATTTTATCGTATCAGGAGCAGGTCTTCCCGTAGATCTGCCTGCGTATACAGCAGACAGCGATATTGCGATTGCCCCGATTGTATCCACACAGAAATCCGCTCATGTCATTTTAAAATTCTGGGATAAAAAATATAAAAGAACCGCCGATTTTATTGTGATAGAAGGACCGATGGCGGGAGGACATTTAGGATTTCATAAAGAACAGTTAGAAGAATTTACTCCGGATATTTATGGAGAAGAAGTAAAGAAGATTATTACCGTAGTACAAAAATACGAAGAAAAATACGAGAAAAAAATACCTGTCATCCTGGCAGGAGGCATTTATGACCATGCCGATTATGAGAGAGCATTTTCTCTTGGTGCAGACGGGGTGCAGATTGCGACCCGATTTGTGACAACTGAAGAATGTGATGCAGATGAACACTATAAACAAACCTATATTCAAGCAGAAAAAGAAGATATCGTTATCGTAAAAAGTCCGGTCGGAATGCCGGGAAGAGCAATCAGAAACACATTTTTAGATAAAGTAAAATCCGAAGGAAGGATACCGCCGACGAAATGTCTTCGCTGTATTCATACCTGTAATCCGGCAGAAACACCGTACTGTATCACAGAAGCACTCATCCATGCAGCCAAAGGAGAGACAGAAAATGCCCTTTTATTCTGCGGAGGACGCGCTTATGAGGCAAAAACAATCGAAACAGTAAAAAAAGTAATTGATTATTTCTGTAGTTCTTGTATATAATGATAATAAAAGAAGATAAAGTCCATAATTGTATACAAATATAAAGAGTTGCGATGGAATTTAGGAAGCATCCCAGCCATCATAAATGCAGATCTTTATAAATGCCAGATGATTTATAGGGTTATCATGCGATAAAAACGATACGGTATTAGATAAGGTGAGAATATAGGAATGAACGATGTAAGAGAAACGATAAACACAATGTTAGTAAAGACTTTCCACGAGATTTTAGAGCTGGAAGAGAAGGCAATCATCACAGATGAATTTTCCGATATCAGTAACAATGATATGCATATCATAGAAGCCATCGGTCTTGGAGATGGTGCACGCATGAGCGTAGTAGCAAAGCGGCTGAATATCACTGTAGGTTCTCTCACAACATCCATGAACAGTCTGGTGAATAAGGGGTATGTGGCAAGAGCCAGAAGTGAGAAAGACAGACGAGTAGTTAATGTCTATCTCCTCGAAAAGGGAATTGCTGCCTACAAACATCATGAAGAATTTCATGAGAAAATGTTAGATGCTATCATGGAAACATTAAGTTCGGAAGAACTTGTTGTCTGGGCGAAGTCCTGTGATCGTCTGACACAGTTTTTAAAATCTTACGACAAAAGCCACATTAAAAAGGCCAAATAAAACAAAAAGTGAAAAAAAGAGGAATAATTCGATACCTGTCTGCATAAGTTTATAATGCAGACAGGTATTTTTTTGTATATCACAAAGCGACTTACTAAAAATAATAATTTTTAATAAAAATTCTAATATACTAAGAACTATATATATAATGATTAAGTTCGAAATACAAAATGTCTCTAAATATGATACAAAATAAAAATTAAACAAAAAATAAAAAAATAAATGTAGTAAAACGACAAAAAACTATTTATTTTTATTCAAGTGTAGTGTATAATGTAGAAAATACGAAAAGTAATATCAGAATAAGCAGGGGGAAAAGTTATGTTATCATTATATTCTTTAATATGGACGTTTTTAATTAGTTGTCCGATGTTACTCCTCATATTTATTCTGAGAAGGCGATCAGATTATTTAACAAAGTATGGAGTTACGTTTATTTCGATTCTTTACATATTTTGTACGGTAAGAATGCTATTTCCGATAGAATTTCCGAGTCATCAGAAGGTGATATGTGATCCTTATTTGTACTCATTTCTTATGAATTTATATGCTAAGTCAGAAGATATCCATAAGAAGATTGTTATGGCAGTTATTCTTACAATATGGATAATTGGTATTATCATAGCAGTTGTTCACAAGATGAGAGAATGGAATAAGGTAAAGGGATATCTTATAAAAGGAACTTCTGAAGGAGATGGAGTAGCAGAGAAAATTTTAAGAGAAATTGATTCAGAATGTCCGATTAAGATTGAGTATAATCTGGCAATTGCAGAACCATTTATTAAGGGACTGCGACATCCAGTTATATATCTTCCAGAGAAGGAATGTAATGAGAAAGAACTGGAATTTATTCTCATGCATGAATATCTTCATTGGAAGAGAAAAGATTTATGGAAGAAGTTTATAATTAATATTATAGGAATGATATTCTAGTGGAATCCATTGGCATATTTACTTTGTAAAGATTTAGACCAGATTATAGAATTAAACTGTGATAATGCGATGTCGAAGAAATACAGTGAGATGGATACCCTGTATTATCTGGATACACTGACTTATATGGCAGGTGGCAGAAGAGCGAACTTTGATAAAGTTTCTTCGGATACATTAGGATTTGTAAAAAAGCTTGAAGTAAGACCATTAAAGCAGAGATTTCATTATGTGATGTTTAAGAAGGATGATAAGAGGACACAGAGAAAGATGAATTTGTTTATCTTGGGTGTGAGTGTTATTTGGTTTGTTACATCTTATTATTTTATCTTACAGCCTAAATATACTATGCCGCAGGTAGATGTTCATGAGGGGAATACGCCATTTGTTGCAGATGAGGAAAATTCTTATTTAGAAGAACAAGAAAATGGAAGCTATATCTTTCACTATGCAGGATTTACAGATACCGTTTCAAAAGAGGATGTAGAAAGTGGAATGTATGAGGACTATCCGATTATTAAATATAATAAAAAATAAAAGGGTTAGATAATATAACTACATATGGATGATAAATTCAGAGGGTAATTGTTGAATTTTTTTGTATTTTATTATATGATATACTTAGTATTAAACAATGAAGAAAAGGGGTATATCATGAAAAGAAAAATTCCAAAGATTACCAATAGTGAGAAACAGATATTAGAAGTATTATGGGATGAGGAGAAGCCTCTTACATCTTCAGAGATTGTAGGAGTTTCTGATGATAGAACATGGAAGGCAAGTTCTGTCCACTTATTACTGAATTCCCTTTTAAATAAGGACTTGGTAGAAGTTGCCGGCTTTAAGAAGACAACGAAGAATTATGCCAGAACTTTCCAGCCAACAATGACAAGAGAAGAATATTCAATTAATCAGCTCCGTCAGGAGCAGAGAAATACGAGCCGTACATTATCCAGACTATTTAATGCACTGTTAAAGGATGAGGAAGATGACGACTTATTAAAAGAACTTGCAGATATGGTAGATTCCAGAAGAAGCCAGATTCGAAAAGACGGATAGGCAATACTGCACATACGTTTTTGCATTTCTCTCCGGTTATGAATATAAATATACATTACGATAAGTTCAATAGAAATCTATTGAAGTAATACAAGTTTATAGAAGTAACCCCTATTATAAAGGTTATAAATAGAAGGAGAGATAATGATGAGAAAAGCAAAATGGAAAAGAGTAGTAGCGACAGGTGCGATTCTTATGAGTCTTGGAATGGTATTTCCAGCAGCAGATATTCAGGCAGAGGAAGTTGACTTTGGACCAGGAATTGTAGAAATCGTGGATGATGATAGCATTAGTACCTGTGCAGATCAGATCAGAATAGTGTATCGTATTCATAATGGGCGAAGACAAAAGCGTCGTTGGAATCAGACACAAGGTAAATGGGTTGACAAAAACTGGATTGATCTTGGACCAGCATAGAATTTAAAAGTAACTACATAA
>OLQD01001669.1_pt1 | contig 17925 bp, 17 predicted proteins | sample 1672841 | NCBI WGS metagenome assembly OLQD01 (sample SAMEA3136729, study PRJEB25190) | human gut metagenome | biome: human gut; feature: human-associated habitat; material: faeces | place: Austria | collected 2013 | reverse complement strand
ACAAAATACTATGGTTCTTATGAGGAACTTGTGGCGGATCCGGATGTCGAACTCATCTACATCGCAACCCCTCATTCCCATCATGCAGAGCACGCAAAACTTTGTCTGAATGCAGGAAAACCAGTGCTTGTCGAGAAAGCATTTTCTTACAATGCCGCTACAACCGAGGAAGTTCTGAACCTTGCAAAAGAGAAGAACCTGTTCTGCGGCGAAGCAATGTGGATTCGTTTCATGCCAATGTACCGCCTGATGGCAGAGTACATCCAGAAGGGTGCGATTGGACGTGTGAACAACATTACCTGTTCCCTCGGTTATTCCCTTTTGAGAGAAGAACGGCTGACCAAGCCGGAGCTTGCCGGTGGTGCACTGCTTGATCTTGGTGTATATCCGCTCAATCTGATCTCCATGATCTATGGCAGCGAACCTCCGATGATCGGTTCTACCTGTGCCAAGCTTGACACAGGCGTGGATGCGCAGGAAGCATTGCAGATTTCATACAAAGGTGGCAGATGTGCAAACGCATTTGTCACAATGATGTACCAGCCTGACAACAATGCAAAAATCTATGGTGACCGCGGATATATCGAGATTGACAACATCAACTGTCCGGAGACATTCCGTATTTACAATCAGGATCACAAGCTTGTGCTTGAGACAAAGAAACCGGACAAGCAGACAACCGGTTATGAATTCGAGTTTATCGCTGCCAGAGATGCCATCATCGTTGGTCAGACCGAATGCCCGGAGATGCCGCATGCAGAGACACTCCGCATCATGCAGATCTGCGACTCACTGAGAAATACATGGCAGATCAAATATCCGATGGAATAATCATTTCCGTTAGTAACGCACGCTGCCAGGCGCACATTTAACAAACACCGGACAGAGAGAACGCTTCTCCTTGTCCGGTGTTTTAATTTCCATTCATATATATGTTTGCCGGTTCATTCAAAAAACATACAACGATTCTGTCTCCGCTGCCATAACTCCTGCATCGTCGGAAACTGTTCATGCAGCGACCTCACATACGTCGATCCAATTGCAATCTGATCCGAATTGCACATCGTAATAACGCGGTTTGTATAATCAATATTGCGTACATAGTTTGCATTAATGATTCCACTGCGGGAACATTGCAGGAAATACCATACATCGGCAGCCTCCAGAAGCTGTTGCAGGGTAACATATCTCACAGGATATTTCCCACCATTATTCAGACAGACCTCCATCGACCGGTTAGATGCCAGTATATGACTGACCTTGGCACATTGGATCGGGTATATCACATTCTGGTTCTGGATATACAGCATTCGTGCCTCTATTTTATCCTGCCGCAGCATCGGACATGTGTGCGGACTCGTGCACCAGAGTTCCTCCAGAGCCTGTACAAGTGTTTCACACAACCGATGTTCGAGCGACAAAGTATCAATTACCGCAAAACAACACAGCTCCCTATCACAATAACCATTCGGATCTTCCACGTCAGATATCAATATCATAGGCGTATCCCGATAACGCTTCAACCTGCGCGCGGACTCCATAAACCGGTATGCATCTACAATATTCTGGTGAAACTGCTCCTCCGCTGGCCCGCACACCATTACATCAACCTGATGCTCTACAATAATCTTATAGGCCGCACTATAATTTCTGGCAATCTTCACAGAATATTCCAGCGCTAACTGACTTACAACCATACGACTACGTTCTAATATCTCTTCATCCCCCATGACAAACAACACAATTTTTCTTTCCCTCAACACATTCTCCCCCTCGTAAATAAAAAGCAGAAAAACCTCCTCCTGTCTTTCTGCTTTCTTGTCCCCTAGTTACAATATTTCTCTATCAATGTAAGTGCTTCGTCCATCTTGTCAACCGGAATCTGTCCGGGTGCCGATGCCTCCGCAAAGCTTGCAAATGTGATTGCACTGCCGAACACCTGACCGCTGATCCGGCTGATTGCCCCCATCTTCCCCATCGACATCGTGACAACCGGTACCTCTGCATACGCTTCCTGCATCATAGCCGTTGCAGCAAGCAGATTCACCACATGCATTTTATTCTCCGGCATCACAGCAATCTTTGCAACATCCGCGCCAAGATCCTGCATACTGCGCAGCCGGTTCACGATCGTGGATGCATCCGGTGTGGTCTGGAAATCATGATTTGACATGATGATCTTTACCCCTTTTTCCTTTGCAATCCCGATCATTTCCTCTGCCTGCTCTGCCCCGGAGAATAACTCGATATCCACCATATCTGCCGTTGCTTTTTCAATCACGTGCCGGTTGATCTCGTAGATCGTCGGCGTGGTAAAGGCAAGCTTCTCGCCGCCCTCCGCTTCACTCCGGATCGTAAATAACAACACTTTTTCTGGCAGAATCTCTGCTACCTTCGCAAGCAATCTATCTAACACTTCATAGTCAGGCAAAATATCCAGATAATCGCCACGAAGCTCCACCATATCAATGGCAGAGCTTCTCTGTGACTGTCTTATCTGATCCGCCTGCGCTATGATCTCCTCCGCCGACCGTCCGACCAGCGGCACACAGATCTTCGGCCGGTCAAAGCCGATGATACAATGTTTGATCTTACAATAACGAATCATATAATTTTCCTCTATTTTTACTGTATCTTCTCATAGTACTTGGATTCCAGTGCCTGCAACAGCTGCTCCACAGTATAGTCATCGTCATCCAGATAGATGCTTGCTTCCATACTCAGGAACACACCCGGTTCTACTTCGATCACGGCTGTAACATCCATACATTTCATCTGGAATGCGTTATAAGTCTGTACGTTATAAAGCACATCCTTGTCTTCTACTTTTGCTGTCTGGTTTAACTGTGTATCCAGAATCTCGTAGCTGTCGATGTTGGACATATCATAATAGACAGAATCCAATGCGTCGGATGCAGATTCTGCAGTATATAACCCATACTGTATCGTAGATACCTGCTCTGTCTCAAACATAACACCATACTCATTCGCATACTCGAAGTTAAATCCATCGATACATCCCTTGATCTTGTATTTCGCACTTCCATCATAGGTCATAACTGATGCATTATCGAGGGTAATCTCATCTGTATTATCATCGCTGAAATCTGCATCGCTATAGGTAGCTGTGTCTTCGTCGATATCCTCTTCCACCTGATTAAGCAGATCGGAATTTGTTCCAAACAGACTGTTCAATGCATTTATCAGATTTACAAATGCTGTATTGTCAGATAAACGCTCTACCCAAGCATCCATCAACTTCTGGCTTTCTTCACCAAATGTCTGCAGATCGTCCTCTGTCATGGTTGCAAGATCATACACCTTTTTGCTTGCATCCATCTCCTGTACAGAAATCTTCGATGTATCGATCGTTGTATCAATACTTCCATTGCAGAGCGTCTGGTTGGCTGCCTTCAGCTCGAACGAATCAATCGCCACAGTATAGCCGACACCCTTGTTGATGTCTTTGTAAGCACCCTTGTAATTAAACACATAGGTATCTGCGCCTACAATATTGGCATTAACCGTATTCTCAAATGTATTGTCCGCCTTGTTAAATGTCTTCTCCCAGTCAACAGACAGGTACGAAGAAGCGGAGATCTTTACCTTTGTCGTAACTGTATCACCAGACTCTACAACATCCTTTGTGAAATCCAGTCCAATCTCCTTGTCACCGGCAAATGCCTTTACATTTCCATATGTATTTCCGCTGATATCATGTGCCTCGAACTTCACGCCAACGGAAGTGTCTGACACGTCAAAACTTAAGTTTCCTGACAGATCATCCTTACCAGCATCCAGCCAAAAATCATAATCGATCTTCACCATATTCAAGATGTTGATCTTATCGCTACATGTGATCTTAACAGCTCTCTTGCCCTTCACATATACTTTCACACACAGATCATGCTTAATGACACTTGGCACAGCCGCTTTCAACTGATCCATATAATATGTATAGTCGTCTGCACTCATACCAAGCTGATCAAGCGTATCCTGCGAACCTGTTACCGCTTCTGTCAAACCATCGATCGCAGATACACACGCATCCTGCAGATCTTCCTTTGCCCATGTCACATAATATTCCTTGGCTGTTACATTCTCGCCATTGACTGTGATCTTGGCACTTCCCTGCTTCTTAAATTCTGCAGCATCCCAGATTGTCTCCAGCGCACTCACATATCCACTTGTAAGACCTGATCCATCAGAACCAGATGCAAATGCGTTTAAACTGTATCCGGTAAGTGCCGATGCGTCCAGACCAAGTGACTGTCCGGCTGGTGAATTCGCAAGCGCGCCCATCGGATCGTCCGCCGGGTATACAAGATAACCTGCAAGCAACTCCGGTATACCGACTGTCATCGTATCTTCATCGCCAAAAACCTCATACGACAGAAGATCATCGCCACCGATCGTTATCGCGCCATCTGCAGAAAGCTTCTTATTTTTCTGATCCACTGCGTTATTCTGATTCCAACCGATTGCGTAAGCATTTTCACCTTCACCAGCGTTAAATGTCAGGTTGAGACTGCTATCTCCACCTTTCTCATTATACGCCTTCATCACCTCATCGAATCCGACTACATCGTTTCTCTCTCCGCCAGTGCTGTAGGAAGAAAATGTCTCTTCCATCGCATCTAATACGACTTCCTTGTCCGACTTAAAAAGCTTTGGAAGGAAAATGACGCCACATACAACCAGTGCAACGATTGCAACGCCAGCACCGATCAATGCGCCCAGCTTGCCCTTTGTCATTGGCTTCTTCGGTTTCTTACCGCCTGTCTGTGGTTGCATCGACTGCTGTCCGTAATATCCAGTCATATCCGGCTGTACCGGCTGCTGTCCGTAATATCCTGTCGCATCGGGCTGTACCGGCTGCTGTCCGTAGTATCCAGTCATGTCCGGCTGTCCCGGCTGTTGTCCGTAATATCCAGTCATATCCGGCTGTTGCGGATTTGCATATCCAGTCATGTCTGACTGTGGTGGATTCATATATCCGGTCGTATCCGGCTGCTGTGGATTCACATATCCAGTCGTATTCGGGAATCCCCCCGGCTGCTGTGTGTTATTTTCGTCCATTCTATCCCTCCAACTATATGTCTACGCTTAGTAAACCTTTGCTTCTTCCTCGCCATTTAATACACGAAGTGCGCCCTGTGCCAGGGCAAGAAGCTCGTCCTCGCCACCGTATACGGTAACAGGTGCGATGAACTGTACTCTCTTTGTGATCTCTTCGGTTGCGTACTTGCCATATGCGATACCGCCTGTCAGGATGATCTGATCAACCTTACCGGAGAGAACCGCTGCCTGTGCTCCGATATCCTTCGATACCTGATATAAGAATGCATCGAATACAAGCTGTGCATGCTTGTCACCATTCTTTGCCATAGCCTCGATATCTCTTGCATCGTTGGAACCGCAGTATGCATTAAATCCTGCCTTACCAACAAGCTGCTTGATCATTTCCTTCTCTGTGTACTTTCCTGAATAGCACAGACGAACCAGCTCGCCGTTTGGAACACCTCCGGCACGCTCCGGAGAGAATGCACCATCGCCATCCAATGCATTGAATACATCTACAACCTTACCGCCTGTATGGGCACCTACGGAAACACCGCCACCCATATGAACAACGATGAGGTTCAAATCCTCGTACTTCTTACCAACTTCCTTTGCATAACGCTTTGCAACTGCCTTCTGATTTAATGCATGGAAGATACTTGTTCTAGGAAGCTCCGGATGTCCGGAAAGTCTTGCAACATCCTGTAACTCGTCAACAACAACCGGGTCTACGATATAAGCAGGGATTCCAAGCTCATCAGCGAAATCCTTTGCCAGGATACCACCGAGGTTTGATGCATGCTCACCACGCTTTGCCTCTACTAAGTCCTTTACCAGCTCATCGGTAACTGTGTATGTACCACCCGGAATTGGCTTAAGCAGACCACCACGGCCTACAACAACATCCAGTGTCTTAATATCGAAATTATTCTCAGCTAAAACCTTAGCGATGACATCCTTACGGAAATCCTTCTGTGCAACGATCGAATCGTACTGTGCAATCTCCTCAGTCGAATGACGCAGTGTCTCCTCGAACAACAATGTCTCATCTTCAAATACACCAATCTTTGTAGATGTAGAACCTGGATTGATGATCAATGACTTATAACTCATTTTATTATCCTCCTGCTTATTTATGCTTATAATTTATTTGTTTTTCTTTAAGTTTTCAGCAACGATTGCTGCAAGGGCAATGGAATTTACCTTTGTCTCAAATGTATCGGAACGGGATGTCAGGATAACCGGTGCCTTTGTACCTGTTAAGATACAGCCATTCTTAACCTTTGCTGTGTGAACCAGTGTCTTGTATGTGATATTACCTGCGTGAATGTCCGGGAACAGTAAGATATCTGCATCACCGACAATCTTACGGTTCGTTGCTCCCTTATGCTTTGCAGCTTCCGGATCAATTGCAAGGTCCATGGAAAGCGGTCCGTCCACGATACAGCCTGTAATCTTACCCTCTTCATTCATCTTTGTAAGCTCAGCTGCGTCTACTGTAACAGGCATCTTCGGATTTACTACCTCTACCGCTGCAAGCGGAGCTACCTTTGGACACTCGATACCACATGCATGTGCAACTGCAACTGTGTTGCTGATAATATCCACCTTGTCCTCCAATGTTGGGTATGGAATAAATGCAACATCAGTCAGGAAGAACATCTTCTCGAAGCCTTCAATCTCAAACAGACATACATGTGACAAAGCCTTACCGGTTCTAAGTCCCACTTCCTTATTGAGTACACTCTTCAGGAATCCCTTTGTGTCAATGAGACCCTTCATGTACATATCTGCCTCTCCATCATGTACAAGCTTGACTGCTGTCAGGGCTGCTTCTGTCGGATCCTTCACGTCAATAATCTCAAAACCCTCTAAACTCATATCCATGCTTGCAGCGATTTCCTTGATCTTATCAGCATCTCCGACCAGAATCGCATCCGCGATATCTTTATCCTTTGCTGCCTTTACTGCTTCAAGGACTGCATCATCCTGTGCAACAGCTACGGCAAGCTTCTTCTTGCTGCATGATTTAATCTGCTCAAGTAATCCTTCAAAATTCTTCATTGTTCTGTTCTCTTCCTTTCCTCTTCCATCCTCTTTTTATGAGTCTTTGTTGTTCTTTACGTCCAAGATTGCTGAAACGGTGCATAAAGCAATTGCTATAAATCCCATAGCATGATCAATATGCTTATTTATCTGCTTTCTTCGTTTTTCCTTAAGCTTCCGCTCTTTGCGCGACATACGCTTTGCAGGTTCTCTGTAAAGTGATTTCGCAGGCTTTGCCTTCTTCGGTTTTTTCGGAGTCTTCAGTCTTGACATCTGTTTCACCTTCTTTGACGAATTTATAATGTGTTTTCCGCATTATTCCGGCTTGTGTGAACACAGCCTATATAATGCTTATTATACCATTTTAAGCGGACTTTCGCAACATCTGTTCCGGCGGCTTCGCGAAATAAGCCACCGTCAGCAGAATCGTCATGCAGACCCAGCTGATCGGTTCCGTAAGTGCCACACCGAAATAAGCAAGCCGCGGCACCAGAATCGTTGCAGAAAGTACCTTGATTGTCATCTCAACAACGCTCGAGCACACCGGTATTACCTTCCGCCCCATCCCCTGCAGACTGCACCGCAGAATAAATAGCGGTCCGAGCACATAGAAAAATACAATACTGATCCGGGAATACATCACCGCAGAATCTACAATTGTCGGATTATCGGTAGACGCAAGCCATGTAAATACCGGTCTGCCAAATGCAAAGCAGATAATTACAAGTACCGTTGTTATTCCCGTTGCTATAACAACGGCATGACGAATCCCTCTGCGAATACGTGCCGGTTCCCCGGCTCCCATATTCTGACTTACAAAGGTTGTCATTGCATTTCCCAGACAATAAAGTGATACCGTAAATATATCGAACACTTTTCTTGCCGCTGTATGCGCCGCAACGATTGCCGTTCCCAATCCATTGATTGCGCCTTGCAGCACAATCGTTCCGAAATTCACAACAAGCGACATAAATCCCATTGCAAGCCCCGTCGTAAGAAGCTCACTGTACTGTCCTTCCACCGGTTTCCACTCGTCCTTCTCCGGTATAATATCCCGGAACTTAAGCAGGATATAACCAAGACAAAGCACTGCCGAAAGTGCCTGCGAGATGATTGTCGCCCAGGCAGCACCCTGAATCCCCATATGAAATCCATTCACAAACAGCAGATCCAGTCCAATATTCACGAACACGGAAATAATCAGACAATAAAGCGGCGTCCGGCTGTCGCCAACCGCGCGCAGTACATTTGCACACATGTTATAAACAGACACAAATATAATGCCATATAAAATGATTCGCACATACGCAAGTGCCGGGCTCATAATATCTTCCGGTGTTGCCAGAAGTTTCAGGATCGCAGGAATCAAAAGCAAGATTAACACGGTAAGCACAACTGCCCCTGCCAGCGTCAGCAACACAGTACCTGCCACCATGCGGCGCATCCGCTTATAATCCTTTCCTCCAAAACTGTTCGCAATCGGAATCGCAAATCCAAGTGTCAGGGAATTCAAAAATCCGATTAAAGTGTTCGATACAACACTTGTGGCACCGACAGCCGCAAACGCTTCGGTGCCAACAAATGTACTTACAATCTTACTGTCCGCAATATTATATAATTGTTGAAATATGCTGCCGAATATCATCGGGATGGCAAATAAAATTATCACCTTTGCCGGGTAGCCTTTTGTCAAATCTTTCATCCTGTTTCTTCATTCCTTACAATACAAATATTCTCTGGTATAAACACAACACCCCATTCTGCACAAGAAGTACGAATGGGGGTTGTATATATGTAGCATTAATTACTCTACCGTTACAGACTTCGCCAGATTTCTCGGTTTATCCACATCCAGTCCCTTTGCCTCGGATGTATAATATGCAACTAACTGCAATACAACCGCTGTTGCAAAGGATGTAAATTCGCTATCCATCTTCGGAAGGCGGATATGCTGGTCACAGATACTTGGATCATTCACTTCCTCATCCATGCTGACAAGCACCACATACGCACCTCTTGCCTTTACCTCACGGATATTCGAGATGACCTTCGCATAGACATCCTCCTGGGTTGCCAGCGCGATAACCGGAACATTCTCAGAGATTAACGCGATTGTTCCATGCTTGAGCTCTCCTGCCGCATATGCTTCGGCGTGCACATAAGAGATTTCCTTTAACTTCAGTGCCGCTTCTAAGCTCATCGTGTAGTCCAGACCTCTTCCGATATAGAACGTATCGGTTGCAAACTTGATATGATCTGCCACTCGCTTGATATCATCCGCGCATTTCAGAGTTTCCTCAACAATATTCGATGCATTTGTAAGCTTTGTCATAAAGCGTTTTGCATCATGCTCTGTGATAAGTCCCTTCACCAGTCCGATCCGGCATGCGATCAGATACATCGCTGCGACCTGTACCGTATATGCCTTCGTCGATGCAACCGCAATCTCCGGACCTGCATGTGTATATAATACATAATCGCTTTCTCTTGCGATTGTGCTTCCCTTCACATTGACGATAGAAAGCACCTTGGAACCGCGATTTTTCGCAAGCTTCAATGCCTCTAACGTATCAATCGTCTCGCCCGACTGGGAAAGCACGATTGTCAAAGTCTCTTCATCGATAATCGGATCTTTATACCGGAACTCGGAAGCACAATCTACATGCACCGGAATCCGAAGCTTCTTCTCGATCAGATGCTTTCCAACCATACCTGCATGCATCGCTGTACCACATGCCACAATAGAAATACGCTTGCAATCCTTAAATATTGCATCGTCAATTCCATCCTCTGTGAAATCCGGAAGTTCCTGATTGATACGTGGTGCAATCGTATTGCGGATTGCATCCGGCTGCTCATAGATTTCCTTGAGCATAAAGAATGGGTAACCACCCTTCTGTGCACTTGTGATATCCCAGTTTACAGTCAACATCTGTGGGGTTACTTTGTTTCCCTTCAGATCCTGAATATCAATACCGTCCTTTTTGAGTGTCAGAATGTGATACTCCGGTACTACGAAATACTCCTTTGAGAACTCGATTAATGCGGTCAGATCGGAAGCGATAACCGAACCTCTCTCACAGGACGTTGCAACCATCGGGCTGACGTTCCGGATCGCGTAGATTGTATCCGGGATATCCTGGAACATAATACAAAGTGCAAATGCACCGGAAAGTACCTTCACTGTCTTCTTGATTGCCTTGACCGGATCACCCTCATAAAACTTGTTCAAAAGCGCCGCAACGACCTCAGAATCTGTCTCTGATACAAGCTGGTCAGCCAGTCCGTACTCTGTCACAATCTGACGGTAATTCTCGATGATACCATTGTGAATCAGTACGACCTTTCCGACACGGTGTGGGTGTGCATTCACGTCCGTTACCCCACCATGGGTTGCCCATCTTGTATGACCGATTCCACAGGTAGCAGGCATTTTCTCTGCCTCGCAGAGCTTCCGTAACTCCTCTACCTTACCGGTACGCTTGCGCACCTGAATCTGATCGTTCGACAAAAGTGCTAATCCTGCGCTGTCATATCCGCGGTACTCCAACCGTTCCAAGCCGCCGATGATAATATCCTTCGCTGGTTCATTCCCCGTAAAACCAATAATTCCACACATAATATCTACCTCTATTCTATTTTTAATTTTCTATGATTCCATTACTGATTACAGAACTTTGTTTTGCAGTTACCCGCATATTTTTTTCTGTATACGCACTCAGCTTGTGCGGAAACGCATCCGCCGAATCTTTCGATCACGTTTCTCCTCGTCATCCTGAGTTTTTTCCGTCCCCTCAGGACCAGGCGCTAAGGTTCTTACCTTTCGAGTTCTGTGTCCTCCCATCTCACACAGTTGCCTTATTCTATCATACCAATATTTAAAATGCAAACGAAAAGAAAGGGCAGATGCACCTGAACATCTACCCTTTCTTATCTGCGTGCTTCTTACTTAGAAGCTTCCTTGAGCAGGCTTGCGCGTGCGGCTGCCGGCTCCTTTACCTGATGGCTGTGCCATGCAGATGCGCTATTTACAGTCTTCTTTGCAGTGTTGTAACCGATCTTTGCTACAAGTTCCTCAATCTTCTTCATACCTTGTACCTACCTTTCTTTTTCCTATCATTGCCAACACTGCTACAAAGGTTACAGTTCCAATATACACAGTGCCAACAATCACACATGATCTCCAAAGAAATGCCAGCAAAGAGCCAATCCCTAAAACGAGAAATCCGTTTCGTTTGTTCCGCTTTTTCTGCACTGCGGTCAGTGGCTTATTGGCATGTGCAACCGGACCGAGTATCGCAAATACACACAGATCTGCGGCGAGCACAATCCAAAGCACGAGTGGTACTTCCGCATATGCTTCCATGTACCGTGAAAGTATCATGACCGCACCCCAGCCACCATAGCTGACGAGCATGCAGACCGGCGACGTCTCCGCATGATACCCACCGAATGCACTGCGAATCAGGTAAAATGTTCCCAAAAAAAGAGCGGTCTGTAACAGGTTCTTCGTGACTATCCCAAGCAGAATAAATCCGATTACCTGACACATCTGTTCAAGAAACACTGCGTATCCATATACATAGATATCGTAGTCCTCTTTCTGAATCACATCTCTTCGTAGCAGATGATCTGTGATTGCATATGCAAGACGTTCCATGGACTTCCTCCTCACTTCATTTCCTGCTACTACAATACCTGATTTTTGACATTTTACAACCTGTCTGGCAAAGTTGGTTGTTTTTTGAGCATACTTTTTACTTTTTCGACGTTATACGACAATGTTCGAGATGAAGAACCCGTTTCGTTCTTCCTCATAGAAAGAACCTTCCATATCCCGGATCAGCTTCTTTACACTCTTTCTTCCAAGTCCGTGCAGACTTGCATCTGCCTTCCGCGTGCGAAGCTCCGGGTTGTTCTCCATAACCGACTGACTGATCCGGTTCCGGACAGTTACCAACAGCAAGCCCGCACTCTCGTAGATCTGCAGCTCAATCAGTTTGTCTTCCTCCAGCTCCTCTGCTTCAATCGCATTTTCCAACAGATTCAGCAGTGCAATCGCAAACTCCATCTGTCCTTCCGGCAAATGTGCACTGATTTCTGTCCGAAACGTGATCTGTTTCTGCCGGCAGATTCCATCGCAATGATTGAGCACAGCATCTAAGATTTCATCGCCTGTCATATAGACACCTTCTGGCTGGAGCTTCGTGTTTAAGACGTCCTCCACATATTTCTGTGCTTCTTCCACATTTCCATTCGCAAGCATTTCCTGAAAGAGCGTGAAATAATGGCGCAGGTCATGCCGAAGCATCCGGTTCTTCTCCTGCAGACGCATCATGCGCTCCATTCCCTCTTTCTGCTCTTCCTGCGACATACGGAGAAGCTGATTTTCCATCAGCAGCTTCTGGCTTTTATTTAATTGATAGGTTGCCACATAAACAAACACATTGATCGCCAGAATTCCGACCATCGCGATACCGATCGCAATCTTTCCCTTTTTGTCAAGATACGGGTAATCCAGCATAATATCTAAGATAATACCGATCAAAATACTGATCACGAACACGACAGCATTCATGACCGGCATCGCGGATTTCATCTTCGTTTTCTTCAGGATCACCATGACCAGAAGCGTGCACAGGATCAGATTCAGCTTCGAACCCATGATGTAATGCAGCCGCTGTATCGCATCCATCTCCCATTCCATGCCATTTGTCCCGCGCACGACATACCCGTAAACTGACGCAAAGATCAGTCCACATACCATAAGCAGGATATTCCAGATTGCGACATAGATGATCTTCTCTGAGATTTTTCCATTCGTGCATACAAAACCAAAGAATATGGTAAGTAAAATATAGACAATATTATTCTCCGGACTATCCGGAAATACTTTCTGCAACACAACATTTGCCACAGGGACGATCAACGCCAGAACGACAAACAACCAGTTCGGCATGCTCTTCTTTTTCCCAAGTATCATCGTCAGAAACACGATACCTAATATAGCATCTAATGTATTTGCAAATATTTCAACGAGATTCTCCATACCTGATCCTCTCCAATAACATCTTATAATTCTTCATCGTCTCTTCCTTATAGCTTCCACTGATCGGCAATACAGTTTCATCTCTCAGAATCAGTTCCTTTTTGCCAATCTGCTTGATGTACCGTATGTTTACCACATACGCGACATGCACGCGTATAAAGCCATATTCCCACAGCTCTTTTACGATCTTTGCCATGCTCCCCTTCGAGACGATCGCTTCATCCTCCGTATGATAGATGATCTGATGTTTGGCTGCCTCTATGTACATAATCTCTTCCACCGAAGCATCCATCACTTCATTCTTTGCTTTTTCGATCAAAACGTGTCCATCCGTCATCCGCTGTTTTGACAGATTCATCAATGCCGTATCAATCTTCCACGGTTCCGCCTTCTGAATAAACCGAAATGGTTTGTATTTGAGCATATCATAAACCATCTCGCCCCGGTTCGTAAAAAATATAATCTGGATTGACGGATACTTTTCCGTCAGTGCACTGGCAATCGCATCACCCGATATATGTGGCATGTCGATATCCAGAAATGCGACATCCATCTCATGTTTTTCCGCCATTGCCATTATCTCCGCCGAAGATTTTGGATTCCACAGCGTATAAATACTCACATCGATCTGCTGATCTTTGCCAAACTGCTCCACATGCAGTCGGACCATCTGCAGGTCGCGTCTTTCATCATCACATATCAATACATTCATATCGTTTCTCCTGTCTCATCATTCATCCCCCTGTTTTCTAAATGCCCCGGATATGCAGCCCTGCTGCCTGATATGCGCAAAGCTTCTCCACGGTCTCTGCCGTAATGATCTCCCCGGTATTCACGATGTAACTTCCGGGCGGATATACATAGATTGGTGCTCTTGCCAGCGTTCCCGCCAGTTTTTGCAATTCCTCCTGCCCGGCACATCGCTCCTTCTCATGATCCCCTTCTTTCGTCAGAGCGACATCGCACATCTGCAGTGTCCGGTATAACTGTTCAAAATCTTCCTGCCCGTCCCGCACCGTCGAGATCAGTACCACATGTTTTCTGCCTGCCATCTCACAGACGACATCCCCCTTATCCGCAAGCATCGCAAGCAGCTCCGGTCCCGGCACAGCTGCAGAATATACAAGCCGTGTCTCGTCATATCCATATGCACCTGCTGCACATACGGCTTCTTTCTCTATCATTGTGATCTGCGGAAGCTTCGCACAATTCTCCCGGAATTCCCGCAGATTGTTTTCATATTCCGTAAAATCATGGTCTGCCATATAGCAGATTGCCGCTTCCATATTCATCATGAAAATATACGACGGCGAAGAACTTAAGAACAGTCTGTTCGTCTCCGTCAGATCCACAGCATTGTAGCATTGCTTTGCCGTGCCATCAAGGGCACAGCCGGAACCAACGGTTCCGGTGGCTGGATATATACCTCTGGCTTGGAATCTAAGAACAGTCAGCGGCTGCCGCCTTTTGTTGTTCTAAGATGGTCTGCTGGCCGAGATAGATCAGCAGCTGCCACTTTCCGGGCATATTCCCGGCAGCTTCCAGCAGCTCCACTTTATTGAGCGGGTCTTTACCGCCGGTTTTTGCATGAGGGCGCAGGAAGTTATAGTAGGCGACCCAGAGAGAGATGCTGTGGCATGCGCCATCTTCTGTGCCATATCCGCAGGTAATGCGGTAGGACTCCCGGAACGTGCGGTTCAGGCGTTCGATGAGCTGTTTGAACGGACGGAACTTTTTCGAGACCTCATCATCGTTTGTCAATCCGATGACCTGAGTGATAAAAAGATCCCAGTCCTTTTCCAGCTTGAACTGCTGGGCCGCCAGGGGATAAGCGCTGTAGCCGTCCGCAATGAACTTCAGTGCCCTGCCGGGGAACTCTTTAAATTTGGCAAAAGCCATGCGCATGGTAAGGATACAGGGGCCGACATCCCGGGAGGTGGAGACCTGATAGCCGAGGATAGAGCGGGAAACTTTATCCATGATGAGCCAGACATAAGCTTTGACGCCGCTGATCTTGATATAAGTCTCATCAGCGATAAGCTCGTTGGAGGGCTTGTAATCATAGGAATCCACGAATGGGCGGATGATGACCGCGGCCGTTTTCGCATAGTTATTGACCATTGTGTGGGAGATATCGATCCCATGGATCTCTTTCATGGCCTGGACGGTCTGTCGGAGGGAGAGCTTGAGATTTACCCTGTAAGAGAGGCAAAGTCCCATGATGTAGGCATTATTTTTCTTATATTTGAAAGAGGTTGCCCATTTTGGCAGCTGGTTTAGCTCCATGTCAAAGAAGTTGACGGAGAACTCGCGGTAAAGGTAGCGGAGTTTGTATTTCCAGTATTCTGAGTGTGGCAGTCCTTTGGGAAGCTTTTTCAGATTCCGCTTGTAGTAAGAGCAGTTATCATTGACACATTTGTGAACACGGAAGTGTTTACGGTCTTTGACAGGCTGGAGTGCATGCCCGCAGTAAGGGCACCGGAGTTTGAGAGGGGAAACAACGTTTTCTCCGGAAACAAAGGTCTGCCCGCAGATCTTGCATTTGAATTGCCCACGGCCGCCGGAATTGTCATAGATGTATTCATGCGGGGCGTTGCAGAGAGGACATACGGTATCTGTCGGTACGGTACGCGTCTTGCCTTTCTGAGTTTTCACAGGCTGGAGGGCTTTCCCATAGCGGAGACGGTAATACTCGTTCCAGAGTTTCCAGTCCTGTTTGATGAAGGGCTTGATGACCGGCAGTTTGTCCGTGAGGAATTTTTGATACTTAGGGCTGTGGATTTCATCATGGGCCCACTGTTTGAGAGGGATGTATCTGCAGATAAAGAGAATAAGCCAGCAGATCTGGCGATATTGTTCTTGAATGATAGTAAGTAAATAGAGTATAATGTTATCCATAGCAATGATTTACCTTTCGTATTTTGTTGAGTTTGGTAGCCTACATTATACACGAAAAAGGGGGTCATTGCTTTTTTATTTGTATTAGTTTAAATTTAACCTTTCTGTATCTATTCAAAAGAATTAATGGTATTGCTATTCCAATGATGGTATATAATATCCAAAAATATCTGTTATGGTCAGGAATTATAGGGAAATATGCTAACTTTTTTATATCCAAACCATAAATATATATTTTTATTAGACTGACTATTTTAAATGATAAAAAATGTAGTGCTAAAATATCCATAGTATTATTTCCTATGTATATTAAAAGATTTTTAACTCTTGTCTGTTCTAATATAGAAGATATGCAAAATATAGAAATAACTCCGATTACAGAAAATATGATATATGGAAGAATATCGTTTACCTCATAATGTAGCATCTCTGCATAATTTGTTTGACTTCCAATTATAACGAGTATCGTCAATACTATAAATGTATAAATATTATAATATATTTTCTGCTCATATTGCTTGTAATAATATCCTAAAAGAAAAATAACGCAACTCATAGCTATTAATGAGACAGAACCTATCATGGGAAAATTGATATTATATATTTTGGTAATATATGTCACCAATAATAAAATAGGTAGTAATATTGTTTTATTTATTCTTATTTTAGTGTTAATGAAAAAATAGATTTCTATGCAAATAGAAGTAATAAATAAAGCCTTTAAGAACCAAAATCCTCCCAATAGTTGTTCTGTACTAGTCATAAAAATAAGGTGAACCAATTTATCTACATAATCGTGTAAATTATATAAATATGAAACAGTACCTCTAAAACCATATTGATCATTATATATGTTTATTTTAAATAATACATTATGTAAGATTAAAAAGAATAAGGTCCATTTTATATATGGTAAATACAATCCTTTTATCCTTTTCTTTATAAATGTTTTTACTGAATATTTATCTATTGGCTCTTTAAAAAAATATCCAGAGCAAAAAAAGAATAAAGGCATATGAAACATATAAAGATATTCAAGGAGTATTTTAGGACATCCAGAATGTCCTACTGTCGGTTTCCCACGCTTCAAGAGCCGCAAGGACAAGCAGAGCTTCCTTTGCCCACAGCATTGCCGTGTGGATTTTGAAAAAGGAACAATCACAATCCCCAAAGCGAAAGATATTCCTGCCGTGCTGCACCGCAGGTTCAAGGGTACGGTGAAGACTGTCACTATCAGCATGACCCCTTCGGAAAGATACTTTGCTTCCGTTCTGGTGGACACGTCCATGCAAGGAATGAAGCCTTCCGAACCGATGCGTGACACGACCGTCGGCATTGACTTGGGCATCAAGTCGCTTGCCGTATGTTCTGACGGACGCACGTTTGCCAATCCCAAGAACTTACAGAGAAGCTTAGATCGCTTGAAGTTGCTACAAAAGCGGTTGAGCCGCAAACAGAAAGGTTCTGCCAACCGCAACAAGGCACGCATCCGTGTAGCCCGGCTACAGGAACACATAGCTAACAGCCGTAAGAACAGTCTTCACAAAATCACCCATGCACTCACGCACGACAGCCAAGTGCGCACTATCTGCATGGAAGATTTGAACGTGAAAGGGATGCAGCGTAACCACCATTTGGCACAAGCCGTAGGAGATGCTTCTTTCGGTATGTTCCTAACTTTGCTTGAATACAAGTGCAGTTGGTATGGCGTGAACCTCATTAAGATAGACCGCTTTGCCCCAAGTTCGAAGACCTGCGGCAAATGCGGCTATGTGTACAAAGAATTGAATCTTAGCGAGCGCAGTTGGACATGCCCGGAATGTGGTACACATCACGACCGGGACTTCAATGCCGCTTGCAACATCAAGGAA
>OLQD01001661.1_pt1 | contig 17971 bp, 17 predicted proteins | sample 1672841 | NCBI WGS metagenome assembly OLQD01 (sample SAMEA3136729, study PRJEB25190) | human gut metagenome | biome: human gut; feature: human-associated habitat; material: faeces | place: Austria | collected 2013 | reverse complement strand
GTTCTCTCCCTGCCGTGGGTTAGGGTCTGCCTTGACCTTGCTGTGCGCCCCACCGGGAAAGTAAAGTACCTGTTATGCTGTGTATTCAATTGTAAAGGTGCTGGTACGGAGTAAATCCGTGTGATTAGTATACATCACAGATTAGCAGTCGGTCAATAGTAAGTGCTAATTGTTTACACGCCATTCACAATTCACGGTGACAATCCGCCTATGATGGATTTCATAAGCAGGGCTTGTTCATCATCCAAAACACTGCACACATCCATCAGAAGTTCCCGCTGATGTACTGTCAGCCATCGCTGCTGCAAGCGACTCGAATCCAGTATGAACACTCCTCCACCCGCACCTATCTTTGTATAAATAGGATATTCCAATTCCAGTATCCGAATATCATTGCGGATCGTATGGGAACTTACATTAAATTCAAAGGCGAGATTACCAACGGTATCGCTTTGCCGTTCATATAAAACCGCTATCAGCTGTCTGCGGCGTTCATAAAGTGATAATTTTGGATTCAAATACACCTTTGGAATCATATCGCCTCCCACTATTTCACGCTGCTAAATCAGGCGACTTTCAATGCGCATGTATAAAAAGACTGCTGTTAGGTTCTTTTAAAACACAACCCGAATCCATATTCGTAGTAATTTCCGGCACTATCCCTGTACGCATAAGTCTTTCCGTTTTCATCTTTAAGCCGCTCCGGCATATACAGGTCTTTGTCAAAGCCCGGCACATCATTAAGGCTAACACAAACTGCATCTGCATTTAAAACCGCTTTTTCGACTGGTGGATGTTTCTTCAGACGCGGGTCACAAGGGTCTGGCAGTTGCCCTGCACAGTGTAATGGCCGCTGTTCGCGGGCAGGAAATAACTTTCGCCTTTTTGGACACTGACGGTTTCGCCGCCGCAGGTCAATGTGCCGGCACCATCGGTGATGAGCAGCGATACAAAGGATTTTTCATCAGCTGTACCGTTGAAATCCCCGTTTTTGACATCAACGGTAAAATACTCGCACTGGGCAAGATGACCGCCGAAATCCTGCTTCTGCGGCGGGGTGCGCAGGGTCACGTCCAGCGCCTTTTCAATGTGCAGCGCGCGGGGCTTGCCGTCCGCACCCACGCGCCCGTAATCGTACACGCGGTACGTCACGTTGGAGTTCTGCTGCACCTCGGCAATGACGATGCCTTGGCAGATGGCGTGCAGCGTGCCGGACGGGATAAAAAAGCAGTCCCCTTTATGTACCGGCACGGCGTTCAGCACCTCGGTCAGGGTATTATTTTTGATACGCTCCGCAAACTCTTCTTTGGAGATTTCGTGGTCAAAGCCATAATACAGGTGCGCCCCCGGCAAACAGTCCAGCACATACCACATCTCGGTTTTGCCATACTGATGTTCTTTTTCGAGCGCGTACTCGTTGGACGGATGCACCTGAACGGACAGGTTCTGCTTGGCGTCAATAAATTTTGTCAGAATCGGGAACTGCTCAAACTTGTCGCAGTCGGAGCCAAGGCAGCCGGGGTGCGCCGCAACATACGCCGCCAGCGTCGTGCCGTCGGGCAGGTAGCTTGCTCCGTCCGGGTGGCAGGACAGCACCCACGCTTCCGCCAGCGGGTCAAGGTCGCTCTTGATGCCGAAATCGGTGCGCAGGCGGCTGCCGCCCCATAGATAATCCTTGCAAGTGGGGGTCAGTTTCAGAACAGGCATACAAATACCTCCTATTATACAATATTCGTTGTATCGTACTTTATCTTGAAAAAAGGGTACAACAAAATCTGCCCCCGCCATTTGCGGCGGCGGGAGCAGGACTATATAGATAAAGCAGTATGGATTATTGTTGCTGCATCAGCCGGGCGGCAGCTTGGGACAATGTCTGGTTTACGGCATCGGCTTCTGCCTCGCTCTCGCCCACAGCGGACAGGTAGACCTTGATTTTCGGCTCGGTGCCGGAGGGACGCACCATCAGCTTATGCCCGCCCGAAAGGCGGTATTCCAACACATTGGCACGGGGCAGCCCGGTGCCGGCGGTATCGTAATCGACACAGCTTTCCACGGCATAGCCCGCCAGCGCGGTGGGGGCATCGGTGCGCAGGTTCTGCATCAGCTTCTGCATCGTGTGCATACCGCGCTCGCCCTCAAAGGTAAAGCTGCACAGCGCGTTGCGGTAGTAACCGAACTCCTTGTACAATGCCTCGATGGCGTCCAGCAGCGTTTTGCCCTGACGGGCGTACCAAGCCGCTGCTTCACAGACAAGCAGTGTGGCATTGACGGCGTCCTTGTCGCGGACATGCGCGCCGGACAGGTAGCCGTAGCTTTCCTCAAAGCCGAAGATATAGCGGTCAGGATGCCCCTCGGCCTCCAGCTTGCCGATCTGCTCACCGATGAATTTGAAGCCGGTCAGGGTGCGGCGCAGCTCGACACCGTACTTTTTCGCAACCGGCGTTGCCATATCGGTGGAAACGATGGTCGTTACCGCCACGGGGTCGGCGGGCATGGTTCCCTGTGCCAGACGGGTGCGGCAGATGTAGTCTAGCAGAAGGGCGCCCATCTCATTGCCGGTGATGAGCCGGTAGCCGCCCTTGCCGTCCGGCACGGCGGTGCCGCAGCGGTCACAGTCGGGGTCGGTGCCCAGCAGCAAATCAGGGTGGACTTTGTCGCAAAGTTCCAAGCCTTTCTGCATAGCTTCGCGGATTTCCGGGTTCGGGTAAGGGCAGGTCGGGAAGTCACCATCGGGCTTTTCCTGTTCAGGCACAACGGTCACATGGGTGACACCGAGTTTTTTCAGCAGCTTGGAAACACATTCCAGACCTGTGCCGTTCAGCGGGGTGTAGACGAGCTTGAGCGCATCAATGCCCGCGCCGTCGCCCACGCGCAGGTCGTAGACCGCCTGCACAAAATCATCCAGACAGGTATCGTCAATGCCAACGATTTTCCCCGCTGCGGCGGCAGCGTCAAAATCTGCCAGCCGGACATCGTCAAAGCAATCAATTTTTTCGATAGCTGCCAGAATTTTCTCGGCAGCCTCCAAGGTAATTTGGCAGCCGTCTGCGCCGTAGACCTTGTAGCCGTTGTACTTGGCAGGGTTGTGGCTGGCGGTCACACAAACGCCAGCGCCGCAGCCGAGATACCGCACCGCCCACGAAAGCGCCGGGGTGGGTTCCAGCCGGGGGTACATATAGGCCGTGATGCCGTTGGCTGCCAATACACGGGCAGCCTCGCGGGCGAACAGCTCCCCATTATGGCGGCTGTCGTGGGCGATGGCGACCTTTTTGGGCAAGTCGCTTGCGTTCAGGTAGTCCGCCAGCCCCTGTGTTGCCTTGCGCACGGTGTAAAGGTTCATACGGTTAGTGCCTGCACCGATGACCCCGCGCAGACCGCCGGTACCGAATTCTAAATCGCGGTAAAAGCGGTCGGTAATGGCGGCGTCATCGTCTGCGATGCCGGCAAGCTCCTGCCGCACGGCGTCATCCAACGCGGGCTGTGCCAACCAGCGGGCATACAGTTCCTTGCAGTGATCCATTCGGAACATCTCCTTTTATACTTGTTTCAGGTACCAGATTTTTGACGGCACCTCGCCGTAATCACCGGGCAGAGGCAGCCCCAGCGTTTGCAGCACAAAGCCGCTGCAGGTTTCGGTGGTTTCGCCGTCGGTGACGGTGTAAACAGCGGATTCGTCCAGCCCCTGCAGAACAAGGCGCGGGCAATGCCCGCCACTGCCCGCCAGTGCCGTACCTACGGCAAAGACGGCGGCTTCCACCTTGTCGGGGCTGACCGTCATCCATGCCGCGCCTAGGTTGGCGGCATCGGGGTTGACAAGGCGGTACAAATCGCCGCCGCGCAGCAGTGCGCCGTGGGCGCGATACCATGCAATAAACGGCGTTAAATCGTCCAGTTCTTTCCGGGAATAGGCGGTCAGATCCAGCTCGAAGCCAAATGTGCCAAACAATGCCATCGCCATACGCGCCTGCGGGGCGGAAATATGTCCCGTGCAGTGGTTGGGTACGGTGGAAAAGTGCGCGCCCATCGTGCAGCCGGGGTAAAACAGCCCGGTGCCGTACTGGATGCTCATTCGGGCGCGGGCGTCGGTGTTGTCACTGCACCAAATCTGCGGGCTGAAATACAGCATACCGCAGTCAAACCGCGCCCCGCCCCCGGCGCAGTTTTCCAGCAGAAGGTCGGGGTAAGCTTCGGTCAGGCGGCGCTGCAATTCGTAAACGCCCAGCACATAGCGGTGGTAAACCTCACCCTGCCTTGCGGTGGGCAGTGCGGCGCTGTACACATTGGCAAGGCTGCGGTTCATATCCCATTTGAGATAGCGGATGGGGCAGGAATCCAGCACCGCCTGCAGCTGTGCCCAGATGCCGTCCACAACCTCAGGGCGGGAGAAATCCAGCGTATACTGGCGGCGGATGGAAACGGTTTCGCGGTGGGGTATCTGCAGCGCCCAGTCGGGGTGCGTGCGGTAAAGATCACTGTCGGGGCTGATGGCCTCCGGCTCGACCCAAAGGCCGAAATCAAGCCCAATATCGTTGATCTTTTTGCATAAGCCCGGCAAACCCCCGGGCAGCTTGGCGGGGTCTGCGACCCAGTCTCCCAGACTGGTGCTGTCATCGTTGCGCCCCTGAAACCAGCCGTCGTCCAGCACAAACAGGTCGATGTCGGCCTGTTTGGCGGCGCGCGCCAGCTGCAGCAGACGCTGCTCATCAAAGGTAAAATAGCAGGCTTCCCAGCTGTTGATCAGCACTGGGCGGGGCGTCTGCGGGTCAGCCCACGGTCGGCGCAGAAGATGGCGGCGGATCGCCGTGTGGAACTGCCGGCTCATCTCGCCAAGTCCCTGCCGACTGTACACAAAGGCCGCCTCGGGGGCAGCAAAGCTCTGTCCCGGTGCCAGTGTCCATGCAAAGTGATAGGGGTGGATGCCCAGCAGCAGTCGGGTACCGGCCTCACAGCTTTCGGCGGTCAGCGCAAAGTTGCCGCTGTATACCAGCAGCGCGCCCCATGCCTCGCCCTGCGTTTCGTTGGCGTCTGGTGTACAGAGAATCGCCGCCGGGTTGTGGGCGTGACCGGGAATGCCGCGCACCGAGCTGATGGTCTGCTCGCCGGGACGCAAGGGGGCGCGGTGGGGTGTGCGTTCCCCGGCCCAGACGCCATCGGTGGTGATAAGCTCCAACGGGCGCGGGGAAAAATCCAAGCAAGCGCTTGCCGCCCTGCGTAAAATCAGCGGCGCACTACTGGTGTTGGTCAGGACGGCGGCACGGGTAATGAGGTCGCAGTCCGGATACACAGCATACCAAAGCTCGACCTGCAGACCGGCGGCGTCCCGCAGCGTAATGCAAAGGCTCTCGGCGTTTGCATCTTGCCGAAAAGCAGGCAGAGCGGGCAGGCTGTACTTGCCGGGCAAGATCTTGTGGGATGCGTACCGCAAATCGGCAGCTTCGGTGCCATCGGCGTACTCCGGGCAGACGGCGCAGCAGCGATTGTCCGCCGTGCCGGGGGCAGGGTATTCCAACGGCAGCAGGTCAGGCCAACAGCCAGGATCGGTGTGCGGGGCACGCGGTTCGGCCATATCAGGGCAGCTGTCAGGCAGACGCCGCCCGTACCATGTGTGCAGCAGCCGACCGTCGGCATCTGTTTTCATCTGATAGCTTGTGTGCGGGGTAGAAAGCGTAAAGATCTTGGCAGCAGCGTCATAGCGAATCATGGGTTTTCCTCCCTGTCAAGATAGTAGTTGTTTTTGTGCTCAAGTTCGGTCACGGCGGGGCGCATGGCGCGGGCAATACACCACGCGGACGCACCGGGCAAAACGAACAGCCAAAACGGCAGCAGGTAGAAAAAGAGCGCGGGTGCGCCTGTTAAAACCGCCCAAGGCAGAACCGCAAGCAGCAGGGTCAGCAGCGCTGCCCGCGGGGTGCGCAGCGCCAGCACAAGACCGTTTTTCAGCGCATCCGCGCTTTTTCTGTAGGTGAAACGCGCCAGCAGCGCCAGTCCCCAGCTAAAGCTCAGCACCCAGACGAGTGTCGCCGCAACGGCTGCGCCGCGCAAAAGCCCGCCCCACGGCGCGGGGATGCGCCCGCCGTACCAGCCGTCCAGCACCAGCAGCAGCGCCAGTGCCAGCATCGGCAGCCAGAGGACCGTCGCCTGCCGGAAATCGCGCCGAAACGCCTTGCAGAAATCGCGGCAGACGGCGTAGTCCTGCCCGGCTGCCATCTTATGGGCAACCGCAAACACCGACAATGTCGCCGCACCGGCTGTCACCACAGGCAGGCAGCCGATGACTCACAGTACGCTGAGCATGACCCAGTCCCCGATAAGCGCCATTGTGCGGAAAAACCAATTGTCGATGTTGAGCTTTTTCATGGTGTAAGTTCCCCATAAATACACCGTAGGGGCGAGGCCTGCCTCGCCCGGTCGTGTTCCAAACCGCAAGCCTTACGATATGGCAGACGGCCGGGCCGGGCATGCTCGGCTCCTACCGGTTGCTTATTTTTATTTCTTCAAAAATTCCAGATTCTTTTCAATCAGCGCCACCCGCTGCGCCACGCAGTCGCGGCTGCGCAGCGGGTCGGCGGGGGTATTGAAGGCGAAGTCCAGCATTTTGTCCACCGTGGTCGTGGCCACATGCAGGCGGGTGTCACTGGCCGCATAATAAATATACACCTTGCCGTCATCGTCCGCAATGGCACCGTTGGTAAACACAACGTTGGACACATCGCCCACGCGCTCCCAGCCGCGGGGGGCAATCAGGAACCCGGACGGCTCGGCAATGACCTTCCGCGGTTCCTTGAGGTCGGTCACAAAAACATAGATGACATACCGCAGCCCTGCCGCCGTGTTGCGCACGCCGTGGGCAATGTGCAGCCAGCCCTTGTCGGTTTTGATGGGGGTCGCACCCTCGCCGTTCTTGGCTTCGGTGATGGTGTGGTAGCGGCGGGCGGAGGTGATGATCTCCTCATCCACAACGGCGTGGGTAATGTCGCTGCAAAGCCCAAAGCCGATGCCTCCGCCGGAGCCGGTGTCGATGAAGTCGTCCATCGGGCGGGTAAAGAAAGCATATTTGCCGTTGACAAACTCCGGCAGCAGGTCCACGTTGCGCTGCTGCGGGCTGCGCTTGGTGACAAGGTTGGGCAGGCGCTCCCATGTTTTCAGATCCTTGGTTCGCACAATACCGGCAGCTGCCACGGCGGCGCTGAGGTCAGGGTTGGCGGTATCCTTGCTCTCGGAGCAGAAGATGCCGTAGATATAGCCGTCCTCATGCTGGGTCAGGCGCATATCGTAGACGTTGGTTTCCTCGGGGCAGGTGTCGGGCAGCTCAATGGGCTTGTCCCAAAAGCGGAAGCCCTCCACGGGGGAGTCGCTTTCCGCCACGCCGAAAAAGCTCTTGCGGTCGTTGCCCTCGATGCGGGCTACCAGATAATACTTGCCGTTCAGCTTGATGGCACCCGCGTTGAACACGGCGTTGACGCCCAGACGCTCGATAAAATAGGGGTTGGTTTTGGGGTCAAGGTCAAAGCGCCATTCCAGCGGGATCATCTCGCGGGTCAGCACGGGGTTTTGCCAGCGGTCATAGATGCCGTTGTAAAAATCCTCGTCAACGGCGTTGCGGCGGGTCAAAAGCGCCTCCAGTTTGGCTTTTTGGCGCGCGTATTCGGGATGCAGTTCACACTTGGACATCGGGGTCCCTCCTCATAAGTTCCAGACACATACGCCCGTTGTGATAGGGGCATTTCCACGGTTCTACGATTGGTTTTTGGGCAGGCACGCCGTTTTCATCGGTCTGCCAGAACCACTCGCTGCCGGGGCGGGGGTCAACCATCTTGTCGCAGATAAAGTGATAAATATCTGCGGCAGCGGCGGCGTATTTGGGGTCATGGGATTTCTCCCACTCGTTCACAAAGCCCAGCACACTTTCCGCCTGTACCCACCACACGCGGGTGGTGTTTACCGTGCCGCGCTCGCACTCGTTGGCGACGCTGTGTTTGGTGTAGGCAATTTCATAAATGTGCTGTGCCAGATCGCTGTCAACTTTTTTGATGGAAGCGGTCAGCTTTTCATCACCCAGCAGCCTTGTACCCCAGTCGATGAGCCAGCTCGTCTCAATGTCGTGGCCGTAGCTGTACAAATCAATCAGGCTGTTATAGTCGTGGTCAAAGAACACCAGCTGGCGGTGCAGCTCCGGGCTGTAAATTTTGGTTACATAGATGTCCAGAATCCGCACCAGCGCGGTGCGCACCTCGTCAGAGGGGGCGGCTTCGTAAAGACCGGCGTAGCCTTCAAAAACGTGTAACAGGGTGTTCATCGTGCGGGTCGCCATCACGCCGTTTTCCGACAGCTTTTCGTTGCTTTCGGGCTGCCAGTCGATGGTGAAAGCCTCCAGATAGCCGCCCGCATCGGTGCAGTGGCTCTCGATTGCCTCAAACAGGCTGCGCGCCAAAGCCAGCGCGTCGGCGTTTTTCGTCAGCCGATAGTAGGCGGACAGCGCATAGATGGCAAACGCCTGATTGTAGGTGTGCTTGGTGGTGTCCAGCGGCTTGCCGTCGTAGGTCACGCTCCAGTACACACCGCCGTTTGTGCGGTCCACGCAGTGCTGCGTCATAAAACGGTAAGCGTGATCCGCCTCGGCGCGCAGATCCTCGCGCCCGGTTGCCAGCGCCGCCGATGCAAAGAACCACAAAATGCGGCTGTTTAAGATGCAGCCCTTCTCGGCGGTCTTGTCAAGCTGCAAATCAAAGTCCATATAGCCGTAGTAGCCGCCGTTTTCGTCGTCCCGCAGGTTTTTCCAAAAGGGTACGATGCCGTTTTCCAGCATCGCCTGCGCTGCTTGTGCTATGCGCATAAGTCCTTTCCCCCTTTATCAGCGGATGCCGATTTCCTTGTCGGTTTCGTTGGCGTTGTCGTTATTCTTGATGTATTGCACGACCTCGTCCACAGTGGTAAACGCCATACCGACATAGGAGTCCGCGCAGCCGTAGTAGATGGCAATGCGCCCGGTGTCGGCATCCTGCAGGGTCGCGCAGGGGAAGCAGACGTTCGGCACAAAGCCGCGCTCCTCGTAGTCGGTTTCGGGCGTCAGCAGGAAATTGCCGCAGCGGTACAGTACCTTGCTCGGCTCATCGCGGTCAAGGATGGCACCGCCGATGGAGTAGACAAAGCCGTTGCAGGTGCCGGTAACGCCGTGGTAGAACAGCAGCCAGCCCTCGCTGGTTTCGATGGGGGCTGCGCCGCCGCCGATTTTCACGCTCTCCCACCAGTTGGAGCCCTTGCTCATCACATGGCGGTGACGACCCCAGAATTCCATATCGGGGCTTTGGGAGAGGAAAATATCGCCGAACGGCGTATGACCGGAGTCGGACGGGCGGGACAGCAGTGTGTAGTAGCCGCCGATCTTGCGCGGGAACAGCACCGCGTTGCGGTTGAAGGGAATGAACGGGTTTTCGATGCGGGTAAAGGTCTTGAAATCGGTGGTTTTCGCCATACCGATGGACGCACCGTAGAAATCCTGGCACCAGATAATATAGTAGGTGCCTTCGATCTCGACAAGGCGCGGATCGTAGGCATAAACCGGCATAAACGGCTCGCCCTTTTCGTTCACAAAGGGAATTTTATCCTTGTCAAAATCCCAGTGGATGCCGTCGGCGCTGCGTCCCAGATAGATATACGGGATGCCGTTGACCTGCTCGCCGCGGAAAACACCGATGTACGCGCCCTGATAGGGCACCACGGCAGAGTTGAAGATGCGCGCCACGCCGGGCAGCGGGTTGCGCCCGATAACGGGGTTTTCGGTATAGCGCCAAACAGGGGCGCTGCAGGAGGCAGGCTTTTCCTGCCAGGGCATATTCGGCAGTGCGCCGCAGTACAGTTTTACAGTAGACATATTGGGTCACTCCTCTATTATTCTTTTACCGCGCCGGCGGCCATGCCGCTGTAGATCTGATCCTGACACAGCAGGAAGATGATCAGCGCGGGGATGATGGTGATGATAACACCGGCACAGATGTAGTTATACTGGCTGCCCATAGGGCCGGAGAAAACATACAGGCTGGTGGAAACGACCTGATACTTGTTTTTGTCCTGCAGGTACAGGTTTGCCATATAGTACTCGTTGTAGGTGCTGACACCTTTCAGGATAGCGCTGGTCACAACAGCGGGCTTGAGCAGCGGCAGCAAAATTTTGAAGAACACGCCGAAGTAGCTGCAGCCGTCCAGAATGGCGCTTTCGTCCAGACTGACTGAAAGGTTCTCAAAAAATTGCAGGAAGATGTAAATGGTGATAACGTCGGTACCCATCATCAGCAGCATATAGCCGGGCAGCGAGTTGACAAGGTGCAGCGCCGTCATGATCTGATAGACGGTGACCTGCGTGGCGATGCCGGGAATCAGCGTGGCGATCATAAACAGGTTGCGGATCAGGCCGTTGCCGGGAAACTTAAAGCGGTTCAGCACATACGCCAGCATCGAGGAGATCATAATGGAGCCTGCCAGCACGCAGACCAGCACCAAAAAGCTGTTCAGGAAGGCGTACCCATATCGGCCTTCTGCCATGCGGTGATGAAGTTATCGAAGTTCAGCCAGCTTTTGGGCGGGGTCATCACGTTGGTGTTGTTGTACTCATCCACCGTTTTGAACGCCGTGACGACACAGGACACAATGGGCACCAGCGCAATGAAGGCGGCAAAAATCAGCAATGCATATTTGCAGATGTTGAGGATAACATTTTTGATTTTATAAGAAACGGAATCGTTCTTTTTTGTTACCATAGCCATAACCGTTTCCCTCCTTATTCCTTCGCCGGGCGGGCGCTCATCGCCTTGGCGGCGGTGTTCTGCTCGGTGGTTACCGTCAGCTTGACCGGGCGGCTCTCCGCCTTTTCCATCATGTGCTGCACCCACTTCTGCACATAGGTCACGATCATGATGAGTACCAGCAGGACAACTGCCATCGCGGAGGCAAGACCGACCTTCTGGTCAGTGTGGGCGAGCTTATCCATAACAACAAAGTAGGTCGATGTGCCGAAGCCGCCGCCCGTGACAACGTAGGGCATCTCGAAGGCGGACAACGCACCGGAAACCGAGATGATGAGGTTCAGCACCACGATGGTGCGGATGGATGGCAGAATGATGTCCTTAAAGCGGTGCCATGCGTTGGCGCCGTCAATTTCGGCGGCCTCGTACAGAGTGGCATCCACCGAGGCGATTGCACCGATGAACATCACGATGTTCTGCCCGACGTATTTCCAGACCGAACACGCCACCAGCACAATGTTGTTGATGGACTCATCGCGCAGCCAGTACGGCAGCGTTTCAGGGTTGAAGCCCACCCAGGAGAGCAGTGTGTCCAGCACAAAGCCGTGGGTGAAGAAGAACTTGAAGATAAAACCAACCGAAATGCCGCAAATCAGGCACGGGAAGTAGAGCGCACCGCGGAAGAACTTGCCGCCCTTGACCTTGAAGCTCAAAATCGTGGCGAACAGCAGCGCAAGCGCCATCTGCACGACCGAACCGACCATATAATAGAGGCTGAGCTTGAGGGCTTGGAAACAGTCCTTGCGGGTAAAGACATCAATGTAATTCTGCAGCCCCACAAAGGTACGCCGTCCGATGTACTTCATTTTAAAGAAAGAGAACTCCACCATCTTGAAGAACGGCAGATAGGTGAACATGAAAAGCAGCAGCAGCGGCAGCACCAGAAAGACCACCGTGCAGATGATCTGCTGCCCGCGCATACTCTTGCACCATTCGAGAAAGCTCTTTTTGGGCTTTGCAGTGGCTTGAACAGGTGTACTCATAGGTTTTCCTCCCTCTGAGATTTTCCACAAAACAAGGGGCGGGGTCATCCCCCGTCCCTTAGGCTTACAAGGTTATTTATGCCTTGGGGGCGTATTTTTCAACGGCCTTGCCCCAAGAATCGTCCCAGTCGGCCACGATGTCATCGAGAGTCTCGTCCCCGTTGACGGCAGCCTCAACCACACGCTGCACATGTGTCTCGTCAGCGTTCAGGGCCAGCTCAGCCTCCTGTTTGACATTATCGGCAAGGTCAGCGATCTCGCTGGGAGCAGTAGTATCCTCAACCAACTCCATACCGTCAAAGGCAGCGAGGGTTTCGGGGTATTCCTGGCTCTTCAGAACGGGAACACCGCCTTGGTCGTAAGAGAAGTTGCTGGACTCGCTGAACCACTTGATGTACAGCTCGGCAGCGAGCTTGTTGTCGTCAGAGATGTTCTTGTTGACACCGAAGCAGTAGTCAGCACCGGCGGAGGCGTACTGCGTACCGTTGACGGTGATGGGGAACGGCATATAGGCGATGTCCGAAGCATGGTCACCTGCATCCTGCATCTGCACGACCGCCCAGCTGCCCAGAACCATAGCACCGATCTGACCGTTGTTGATCATGGGCTTGCAGCCCTCCCAGTCGGTCGTGGTGGGGTCATCCTCGGTCAGACCGCGCTTCACAGCCTCGTACAGGGTGTAGTAAACGGCGTAGGGACCGCTCTGGGCATCACCGGTGGGGACACCGGGAGCAAACGGGTCAGCGGTCTGGGGCATCGTGATGTTCATCCAGTCGGCATCGCCGGTAGCGCCGCCGCCGATGTAGGCATCCCAGGCACTCATCGTCCAGCCTGCGGCGTAGTTGGTGTACAGGGGGATGGCATCGGTGTTGTCCTTGATCTTCTGCAGTGCATCAAGGAACTCATCAGGGGTGGTAGGCAGCTTGTCGATACCGGCCTTCTCAAAGACGGCCTTGTTGTAGACGATGCCCTGCACATTGCCGGTGGAGGGGATGCCGTAGACCGTGCCGTCAAAGGAACGGTTGCTGGCGAAGTTGTAGTCGTTCTCAATGTCGGAAACACTGCACAGCGGCTCAAAGTAATCGCCCAGTTCGGTCAGGGGGATGGTGGTGGGCACCATGCAGATGTCGCCCCAGTCATTGCTGGTCAGGCGGGTGGTCATATCGTTGGCGTAGTCGGTCATGCCCTCATACTTGATGGAGATGTTGGGGTAGATGGCATTGAACTCGGAGATGTACTTATCAAAGGTGCCGTCCTCGATCAGGTCAGTGCGCTGGGTCAGGATCTTCAGGCTGGCGGTCAGGTCGGTGCCGTCAGTGCCAACGGTCAGCTTGCTGTAGTTCAGGCCATCTGCAGCTTCAGTCGTGGCGGCAGAGGATGCCTCGGTACCGGTAGAGGCGGTTGAAGCAGTGTCTGCGGCAGAAGATGCAGCGCCGCCGCAGCCTGCCAGCAGTGCGGCGGACATGGCACCGGCCATACCCATTGCGATAAGCTTTTTTATAATGCGTTTTCCTCCTTAAGAAAAGCAGTTTCATTGGCGGAGTACCCCTAAACATTCGCTCTTGTTTCCGCATCGCTCGCGTCCGTTTAGCTAACTCCTGATTGCATATTTAGTATATAATTTTCTTTCGTTTAAGTCAATATGTTAGCTAAAAGTTTCTTAAACTTGGGAAATCGCGCAAATTTCGTGGTTTCTGACTATGCAAAACGACAACAAAAACGCTCGAAATATGGCAAAACGCAAGCTAAACGAATTATTTAGCCTGCGTTTAAGTTAAATACTTAATCCTGCTTGGCGGTGGACTCGCGCACGACCAACGCCCCCGGCACCATAATGGTAGGGGCAAGGCTGTGCTTTCGTGCCATCTTACGGCGCATCTGATCCACGGCAGCGGCCGCCATGCTGTCCACATCCACGCGGTAGCTTGTCAACGCCGGATCGCAGATGGTGGAATATCGGAAATCGTCATATCCTGCCACGGCCACATCCTGCGGCACCCGGTATCCGGCACGGCGCAGTGTCTCGACCAGATTGTAGGCAACCTCATCGCAGCTGCAGACAAATGCCTGCGGCATCTGCTGCGGCAGCGTAAGCGGGATAAACCGTCCGTCCGCACCGCGGTCCTCAAGCCGCCAGTCGGCGCGCGGCTCAAGACCGGCGCGCAGCAATGCCTTGGTGTAGCCGAGATAGCGATCCATGATTGAACTGGTCGCATTGACACTGCCCACAAAGGCAATCTCCCTGCGCCCGGTGCGCAGAATAGTTTCGGTCAGCTGATACGCGCCGCTGACATTGTCGGACAGCACACAGTCTGCCGCGATCGCATCATCGTAGAAATCAAGCAGCAGGAACGGCAGGCCGCTCTGCGCAGCAGTGGACATATACCGGCGGTCGATCTCCCCCATAAAAATCAGTCCGTCCACCTTGCGGTTGACCAAAAAGGTAGGCATCGTACAGCTTTGCTCCGCCTGAGGGAAGACGATTTCCATCGCCACGCTGATGCCCTGCGGTGCGCTGTGCTGCAAAATAGCGCGGTACAGATTGGAATAGAATGTATTTTCGTTAAAAAAGTGATCTGCCACCAGCACGCCGATGATCTGTCCGCCGGTCTGCTGCGTGGCCGTCGCCTTGGCAGCAGGTGAACGGTAGCCCAACTCCTCCGCCGTGGAGAGTATTTTGGCGCGCATCTCCTCGCTTACGCCGTCTTTGCCGGCCAGCGCCTTGGACACCGATACGATGCTGATGCCTAATTTTTCGGCAATATCCGCCATCCGGACACCCTTTGCCATACGCAAACACTCCTTACCCATCCTAGTATATACTTTATTATAATGGCTGTATGGCTAAAGGTCAACCATCAAATTAGCTAAATACCGCAATCATTTTTAGTTAAAACTACTTGACAGACCGTTTTTCTTTGCTATACTAAAAGCCAAACAGGGACTTATATTTTTCGTGCAAAGGGGTTGCCTCGCTATGTTCAATCACCCGTTTACTGCTGTCAATTTTGCCGTATTCCCGCACCGCGGCGTACTGGGCGGGGGCACCGCTCGCCGCAGCCTTGCCGCAATGGCCGCCAAAACCGGCTGCCGCTGGGTCATCCTTACCCCTGCCGGGGTGCAGGCCACCCCGTACAGTGAAGAAATCGACTACCGCAGCGCCGCCACCCCCACAGACGCGGAGCTTTGCGGCTGCATCCGCTTTGCACGCAGCCTTGGGCTGGAGGTCGCACTCAAGCCTACCGTCAACTGCGCCAACGGCGTATGGCGGGCGCGCATCAGTTTTTTTGACCACGATGTCCCCTGCGAGAGCCAATGGGGCCGTTGGTTTGCGCAGTACACAGCGTTTCAGCTGCATTACGCCGAAATCGCCGCCCGCGAAGGCTGCAAGCTGTTCATCACCGGCTGCGAGATGACAATGACCGAGCACCGTGAAGCCGAATGGCGGCAGCTTTTGGCCGCCGTGCGCGGGGTATACCCCGGCACACTGACCTATAACTGTGACAAATACGGCGAGGATCACATCGCATGGTGGGATGCCGTGGATGTGATTGCGTCCAGCGGGTACTATCCGTTGCAGGACTGGCCGCGCCAGCTGGCGCGCATCGGACAGGTGGCAGAAAAATTCCGTAAGCCCGTGCTTTTTACCGAGGCAGGCTGCATGGCGGTGCATGGCTCCGCCGCCGTACCGAACAACTGGGAGCTGACGGGCGCACCGGACAATGCCGAGCAGGCCGCATGGTACAAGGCCATGTTCGATGCCTGCCGTCAGGCTCCCTTTGTACAGGGCTTCGGCGTCTGGGACTGGCCCGCCGACCCGGGCGTTTCCAGCCCTTACGCCGTCAACAACCGTCCCGCTGCCGACATCATTGAAACCTATTACAAAGGAATGTACCGCAAATGACCGCACTGCAAATCAGCCCGCTTTCCGTCCTGCCGCAGATCCGCGCCTTGGGCCGCCATAGGGGGCGCAACCCGCTGCCGCTGTTCTGGACTGCCTCCGGCGCAGAGCTGCTTTTTACCGGCAGTGAGCTGTGGTTCCAACTGGAGTGTGACTACACCGAGATCGAGCCGTGGGTCAGCATCGAGCTGAACGGCGCATGGATTGCCCGGCAGGCACTGACCCCGGGGCGCAACCGTGTCTGCGCGTTCCGCGGTATGACGCCCGGCACGCCGAAGCACGTCCGCCTTTTAAATGATGTACAGCCGATGCAGCAGGATCCCACCCACTTTTTGCAGCTGAACGCCGTAGAATATGCCGGCGGCGAATTTCTGCCCCTGCCGGAGCCGCGCTGTCGGCTGGAATTTGTGGGAGACAGCATCACCAGCGGCGAGGGTACGCTGGGAGCCCGGCAGGAGGAGGACTGGATCGGTGCCTTTTTCAGCGCCGAAAACCACTACGCCCGCCTGACCTCCGATGCGCTCGGGGCTGAGTACCGCCTTGTCTCCCAGAGTGGTTGGGGCATCGTCTGCGGGTGGGACAATGACCCGCACCATACCCTGCCGCCCTATTACGAGCAGGTCTGCGGCGTGGCGGAGGGTGCGCGCAACACTGCCCTCGGTGCTAAACAGCAGAACGATTTTTCTGCTTGGCAGCCCAATGCAGTCATTGTAAACCTCGCCACCAACGATGAACACGCCTTCTGCAATCCGGCGTGGCTCGACCCCGTGACCGGCAAAGCGTACAAGCTGCGCACACTGCCGGACGGCAGCTACCACCCCGAGGATGTGCGCCGCCTGCAAGATGCCGTCTGCGATTTTTTGACGATACTGCGTGAGCGCAACCCCCGCGCCGTGCTGGTCTGGAGCTATGGAATGCTGGGCAGCGGGCTGCAGGAGGTGCTGCAGGGTGCCGTTCAACAATACGGCAGCCGCAGCGGCGACACGCGCGCCTTCTACCTGCCGCTGCCGGACACAACTGCCGACACCGTGGGTTCGCGGCAGCACCCGGGCGTTCTCTCTCACCGTGCCGCCGCCGAGGTATTGACCGCCTTTTTGAAACACAAGCTGGAGGAACAGGCATGAACACAACCAAACTGAAAAGCGTCCTTTGCCGCGCCGCTGCCGGCGAGGAACTGACCATCGGATTTCTGGGCGGCTCCATCACACAGGGCAGCCTTACCACCCAGCCGGAAAACACCTACGCCTACCGTGTATACCGCTGGTGGTGCGAAACGTTCCCGCAGGCAAAATTCCACTATGTCAACGGCGGCATCGGCGGTACCGACTCGCTGTATGGGGGGTCCCGCGCTGTGACCGACCTTTTGATGTACCAGCCCGACTTTGTCGTGCTGGATTTCAGCGTCAACGACACACGCAACACATTCTGTCAGGAAACCTACGAGGGAGCCGTCCGCCGTATCTTGTCTTGGCCGTCCCGTCCTGCGCTGGTGCTGCTGCACAACATCTATTATGACAGCGGTCTGACCACCGAGGCACAGCACGGTGCCGTGGGCGATTGGTACGCCCTGCCCCGCGTCAGTGTACAAAACACGATCTACCGCCAAATGAAAGACGGACAGTACACAATGCAGCAGCTCACGCCCGATGGTCTGCACCCGAACGACTTCGGCCACGGGCTTGTGGCAGAGGAGATTACAAAGCTGCTGGCAGATGTCAATGCCCAGCGGGACGAGCCGGAAGCCGAATCTCCGCTGCCCGCCCCGCTGACCGCCAACGCCTACGAAAACGCCCAACGGCTGACACTGTGCGAAGCCTGCCCCGCGCTGCACGGTTTCCGCGCCGACACGAGGGAAAAGCTTGGGCATCTCGACCACTGGAAAAACGGCTGGTTTGCCCAAAAGGCAGGGGATTCCCTGACCTTTACGGTGGACTGCAGCTGCCTTGCGGTGCAGTTCCGCCGCACGATCCAACGCCCCGCCCTGCAGGCGCAGCTGGTGATGGACGGCGACACCGCGCACCCGATTTTGCTGGACGGCAACTTTGACGAGGATTGGGGCGACAGTCTGGCGCTGACCCCGGTGCTGCACCACGCCCCCCGCGCCCGGCACACCGTGACGATCACAGCGCTTCCCTCCGCCGCCCCGGACCCGACACCGTTCTATCTGCTGTCGCTGATTCTTGCTTAAGGCAACACCGCACAATTCCCGCCTTACGGCTTAAGCACCGCTCCAGCGGCTGCGGCACGGCATCTGCGTTGCCAAAATGCTCGATAATGTCGGGTTGCGG
>OLQD01001657.1_pt1 | contig 18017 bp, 12 predicted proteins | sample 1672841 | NCBI WGS metagenome assembly OLQD01 (sample SAMEA3136729, study PRJEB25190) | human gut metagenome | biome: human gut; feature: human-associated habitat; material: faeces | place: Austria | collected 2013 | reverse complement strand
TAATGGGCCCTTATAGGGCCTGGTCAAACCTCCGGCTTAGCCGGAGGTTTTGATTAACGGGGCTTTCCACCGGGGGGAAAATGCGGTATACTGTCAGATGAGAGTTTTTTGGGACAGCAGCCATGGTATCCTGCTGTCAGTGCGTCAGAAAGGAGGCGGGGCGGATGCTGTCTGTATGGGTAGGACGGGCCGGGTCCGGAAAATCCCGGCGGGTACTGGAGGCTATGGAGAAAAACCGGGGACTGCGGCGGCAGGTGCTGCTGGTGCCGGAGCATATTTCCCACGAGGCGGAGGTGGACCTGTGCCGGGCCCTGGGGCCCACGGCGTCCCGGGATGCGGAGGTGCTGAGCTTCCGGAGCCTGTCGTCCCGGGTGCTGGCCGAAACGGGAGGGCTGGCGGAGTTTACCCTGGACAACGGGGGAAAGCTCCTGACCATGCGGCGGGTTTTGCAGGAGCTGGCGCCGGAGCTGCGGGTGTTCGGGCGGCCCAGTCAGCGGGCGTCGTTTCTGCGGCAGCTGACGGACCTGATGGAGGAGCTTTACGCCTATGAGATCGGGCCCCGGGACCTCTATGCACATGTAGAGGACCTGGAGGGCGCTATGGGCGATAAGCTGCGGGATATCGCGCTGCTGTATGCGGCGTATGACGCCCGGCTGCGCAACGGAGACATGGATGCCCGGTCCCGGCTCCAGAAGCTCCGGGAGCATCTGGAGCACAGCGACTATCTCCGGGACTGCGATGTGTATCTGGACGGGTTTTCCTATTTCAACCGCCAGGAGGAGAGCATATTGGAGCTGGTGCTGCGGCAGGCCAGCAGCGTTACCGTGACCCTGCTGGGGGACCGGGGCAATGAACAGCTGTTTCAGAATGCCCTGCGCCAGCGGATGCGCCTGGAGCGCATGGCCCGGCGTGTGGGGCAGAGTATGGAAGTCCTGTGGTGCGAAAAGCAGGGGAGCGGCCCCTTGGATCACCTGGAGCGGCACTTTTTTGGCCGGGAGACGGCCTATGAGGGCCAGGCGGAGGGAATTCGCCTGTATCAGGCCGCCACGGCCTTCACCGAGGTGGAATGGTTGTCCCAGCAGCTGAGGCAGCTGGCGGCTGAGGGATACCGCTGGCGGGAAATGGGCGTGTGCGCCCGGAATATGGAGGTCTACGGCCCGCTGCTGGAGAGCGTGTTCCGCCGGGACGGCATCCCGGCCTATATCAGCCGCCGCAGCGACCTGCTGGAAAAGCCCCCCATCACCATGCTGCTGGGGGCACTGGACGCCGTCACCGGCGGCTTCGACCGGGAGGACGTGTTCCGCTGCCTGAAAACCGGCCTGGGCGGCATCACCCCGGACGAGTGCGACATTCTGGAAAATTACGTCATCCTGTGGGACATCCGGGGCAGCGCCATGTGGCTGCGGGAGGGGGACTGGACTGCCGGCCCCGACGGATACGGCCGGGAGCTGACGGAGCGCAGCGCCGCCCGGCTGGAGCGGGTGAACGGCATCCGGCGGCGGGTACGTCTGCTGCTGGAGCCCCTGTATCAGGGGATGAAAACGGCATCATCCGCCAGGAGCAAGGCAGAGTGCCTGTACACATTTTTGCAGGAGGCCGGTGTACCCCAGGCCCTGGAGGAAACCGCCGGGAAGCTGCTGGCAGAGAACCAGCCCCAGCTGGCGGAGGAATATGTGCAGCTGTGGGAGATATTCTGCGGGGTGCTGGACCAATTTGTGGAGATCCTGGGGGATACGGAGCTGTCCGGCGAGGAGTTTGCGCGGCTGCTGCGGCTGGTGCTGACCCAGTACAGCGTGGGTACCATTCCTGCCACCCTGGACCAGGTGAAGGTCAGCGAGATCACCCGCAACGACCGGCACCGGGTAAGGTGCCTGTTCCTGCTGGGGGCCAACGACCACGTGCTGCCTATGCCGCCCAGCGGCCACGGCCTGCTGGACCCGGAGGACCGGGAGACCTTGCAGCAGCGGGAGATTCTGCTGTCGGACGCCGTGTTTGACCCGCTGGACAACGAGCTGCAGAATATTTACGCGTGCCTGGCCCAGCCCACGGAGCGGCTTACCGTCAGCTGGCCGGTGGGGGACATCAGCGGCGCTCAGCTGCGGCCCTCCTTTGTGGTGCAGCGGATGGAGAAGCTGTTTCCGGATCTGCACGTCCTGCGGGAGGACGGGGCCTACCGGCGGATGCTGCCTGCCACGGCTCTGGAGCTGGCCGGCAGCAACAGGGCACTGGAGCGGTATTTCCGGCAGCGGGGCGGCTATGACCGGGTGCTGGATGCCATGGACCGGGGCCGCGCCCTGGGCCGGGGGCGGCTGTCGCCGGAGGCGGTGCAGGCCCTGTATGGGCGGTCCCTGCACATGTCGGCCTCCCGGATGGACCAGGTGAAGCGGTGCCACTTCGGGTACTTCATGCAGTATGGCCTGCGGGCCAGGGAGCGCCGACCGGCGGGCTTCGAAGCCCCGGAGATCGGCACGTTCATCCACTATTTATTGGAAAATGTGGCCCGGGAGGTAAAGAACCGGGGCGGCTGGAGCCAGGTGGAGCAGGAGGAGCTGCGCCGCCTGGTCCGGGAATACATAGACCAATACGCCCGGGAGGAGATCGACGGCTATCGGGAGAAAAGCGCCCGGTTCCGGTATCTGTTTTCCCGGCTGCGGACGGCGGCCTGCGCCATCGTGGAGGACATGGCCGGGGAGCTGGCCCAATCGGATTTTTCACCGGTGGCCTTCGAGCTGGGCTTCGGCGGCCGGGACGGGCAGCTGCCCGCCGTTACCGTCACCGAGGGAGATGAGACCCTGTCCGTCAGCGGCAAGGTGGACCGGGTGGACGGCTGGCTCCACGACGGAAAGCTGTATCTGCGGGTGGTGGACTACAAAACCGGAAAAAAAGCCTTTGACCTGTCGGACCTGCGGTACGGCCTGGGCATTCAGATGCTCCTGTACCTGTTCACTCTGGAGAAGGAGGGCCGCAGCTATTTCGGCTATCCCATTGTGCCGGCGGGGGTACTGTATCACCCGGCCCGGGAGGTGATCCTGAAAAAGGACCGGGGCATCCAGCCGGAAAAGCTCCAGGCTGCCCTGCAGGAGGAGCTGCGCCGCAGCGGCATGGTGCTGGCGGACCCGGAGGTGCTGCGGGCTATGGAGCACAGCGCTCTGGAAGCACCCCATTATCTGCCCATTCGGGTGAAGAAGGACGGCTCCATTTCCGACGGCATCGCATCGGCGGAGCAGCTGGGGAAGCTGGGCCGGTATGTGGAGGACCTGCTGCACCAGATCGCCAGAGAGATCGGTTCCGGCAATATTGACGCCGACCCGGTGGCACGGGGACCCCAGGAGCGGGCCTGTGACCGCTGCGATTTTGCTGCGGCCTGTGCCTTCCAGGAGGGCCGGGGCGGCGATCGGGTGCGCTATATCAGAACTGTAAAGCCGGAGGAATTCTGGCAATTCGTGGACGCGGAAAATGGGAAGGAGGGGAGCACATGCCGCTGACGCCGCAGCAGGAAACAGCCGTATATGACCGGGGCGGAAGCCTTCTGGTGTCCGCCGCCGCAGGCTCCGGCAAGACGAAGGTTTTGGTGGAGCGCTTGTTTTCCTATATGGAGCAGGAGGGCTGTCAGGTGGACGACTTCCTGATCATCACCTATACCAAGGCCGCAGCGGCGGAGCTGCGGGGCAAGATCGCCCAGGAGCTGACCCGCCGGGTGGCGGACCGGCCCGGGGACGGCCACCTGCGGCGGCAGATGCTGCGGGTGTATCAGGCGGACATCAAAACCGTGGACGCCTTCTGCGCCGGACTGCTCCGCGAGAACGTGCACCTGCTGCCCCCGGTGGAGGAGCACAGCCTGACCCCGGATTTCCGGGTGCTGGACGAACAGGAGGCCATGCTGCTGCGGCGGCGGGTGCTGGACCGGGTATTGGAGGATTTTTACGCCCACATCGAGGAGGACGGCAACGCCCGCCAGCTGGCGGAGACCCTGGGAGCCGGACGGGATGACCGGGCGCTGGAGGCCCTGGTGCTGGACCTCCACGAAAAGACCCAGAGCCACCCGCACCCCCTGCGGTGGCTGGAGCAGCTGCGGCAGGGCTGGGAGGTCACCCCCCAGGAGCTGGCGGACACCGGCTGCGGCCGGTATCTCATGGAGGACGCCCTGCGGAAGGCGGACTTCTGGTCCCGGCGGCTGAAGCAGGCCGTGGAGGACATGGAGGACTACCCCGCCGTGTACAAAGCCTACGGCGACCGGTTCCTGGAGGCAGCCCAGGCCCTGGAACACCTGCGGGACAAGGCCGCCGGCGGATGGGACAGTCTTGCCCAGGGCGTGCCGTCCTTCCGGCGGATGGGCGTGGCCAAGGGGGAGGAGAACGCCGCCTGCCGGGAGCGGGCCAAGGCGGTGCTGGAGCAGGCCAAAAAGGCGCTGAAGGACATTCAGGCGATCTTTTCTGTGCCGGAGGCGGAGCTGCTGGAGGATCTGCGGCAGATGGCCCCGGCCATGCTGGCTCTGCTGCGCCTGACGGCACAGTTTACCCTGCACTATCAGGCGGAGAAGGTCCGGCGCAACGTGATGGACTTTTCCGACCAGGAGCACTATGCCATCGACCTGCTGACCGACGGCCAGGGACGGCCCACGGAGCTGGCAAAGCAGGTCTCCTCCCGCTACCGGGAGGTGATGGTGGACGAATACCAGGACAGCAACCAGGTGCAGAACTGCATTTTCCGGGCTCTGTCCGGGGAGGAGCGACGGCTGTTCGCCGTGGGCGATGTGAAGCAGAGCATTTACCGGTTCCGGCTGGCGGACCCCACCATTTTCCTGGAGAAATACCTGTCCTACCGCCCGGCGGCGGAGGCGGAGGAGGGCCAGCCGCGAAAGGTGCTGCTGAGCCGGAATTTCCGCTCCCGACGGGAGGTGCTGGACGGCACCAACTTTGTGTTCCGGGCCATTATGTCCCGGGAAATGGGGGAGATGGACTACGGCGACGACGAGCAGCTGTATTTCGGCGCGGAGGCGGCGTACCCGCCCCGGCCGGGCATGGAGCCGGAGCTACACCTGATCAGCGTGGAGAATACGGAGGAGGAAACCTTCGACCGCACGGAGGTGGAGGCCCGGTTTGTGGCCCGGCGCATCCGACGGCTGCTGGACCAGGGCTTCCCGGTGCAGGGAGAGGACGGACAGCCCCGGCCTGTGGAGCCGGAGGATATCGTCATTCTCATGCGGTCCCCCCGGGCGCGTCTGGCGGTCTATACGGCGGCCCTGCGGCGGGAGAACATTCCCTGCACCAGCGGGGAGAGCCAGGCGTTTTTCAGCACCCTGGAGGCGGCGGTGATGGTGTCATTTTTGCAGATCATCGACAATCCGCGGCAGGATGTGCCGCTGATCGCCGTGCTGCGGTCGCCGCTGTTTGGCTTTTCCCCGGACCGGCTGGCCCAGATCCGGGCGCTGCTGCCGGAGGGAGACTACTATGACGCCCTGTGCCTGGACGAGCATGAGGACACGGCGGCCTTCCGGCAGACGCTGGACGGTCTGCGGCTGGCCGCCCGGGACATGACGGCGGACCGGCTGCTGTGGAAGCTCTATACCCAGTGCCACGCCATGGCGGTGTTCGGGGCCATGGAGGGCGGCGCGGCCCGGAAGGAAAACCTCATCGCCCTGTATACCTACGCCGGGCAGCAGGCGGCGGCGGGACGGGGCGGCCTGTTTGACTTTGTGACCCAGCTCCACGACCTGTTGGAGGAAGGACGTCAGCCGCCTATCTCCACCCAGGCCACCGGCAACGGCGTGCAGATCATGAGCGTCCATCGGTCCAAGGGACTGGAGTTCCCGGTGGTGATCCTGGCGGACCTGCACAAGCGCTTCAACGCCGACGACTTCCACCGGCCGGTGCTGGTGCATCCCCAGCTGGGGCTGGGCACCGAGCGGGTGGACCGGCAGCGGCGGATCCGGTACGATACCGTTACCAAATCCGCCGTGGCGGCGGCCCTGACCCGGGAGAGCAAGGCCGAGGAAATGCGCATTCTGTACGTGGCCCTGACCCGGGCCAAGGAGAAGCTCATCTGCGTGGACTGCATGTCCCACGCCCGGAAACGGGCGGCGGACCTGGCAGTGCTGGCGGAGATGCCCGCGCCGCCGGAGGCGGTGGCCGGGGCAAAATGCCCCGGGGACTGGCTGCTGATGCCGCTGCTGTGCGCCCCGGAGGGGGAGCCCATCCGCCGCTGGGCGGAGACGGAGCCCCAGACCCTGACAGGCGCCGGAGGCGGATGGCAGGTGCAGGTGTGGGAAAATCCCGTGGCGCCGGCTCTCCGGGAGCGGGACAGCACGCCGGAGGAGGCGCGCGAAAGCGGCCCTGTGGAGGTCCGGGAGCTGGACTATCCCCACCCGGCAGCCTGCCGCATTCCCACCAAGGTCACGGCCACCCAGCTGAAGGGCCGGGAGCTGGATGAGGAGATCGCCCAGGGTACCGTCCGCCGGGTGCGTCAGGTGCAGGTGGAAACGCCGCGCTTTCTGATAGGGGAGCGGCCTTTGTCCGCAGCCCAGCGGGGTACGGCCATGCATCTGCTGATGCAGTATCTGGACCTGAGCGGCCCGGAGCCGGAGCAGCAGGTGCAGGCCCTGCTGGCCCGGCATCTGCTGACGCCGGAGCAGGCGGCGTCCCTGGAGCTGGAGCAGGTGCGCCGGTTCCTGGCCTCGCCCCTGGCGGAGCGCATCCGCCGGGCGGGGGAGGTGTACCGGGAGTACCGGTTCTCCCTGCTGCTGCCAGCATCGCTGTATGATCCGGAGGCGGAGCCGGAGGATGAGCTGATGCTCCAGGGCGTGGTGGACTGCGCCTTCCGGACGGAGCAGGGCTTGGTCATTGTGGACTTCAAAACGGACCGCATCCTGCCCCAGGAGGCCGCCCAGCGGGCGGAGCTGTATCGCCCCCAGCTGACGGCCTACAGTCAGGCCCTGAGCCGGGTGCTGGAAGCACCGGTGGCAGAGCGGGTGCTGTATTTCTTCGGCCCCGGATGCCAGGTGACGCTGTAATGGCTTCATCTCCGCTATTTCCGGCAGCGTGTTCGTAGTGGGCCTGGTGCCGGAGCTGTGCCTGCCCAGGGACCCCAAGCACTATGAGATCCGATAAAATTTGAAATTTTTTCCGGCTTTGCGCCGCAGACTGCTGTCTGCGGCGCTTTTTTTGCCTGCGGCGGAAATGCATCCTATATTTAGCGGACATGAAAGCCGGGCGATTCGCGCAAAGTAACTCTGTCGCCGGCGACAAAATTCAGAAACAGGGGTGATCGCATGTATGAAACGCAAAAAAAGCGACGCATACGCAGGCCGGCCGCATGGCTGCTGGCCGTGCTGCTCACCGGGGCCCTGTGCTGCCAGACGGTATGGGCCGACCAGCGCACCTTGATCCCTGTGGGGAAGGCGGTGGGCATCAAGCTGTTTGCCGATGGCGTGCTGGTGGTGTCTACCTCCAGCGACGGTCCGTGCCCGGCCCGCGACTGCGGCATACAGGAGGGAGACCTGATCGTCAGCTGCAACGGCGAAAGGATCACGTCCGCCGAGGAGCTGCAGGCTCTGCTGCAGGCCGCCGGCGGAACGCCTGCAGCCGTGGGCCTGCGCCGGGACGGCAAAAGCCTTACCGTCACCGCCGTGCCGGTGCAGGCGGAGGATGGCTCCTGGCGTCTGGGCGCCTGGACACGGGACTCTATGGCGGGCGTGGGGACTCTGACCTTCTATGACCCGGACACCGGCGCCTATGGCGCTCTGGGCCACGGCATCACCGATACGGACACGGCCCAGCTGATGCCGCTGTCCAGCGGTTCCATTATGGAGACTACCGTGAAGGCCGTGAAAAAGGGACAGAAGGGCGACCCGGGACAGCTGAAGGGTGATTTCACCGTGCAGCACGATGTGGGCACCGTGTCCGCCAATACCAGCGGCGGCATTTTCGGCACTGTGGCAGAAGGCAGCTTTGTATCCGGCGCGGCACTGCCGGTGGCCCGGCGCAGCGAAGTGACCACCGGCCCCGCTGTTATTTTGTCCACCATCTCCGGAGATGATACCCAGGAATACACCGTGGAGATCGTGCGGCTGTGCCCCGCAAACCGGGACGGCCGGGACCTGCTGCTGAAGGTCACGGACCCCCGGCTGCTGGAGGCCACCGGAGGCATTGTCCAGGGCATGTGAGTGTGTTATAATTGGGACAACACGGGAAAAGCTTGATTTCAAGCGGGTTTCCGGTGCTTGTCCAACTTTTCATTGACCACGAAAACAGGACCACATTCTGCGCAGATGTGACGGACAAAAATGCTGCGAACTCCCGGATCCGGAGTTTTTCGGCAGTTAACAGCGGACGCAGGCAGAAAGGAGTCATATTCAATTTAATCGCCGCCTGGCGACTGCCGCACTAAGACCGATGGGGTATAAGCTGCCCATCGGTCTTTTTTGTTATTCCAAGGAAGGAGACGCTGATGCTGAAATGGGGTGCAGTTCAGGATGGCACTTCTTTTCCGGAATTCAACCATGCGAGACTATTGGAAACCTGGAAGCTGCTTTTGCAATTTATCGGAAAGCAACAAAAAAGCAGAAATTGAAATCCATCGCTTTATATAGCATTGCGTTTTTGCAAGAGAAATGATAGTATAGTCTAAGATAGACAAGACCGACTGTTCCTATTTTCGGAGTAAATCCTGTTGGTAAATGCACATTCGGAATCGTCTTGCCGAGAAACAAATACAATTGCCAAGAAATATTCCTTGATTGCAGGAGAAAGCGAGAGATTTCCCCTATGAAACGGAATACGAAACAGCTGATCCCCATGATCCTGGTTTTTACAATCATTGCGGCGGCCTATTCCTGCCGGATACTGGCCATGCTCGACATCGGCGGCGTTTGGATGAACTATATCCGCGCGGCGCTGTATTTGCTGCTGTTTTCCCTGTGGGGCTATTCCATTGACCGGCGCATTATACAGAAGCAGGCACTGCACTGCCTGCGTCTGACCGCGGCGCTGATGCTGGTGTGGCTTATTTTGCGCACGCTGAAATATGAGTTTGTCACCGACCTGACAGTGGCGCGGTACATTTGGTATCTCTATTATTTGCCCATGCTGTTTATACCGCTGCTGGGAGTGTATATTGCGCTGACGCTGGGGAAGTCGGAGGAATACCGTCTGACCGAAAGGGCCGGCTTTCTGGTCGCCGTGCCGGGCATACTGTTTTTGCTGGTGATCACCAACGATCTGCACCAGCAGGTGTTTGCATTCAACAGCGGTGTGCCGGGCGTGCCAGACAATTATGGCTATTCCCACGGCATTTTTTACTTTTGCAGCATGGGCTGGATGGTTGCGTGCATGACTTTTTCCCTTGCCCTCCTTTTGAAGAAAAGCCGCGTCCCCAGCGGCAGCAAAAAAAGGATCAGGCCGTTTGTGATAGCCTGTATAACGGTTTTGTATGGGCTTTTGTATCTGTCCGGTCTGCCGGCCATACGCCGGTGGCTCGGGGATATGAATGTGACATTTTGCCTTTTATATGCGGCAATTTATGAAAGCTGTATACGCTGCCGGATGATACCGTCCAATACGGGCTATGTGGAGCTGTTCGAGGCGACAACGCTGGCGGCGTGCATTGCGGATCGCAGCGGGAATATCGTTCTCCGTTCCCGGGCCGCAGGGGAGGATATGGTTTGCCCGAGGGAGGGCGTTCCGCTCATCCGGCCCAACGGAATACGCATCTCCTCGGCGCCCATCAGCGGCGGCTATGCCATATGGCAGGATAATGTGCGGCCGCTGACGGAGCTGCGCGCAAGATTGAGCGAAAACAAGACCAAAATCAACAGCAACAAAGAGAAGCTGCGGGAGGCCTATATCATACAGAAAAAGCTGCTTGAGCTGACGGAAAAAAACCGTATTTACGACGAGATGGAGGCAAGGTACGGAAATCAGATCACCAGAGTCGGGCAGCTGCTGCGGCAATGCCAGGGGGCCGCACCCGAGGAAATACAAAGCGCACTGAAAAGGATCCTGCTGCTGGGCACTTACATTAAGCGCAGCGCCAACCTGTACTTTCTCAGCCAGGAATATGAGCTTCTGCCGCAGCAGGAGCTTCGGCTGACCATAGACGAGGCGGTGCGGGTGATAAACGTTTGCGGCACGGAATGCAGCGTGGTCTACCACACGACCGGGCCTATGCGCGCGACAGAGGTGGCGCGGCTGCTTGACCTTTTGAAGGTCGTGACGGAAGCGGCGATGGGCGGGCTGTATTCCCTGTTTATTTCCGTGTCCGACGGCGAGATGGATCTGTCGGTGGAGTGTGCCGCCGAGCTGTCCTTTTTGGCTTCTCCGGATGTGACGGTTCAGCAGGAGGACGGCTTGTGGCTTGTGCGCACAAGGATAGGAGGCGGGAGCGGTGCTTAGAATTAAACACCTGGGCTTTAATGCCATCAAGGAAAGCTTTGACCGGCTTCCCACAGGCGTGTGTTTTTTTGACCGAACGGGCAGCATCGTCCTGTGCAACCGGCAGATGTATCAGCTGAGCCGATTCCTGCTTGACAGCGATATGCAGTATCTGGGCGAGGTCCAGGAGGCGCTGTCTGCCCCGGGAGGGGGCATTGTGCGGATCCCGGATATAGACAACACCTATCGGTTTCCGGACAAAACCGTGTGGAGGTTTGAAAAAACGGAGGTCACCGACCGGTACGGAGTGAGCTATATACAGCTTACCGCCGCCGATGTTACCGACCTGCAGCGCGCTTTGGTACAGCTTACCGCGGACAGCAAGAAGCTGCAGGAGGATGCGGAAAAGCTGAAGCAGCTTTCCGATAATGCCGGGGCTCTGGCCCGGGAGAAGGAGCTGCTGGACGCTAAATCCGCCATGCACGACGGCCTTGCCGCCTGCATTACACTGACGAAGCAGTACATAACAGGGGAATTTGACGGTATGGATCCGGGCGTTGTATGCCATGAATGGGAGAAGGTCATTGCCTTCCGGGATACGATCTGCCTGCCGGCCAGAAAAAGACTGCTGGACAGCGCCAAGGCCAGCGGCGTGACCGTGCGGATAAGAGGTCAGGAGCCCACGGACGGTGAGGTGGAGCTGCTGTACACGGCTATGCAGGTTTGCCTGAACAACGCCATTCAGTATGCCAAGGCCACGGAGATTTCCGCAAATATTTGGGAAAACGAGGACAGCTATACGGTGGTGATACGCAATAACGGTAAGCCGCCGGAAAGGGAGATCACCGAGGGCGGCGGACTTACCAACCTGCGCCACCGGATCGAAAATTCGGGCGGTAAGATGACGGTGCAGAGCTTGCCGAGGTTTTCTCTGGCAATTGAGATACCAAAATCCGGGAATTCGGGGGTGAATAACCTGTGACTATGAGAAAAATACTGATTGTGGAGGATCAGGCGCTGGCGAGAACCTATCTGTGCGCCTGCGTGGAAAAATGCACGGACTGCCAGGTGGCGGGTACGCTGTTCCGGGCCGACGCGGCGCTTCAGCGCTGCGATGAGGGGCCTATTGATCTGATTCTCATGGACATATGCACCGAAAGCGACTCGGACGGACTGGCCGCAGCCGAATCCATCAAGAAGATCTACCCGCAGATAAAAATCGTTATGGTGACCTCTATGCTGGAGGGACGGTTTCTTGATCGGGCCAGAAGGATCGGGGCAGACAGCTTCTGGTATAAGGACTCCCCCTCCGGCGACCTTGTGGGTGTGATCGAGGGAACCCTTTCCGGAAAGCACTTTTGGCCGGACGGCGTGCCCAGTGTCCGGCTCGGCAACACGCTCTCCTGCGACCTGTCTGACCGTGAGATAGAGACTCTGCGCCTGCTCTGCGAGGGAAAAACAAATGCCGAGATTGCCGTAAAGCTGAATGTGGGCGAGTCCTCGGTGCGGACCTATATTAACCGTATGCTGGAAAAAACCGGCTACACAAACCGCAATCGGCTGATGATCGCAGCTGTGGGCAAACGGATGGTCGTGCCCGGATGCTGGATCGAGGAGCAGGAAGAAACCAGGTAGGAGCAAATTGAATAAAGCGTCGCGCTGAAAAAACCATTTTTGACACGAAAATACCCAGCTTTCAAAAAGCTGGGTATTTTTTTGCGAAAAACAGACGCTCGTTCACAATTTGTTTACAATTAAAGGGGCTTTTGTCCTCACTTTTGAGGACAGACAGAGCCGGCGTTCCTTGCTACAATAAAGCCATAAAGTGAGACGGAACAGATCCGGTGTATGTATCAGAAAAAAGGAGGAACGGTTCGATGAAGAAAATCGTGGTCGATATGCAGAATTTTCTGTTTGCCGATTCCATAGCGACTGCTTTCAAGAATTCGGATTACGACATTGCTGTGGTTCGTGCGGAGTCCCCGCGAGATACCATTGAACTGTGTCGAGTGTTCAAACCGTTTGTCCTTTTAATGGAGGTTACCGCCTATTTGATAGCTGTCATATTTCTTTTTTCAAAGGCAATAAATCGTGAAGGATTCAACTTCGGGCGTCTGATTTCTGCATGAACTCCAGATAGAGACTATATAGCACCGCACAGACCGGAACGCTGAAAAGCATTCCCAAGACACCAAACGCCCCGCCTCCAATCGTGACAGCCATCAGCACAAGCAGTCCGGGCAGGCCCACCGATTTTCCAACAACTTTTGGATAAATCAGATTGCCCTCTACCTGTTGTAGAATCAGCAGATAAACAATGAACCACACCGCTTTGATGGGTTCTGCCAACAGAATCAGAAATGTGCCAAGACCGCCGCCGAGCCATGCGCCGAAGATCGGCACCAACGCGGTAACGGCAACAAATGCGGAAACGGCACCGGCATAGGGGATCCTCAGAATCAGCATTCCGAGGAAGCAGAGGACTCCAATAATGACGGCCTCGGTAAGCTGTCCGCTGACAAAGTTGGTAAAGGTTTGATTCGTCAGCGAAGCGATGCTCAGAAGCCGCTTTGCCCCCGTTTGTGGAAGCACCGTTGTGATCAGCTTTTTTAAGTGGGCTGCAACCACTTCTTTTTTTGCCAGCAGATACAACGCAAAAACAAACGCCAAAAGCACGTCAACCAAGCCGGAAAGGATGGATGTAGCCGCGCCCCATGTTACTGTAATGATTCCGCTGCCTTCGTCGTTGATAAAGGACGTAATTTTCTCAATCAGCAGATCGGAGTCGATTGCATATTCCGGCAAAACGATGTTGTACTTTGCTGCAAAGTGAACAGTATCTGTCCACCAGCCCCCAATTTCATCAACATAAATCGGAATGTTCTGAATAAACTCGCCGCCGGACTCCCGCAGACTCGGAATCATCATAAACACTACGGCAAACAAAATCCCAAACACAAGAACAGCGCTTAAAGTGAGGCAAACGGGTCTTGCCAGCTTTACAGGGGCCTTTTTGCACACTCTGTTCCAGCAGCGTTCAAGTGGGTTAAGGACAACATTGATCAGAAAAGCGATACCTCCGCCAATCAGAAACGGCGAGAACAGCGAGATCACTTTTCCGAGAAATTTCATTACGGCATCGAGGTTCATTAAAGCCCAAGCAAAAAGAATCATCAGCAGCAATGCGCGAATGATGTATCGGGCAATACTTTTGTCGAGCTGTCTGTTTTCCGGCGGGACGGCAATATCGTGCCGCTTGGTGTCAGTACCCTGTGTTTTTTTCGCCATATTCCCTCCACACTGTTATTGCGCACATTCTAAAATGGGGTCACATTGCTTGACGGTAATGGACGACACTCTGTACGCGCTCAGCTCGGAGACCGTGATCTCCAAATTCTGCACAGCAAAGGAATCGCCCTTACTGGGGACTCTATTCAGCTGCTCCATGACCCAGCCGCCGACGGAAACACTGTCCGATTCCAGCTTGACGTCAAAGAATTCCATAAAATCCTCCACGCTGGCGGAGCAGTCCACGCGGTAGGTATTCTCGTCCAGCTTTTCAAAATCCTCTTCCACCTCGTCGTGTTCGTCCCAAATTTCACCAACCAATTCTTCCAGGATATCCTCCATCGTAACAATGCCAAGCGTTCCGCCGAAATCGTCTACAACGACGGCGACATGGGACTTCTGATGCTGGAGCATTTTCAAAATATCCCGGATCTTTGTGTGCTGATAGACGAACAGCGGCTCCGTCATGATCTCTGCAATGGGCTGATCCGTCATCTTGCCGTTGATATAGAAGTCCTTCTGATGAAGAACGCCGACGATCTGATCGATGGTATCCCGGTAGACCAGCAGGCGGGAAAAGCGGGACTGTGTAAAGGCTCTGGCAATTTCCTCATGGCTCTCGCCGATGTCCACGGCCTCCAGGTCCATTCGATGGGTCAGAATTTCAGCCGCTGTCAGGTCGCGGAACTCAAGAGCATTGCGCAGCAGCTCGCCCTCGTTTTCGTCAATGCCGCCGTCCTGCTCCACATCCTCCATGAAAAGAAGCAGCTCCTCGTGGGACATTTTTGCGTTGTCATCCGTCTTGAAGAAACGGGACACCAGCTTTTTCCACTGGGAAAACAGAAAATTCAGCGGCGTCAAGACAAAAATCCAAAGGCGGATAAACGGGGCACTGAACAAAGCGAAGCGCTCAGGGGTGTCCTTTGCAACACTCTTGGGGGTGATCTCACCGAAAATCAAAACAACGATTGTTACGACGACCGTAGAAACCGTCGCGCCGATGTCGCCGTAAAGCCCGACGAACAGAAGTGTGCCGATGGACGCCACCATGATATTCACGATATTGTTGCCGATCAGGATGGTGGAGATCAGCTTGTCATAATCATTGGACAGCTTGAGTGCCAGCGCTGCCCTCTTGTTTCCGTTGTCCGCCAACACCTTGAGGCGGGTCTTATTCAGGGATGAGAACGCCGTTTCTGTGGCGCTGAAATAGGCGGACATGGCGATGCAGACCACCATTGCGAAAATGCTTCCCAAATAATTCATATAAAACTCCTTTATTTCCTGTTCATATTATTGTTTTATGCAAAAAAGACACATCTATACCCGATACCGCAGCAAAGGGCGTAGATATGCCACACATGAACAGGCCATATAAGAGCGGTTACCGTTGTCGTCGCTGCTGTCGTTTTCCACGGACTTCTTCCTCCTTTTTGCTGTGTGCTTCTATCATAGCATTTCTCCGGTGTAGATTCGGTAAAGAAATGAGTGCGGGGCAATATCGTCCTGTGAGAAATCTTGAAGCGTTTCCGCTTATGCGGTATAATAACGGCCAGCAGTTATTATACACGGATTTAAGCCGTTTTTCTCCCGGGCTTCGCCCGGAACCGAAAAACATGGCGTATGATGCCATTCCGTTTCGCTGCATGGTATCATAATGCCGCAATAAATTTCAGGAGAAGCATGATGAAGAATCGACAGCGACAAAAGGATATTCTATTTTCGATCCTTATTTTTTGCAGCGTATTTGCCATCAATTGGCTGATTCAGAAGCTCTTTACCACGCAGACGCTGGTACCCATGATCTTTGTGTTCGGCGTATTTTTGATCTCGCTGAAAACGCATGGGTATTGCTATGGTATCATTTCGGCCATCGTCAGCGTGTTTGCGGTGAATTTCGCCTTCACCTATCCGTACTATGCCTTTGACTTTTTCGTGGAGGAAAGCATCCTATCCGCCGTCATCATGCTGGTCGTTGCCGTTTCCACCAGCACGCTGAACATTCGTATCCGCGATCAGGAGAAGCTGCGCTCAGAGAATGAAAAAGAGCGAATGCGGGGCAATTTGCTGCGGGCGATCTCCCATGACCTGCGCACGCCCCTTACCTCCATATACGGGTCATCCTCTACACTGATCTCCAAGTATGACGCGCTGCCAAAGGAGCAGCAGCTCAAGCTGTTGGGAGAAATTCAGGAGGACAGCGAATGGCTCATCCGCATGGTGGAGAATCTCCTGTCTGTCACAAGGATCGACGGCGCGAAGGTGGAGGTCGTGAAAACGCCCACCGTTCTGGATGAGCTGATCGACTCGGTTCTCATGAAGTTTTCCAAAAAGCATCCGAATCAGAAGGTCATCACACAGATACCGGACGAGTTTGTGGACATTCCCATGGACTCGCTCCTTATTGAGCAGGTGCTGCTGAATCTTCTGGAAAACGCCGTGTTCCACGCAAAAGGCATGACGGAACTGATACTTTCCGTTTCTCTCGTGGGAGACAAGGCGGTATTTGAGGTCGCCGACAACGGCTGCGGACTCCCGGAGGATGCGCTTCAAAAGATCTTTACCGGCAGCTATGAAAAGTCCGCCGCACCGGTGGACGGGACACGCCGCAATATGGGAATCGGACTATCTGTGTGCGCCGCCATCGTCAAGGCTCACGGCAGTGACATTACCGCAGAAAACAGAAGTGGCGGCGGTGCGGTATTCCGTTTTGCTCTGGAAAGAGGGGGTGAGGACGATGGGCAATAACAAATTCAAGATCCTGATCGTAGAGGATGAAGCCAACATCCGAAGCTTTATCAAAGCCAATCTGGAAACCAGTGACTATCAGGTGCTCTGTGCGGAGACCTGTGCGCTCGGCATGATGATGTACGCCTCTCATCGACCGGACCTCATCGTTCTGGATCTCGGCCTGCCGGATCGGGATGGCATGAGTCTGATTCAAGAGGTGCGAAAGACGGATACCGTGCCCATCATTGTGCTCTCCGCCCGTTCCAACGAGAGGGACAAGGTGGAGGCGCTGGATCTGGGGGCGAATGATTATATTACGAAGCCCTTTGGCACGGAGGAATTGCTGGCCCGTATCCGCGCCGTTCTCCGCAGCCATCGGCACAGCGAAGAGAATGAAAGTACCCCTGGCGGGAAATTCCACCTTCAGGACTTGCTGATCGATTACGATACACGGCAGGTCTTTGTCGGCAAAGACGAAATCGACCTGACCCAGACCGAATACAACATCATGGCCTATCTCTCTATCCATGCCGGAAAGGTCCTGACTTATGCTGCAATCATCCGCACGGTCTGGGGATATTCGGATTATGGCAGCGTCAAAAAGCTGCAAGTCAACATGAAGAATATCCGAAAGAAAATGGGCGTAACCCCCGGTGAAAAGCGCTATATCATCAATGAGCTTGGCGTCGGCTATCGCATGCTGGATGATAGCGAGGTTGTTGCGGACGTCTTTCTTTGACAAGCATCTTTCAATTCGTTTGAAAAGTCAAAACCGCAAATTACCGCATTGAGTGGACTGCTTATAGATTCTCTATAAAGATGCTAATTGATACGTTTGTCAACGCCGTTTTCTTGTATGATGACAAGATGGTGCTGACCTATAATTTCCACGAAAGCACCGAAACAATTATGTTTGGGGAGCTGCAAGACGTTCTCCCTAACGGGTTTCGCGGTTCGGATATGGATTTGGCTTCCGAGCCAGAAACGTGCCTGATCGCAAGATCGGACGTTTTTCTTTGATAAAAAATATGTTTTTGCTTCAAAAGAAGCGCTGCATGTCGCGACGATAAAATCGGAGCAAAGGCGAAAATCTGCACTTATCGCGGACAGGGGTAGGGTACGCGCTGGAGGTCTGAAGCCGTCCCGCGCGCGGCGCTCACGCTTTCACGTCCCGCTTTTTCATCAGTGCCCACGCCAGCGCAAACATTGCCGCAAGCCAGAGGATGCAGGACAGCACAAACAGCCCGTATTGGCCGGCAAGCGCGTCCTCCCTCCGGTTCGCGTTCATGCCCATCTGCATCAGCGCATAAGGCCAAAGCAGCGCGTACCCCTTTGAGCTGATAAAAAGGCCGACAATGCCGCCGAGCAGCCCCAGAAAAATCGGCACGGCAAAACTGCGGATGATCATTGCCAGCACCAGCTGCGCTGCGATCACGGCCAGCGCTCCCAGCGCGCCGCGTATCAGGAACAGCGGAAGCTCAATGGGCGGCCAGCCGGAAAAATGCGCAAACACCCTGCCGCAAAACACGTACAGAACAAAGACGAACGCGTGCGTCAGCAGCGCCAGCTTGGCGACAACCACAAATTTGGCGGTAAACAGGCACATCAGCTTCACCGGTGCGGTCATGATGA
>OLQD01001623.1_pt1 | contig 18191 bp, 10 predicted proteins | sample 1672841 | NCBI WGS metagenome assembly OLQD01 (sample SAMEA3136729, study PRJEB25190) | human gut metagenome | biome: human gut; feature: human-associated habitat; material: faeces | place: Austria | collected 2013 | reverse complement strand
CTCCTGGCACAAAAATGGGAGGTCGCACCCCACACGGGGTGCGTGAATTGAAACATCGCCTGGCACAACCTCCTGGCACAAAAATGGGAGGTCGCACCCCACACGGGGTGCGTGAATTGAAACATCGCCTGGCACAACCTCCTGGCACAAAAATGGGAGGTCGCACCCCACACGGGGTGCGTGAATTGAAACAAGATGCTCATTATCAGGACGTGGTAAACCTGCAGTCGCACCCCACACGGGGTGCGTGAATTGAAACACGTCGAGGCGGATGTAGCTCTTGGACACCTGCGGTCGCACCCCACACGGGGTGCGTGAATTGAAACTGAGGCTCTCCAATGCCAGCTCTGCTACCTCCCAGTCGCACCCCACACGGGGTGCGTGAATTGAAACTTTAAGTATATACGCGGTAGCGTATAGGAGTGGCCTGTCGCACCCCACACGGGGTGCGTGAATTGAAACCTAACATGCCACTAACGATAGTCTGCACCATCTGGTCGCACCCCACACGGGGTGCGTGAATTGAAACAATAATAATATGCTCCGAATGACCATTCTTCAAAGTCGCACCCCACACGGGGTGCGTGAATTGAAACATCACTAAAAACTCCAACCTCATCAACATCTTCAAAGGTCGCACCCCACACGGGGTGCGTGAATTGAAACCGGTCTGATTACGTTCAGACGCAATAGACTCATTGTCGCACCCCACACGGGGTGCGTGAATTGAAACGGCCAATGCCATTGCCCCCACCTCAAAAGAGGTGAGGTCGCACCCCACACGGGGTGCGTGAATTGAAACGGTCTTGCATCGTCTTTGGCATCTGGTACTCACCGTCGCACCCCACACGGGGTGCGTGAATTGAAACTAAGCAATTAGTTTCTTTTCCTCTAGGGTTTTATACGGTCGCACCCCACACGGGGTGCGTGAATTGAAACTCGTCATATGACAGTATCTGATGTAGATAATCTATGTCGCACCCCACACGGGGTGCGTGAATTGAAACTTTGCATCAACCAAAAACGGATAAGTCTCTCCAGTCGCACCCCACACGGGGTGCGTGAATTGAAACAGGACGGCACTCACCAGTGCCGACGAGGTATCATGTCGCACCCCACACGGGGTGCGTGAATTGAAACCAAGCATAGCACCGACAATCGTCTGCACCATCTGGGTCGCACCCCACACGGGGTGCGTGAATTGAAACACATTACGGAACTGCTTAGTAACGTACTTAGATAGTCGCACCCCACACGGGGTGCGTGAATTGAAACAGCCATCGTGACACCTCACGGAGGTTGTCCGAGGGTCGCACCCCACACGGGGTGCGTGAATTGAAACGCACTGGTAAAATAATCTAGTCCTTCATTGACAGTCGCACCCCACACGGGGTGCGTGAATTGAAACATACGCATCCATTGCTCATCTGTACGAGCTTGGGCGTCGCACCCCACACGGGGTGCGTGAATTGAAACGCTTCTTTGAGCTTGGCTAGTAGCTCGGTAGAGGTCGCACCCCACACGGGGTGCGTGAATTGAAACGAGGAAGGTAGCACGGGGTGAAACGGCTAGTAGGTCGCACCCCACACGGGGTGCGTGAATTGAAACGCCTTGTCAAAGACTGCTGTGATGTCGGAGAGGGGTCGCACCCCACACGGGGTGCGTGAATTGAAACGCGAGCAGTATGCGGAGCTGGTGGACACGGAGGTGTCGCACCCCACACGGGGTGCGTGAATTGAAACGTACCTTTTATTTGTACCTTTGCTGAGCAGAGTCGTCGCACCCCACACAGGGTGCGTGAATTGAAACTCGGGACTTATCCCGCTTGTCTCCTCTGCCAGCGTCGCACCCCACACAGGGTGCGTGAATTGAAACGGTGTGTCGTGGGACGATGTGCTGCGTGTGGTGAGTCGCACCCCACACAGGGTGCGTGAATTGAAACGTCTTCGGATTCTACGGATACTTTGGATACTCCCGTCGCACCCCACACAGGGTGCGTGAATTGAAACAGCATCTGCTGTATAGCCTTGTCAGCGCTGTAGTCGTCGCACCCCACACAGGGTGCGTGAATTGAAACGACCTTATGGGCGCCGTAGTGGCGCAGAGGTTGTGTCGCACCCCACACAGGGTGCGTGAATTGAAACGTAGAATCGCCTATCATTTTGTTTGCGGCCATCAGTCGCACCCCACACGGGGTGCGTGAATTGAAACAGGTTAAGCATAATCGTATAGGCACTCTCGTATGCGGTCGCACTCCAACGGGGTGCGTGGATTGACGGTGTAGGTGCTGACTGTAGTGCTTCTGGAGAGTGATTTGCTGGCACTACTAATAGAATGTTAGGACGAATACGATGTTAGGGCGAACATAATTTTAGTACGAATACGAGACTGTTGCAAAAGTCAACAGTCTCAATATGGTATCGGCACGAACACGATGACAGCCCCCATGAGCAGAGATGCTTGTGGAGGCTGTCTTCATGCTTGGGGCTCACTCCTCATACCTCACTCCCATTTTTGAGGTGCTGGGGGAGGGGAGGAACGAGCCTACACGTTGCTACTCGTGATAGGCTGTGGATTAGGAATATGGTCAGGGCTGACACATTATATAAACTTCTCTATCCCTCGTTTGTCGCTCCTGACAGAGCAACTATGATGCGTCAGCCCTGACTGAGGACCCCTAACGTCAGTTCGAAACAATAATTTAGATCCGGCTACACATCGAAACGGCACTGCGTCGAGGAAAAGTGATTTCCACGTGGATATTTCGAAATTCCCACGTGGAGAATAAAAAATTCTTCGGAGGAATGAAATGAAACTTCGGAAGAAATGAATCACGCCCACGTGGAAAATAAAAAACATCCACGTGGAGATTTGAGATTTTCCACGTGGATATTCGAGAAAGAAGGGGATCGGACTAACTGCCCCGTAAAGATATGTAAATGGAGATTAGAGGTTAGAAGTTAGAGATTAGAAATTAGGGATCGGAGAGATCGGAGGGGGAGAGATTGGAAGGCAGGACTGATTATTATATATAGTGAGTTCATCTATGCCTCGTTTGTCGCTTCTGACAGAGAGTTTGTAATGCGTCAGCTCTGGGGGATGGGGTGGGGCGATTCTATATATGCCTTTTTGTTTACCTTTGTATGCAGATGGTCCTCAGACTAATCACAGAACTTATAAGTTGTCAAGATGAGACTATATGCCCCCCTCCTACATAGTATGCAGACTAGAAGAGTGCGTCTAGGCGTACTGTCTTCTCTCCTTGTGATCATCTGTCTGCTCGCCTCATCTTGTCAGCAGAGAGAGACTGTCACGTTTACCGCGGCTGAGCGTAAGGCTGCTGATAGTCTGGTGCGGACGGCTCGGGGTATCGACTCGCTGACCCATCTGCAGGCACGCTTGCAGCGTGAGGGGGACCTGCTCGGGAGCATCGTCGCGCTGCGAGTCTTGGGCGATGCGCAGCGCAATGAGAGTGCTTTTGACGAGGCGTTGACTACGCATAGTGAGGGCTTGAAGCAGGCGGAGGCTATACAGGATACGCTGGAGTGGGTGCAGGCTCTTAATAATGTGGGTACGGACTACCGGCGTATGGGCATCCTGGACATTGCTCAGGAGTATCACTACCAGGCGTGGACTCTGAGCAAGATTACTGCGGACACCTCTTTTGTAGCGCTTAAGAATCAGGCTAAGTCTCTCAATGGTCTGGGCAACATCTACCTAACGCTGGGCAACTATGAGCGTGCCGACAGTGCTCTGCGCAAAGCTCTCGTCGTGGAGCAGCGGCTGGGCAGTATGGTGGGTGTGGCTATCAACTATGCCAATCTAGGGTCTATCTTCGAGCATCGTGGTGAGATAGACTCGGCGTGGGTGTACTATCGGTACTCGATGGAGGCCAATCAGAAGGCTGGGAGTACGTTAGGTATCGCTCTGTGTCACTCTTACTTTGGCTCTCTCTATGAACAGGCGCAGCAGTATGACGAGGCTGCTAGGGAGTATGAGGCTGGTTACCAATTGATGCAGGACTCTAAAGATGAGTGGCACAAGCTGAACCTGCTCGTAGCACTAGCTAGCGTGCACAGTGCCACACGAGACGATGCGCAGATGCTGCAATACCTTGGTCTGGCACGAGAGACGGCAGATAAGATCCAGAATAAGGAGCACCTAGCTGATATCTACACCCTGTACTACAAGTACTATAAGCGTCACGGTGACTGGCAAGCAGCACTGACGTACTATGAGCAGGCTACTGAGATGAAGCAGAGCATCCTAGATATGGACAAGTTCAATAGGATGCAAAACACTAGTCTCAATATCGAGCGCAACATCCAAAACAGGAAGATGAATAAAGCGAAGATCACGCTCGAGCATGAGCGTGCAGAGCGACGTATAGAGAACGTCACCTTTGCGGTCCTCGCACTGCTCCTGCTGGGCTTCTTTAGCTTCTACCTCTACATTCAGCGCATACAGCGTCGCAACCATAAGGAGCTCAAGAAGATGTCCTCAATGCGGGAGAACTTCTTTACCAATATCACCCATGAGTTTCGCACTCCTCTTACTATCATCTTAGGCTTGAGTCACGACCTTCAGCAGGATGCGTCGGAGCAGATCAGAGAGCGTGCTGAGAGCATCGAGCGACAGGGGCAGGGCCTCCTCACGCTCATCAATCAACTGCTAGATATCTCTAAGGTCAAGTCGTCTGTAGGCGATCCGCGCACTTGTCGGGGCAATGTCACGGCCCATATAGCTATGATTGTGGACTCTTATCGTGACTACGCCTCTAGTCGAGAGATAGAGTTGACCTATCAACCCCAGGATCAGGTAGAGATGAACTTCGTGCCTGACTATGTCAATAAGGTCTTCAACAACCTGCTCTCCAACGCCTTTAAGTTCACCCCACCTCATGGCAAGATCAGTATCACCCTATGGCGCGCTGACGACTCTGTGTACATCGATCTATCCGATACGGGGCATGGTATGGACCCAGAGACGGTAGAGCATGCCTTCGATCCGTTTTATCAAGCTGAGAGCGAATCCAAGCACATTGGCACAGGCATCGGCCTGGCTCTGGTCAAGCAGATCGTCCAGGTGTCTAAGGGGCAGATCACCATCGAGAGCAAGGTGGGCGAGGGGACTACCTTTCACATCGTCGTGCCGATCATCAATGACGAAACAGTTCCACAGCAGATCCTATCGGCTGCTACTAATACGCCCGTTTTGCCACAATTAGAGGCTGATCTGCAGGATAGTGAGTGTGAGGAGGACGAGCCGTGCCGTCTGCTCGTCGTAGAGGACAATCATGACATAGCCCATTACATCGGGTCGCAGTTTGAGGATCACTATAGTGTCTTCTATGCGACCGATGGCGAGGAGGGCTTCAAGAGAGCTGTGGAGCTAGTGCCTGACATCATCATATCGGATCTGATGATGCCTGGTGTCAATGGCCTAGAGCTGTGCCGACAGATACGTAGCAACGAGATTGTAAATCATATACCGATCATCATCGTTACGGCAAAAGTCTCTGAGGAGGAGCGCATCAAGGGTATAGAGGCTGGAGCTGATGCTTATCTTACCAAGCCCTTTAACACGACCGAGCTGCGCATGATGGTAGAGCGGCTCCTCGATAGTCGCAAGACGTTACGCCAGAAGTTTGCCCAGATAGTCATCAAGGGACAAGAGCCGGACGAGCCTGAGACAAATAAACTCGAGGAGGCCGACATTACCTTCTTGACGAAGCTGTCTGCGCTAGTAGATCAGCAGATCAGCCAAAATAAGACTCCCAACGTCGAGGAGATTGCAGCTACATTCTACATGAGTAGTCGCCAGCTATACCGCAAGCTGAAGGCTCTCACCGGCTACGCTCCCTCGGCTTATATCCTACGGCTCAAGATACGTAAGGCGTGTGAGCTGATGGACGCAGACGCGGAGATGAGTCTCACAGATGTCGCCATCCAGAGTGGCTTCGATACTTACTCCAACTTCTCTCGCTCATTCAAGAGCGTCTGCGACATCTCTCCCTCTAAGTATAGGGATCAGAAAAACATCTTGACGGCTTAAGACTAAATCATCGCATTAGCACAAGACAACTCGTGCCGTGTGGCTTGCTACACGGTACGACATCATCGCGAGACTGTTGCAAAAGTCTCATCGCAGGAGGTTGCTGACTACTCACACAGCGGCTTCCTCTTTTTTTTGTCCTTGCCTATAGCCTGTGAGCCTCCTCCTCCTCGGCAAACTCCAGTTTCCTCGTATAAAACTCCAGTTTCTTCCGTATGAAACTTTAGTTTCACCTAGGTGGCACAAAAGTTTCAATCTGATGCACTGATAGTTAGTTGAAACAGCAAAATGAGGGGGTGGGGGGAAGCATTCGCTTTGCACTATAGTCTCGGAGGCAATCGCTACTTGAGACTGTTGCATAAAGGCGAATCGCTGTGTTGCTTTCGGGATTCGGCTTCGGTCACATACGGATGTATGCTCCCTTCAGACCTCACCCTCAGCGCCTTGCGCTTCATCCTTTCTGCAAAGTCTAGACAATCTTGCAAGCAAGATTGTGAGACTGTTGCAAAAGTCTCTACTTGAGTGCTCCATTTGGACCTTTACGCCTGCATTTCACCGAGAGGTGGGGTGGGGGTGAGATCTTGTCCTTATTTTCTCACTTATCACCAGTAAGCACTTATACACTAGTGTGTTAGGTTACTTGTCATGTCCGAAATTGATAAGTGGTGGTATGTAATCCTGTCCGATTTTGATAAGTTTTTGTCCGCAAATGATAAGAGATTTAGGCATATCGAGGTTTAACTTTGCAACAGAAACAAGAGGAATAGACTCCCGACTGTGTTCACGAGATGAACATTAGGTCGATGAGCTACCTCTCTGCTCAGGATTAGTTACGAACCCGTAATTGCAAATCGTATGAAAAATAGACTTCTCTCCCTCCTTCTCTCCCTGCTTGCCATTACAACATGGTGTACGGCGCAGGATGTAGGGATCAAGACCAATCTCCTCTACTGGGGGACTGCTACACCCAATCTAGGTGTCGAGGTTCGGGTCGCACCGCGCTGGACCATAGACCTGTCGGGTGGGTACAACTTCATCAATCCGATCAATAAGGAGACGGGGATGAAGTGGCTACACTTTTCCGTCCTACCTGAGGCTCGTTACTACCTCTGTGAGGCGTTCAACGGGCATTTCTTCGGCCTTCACGGGCTGGTCGGTTTTTACAATGTCAATAGGCTCGACATACCCATAGGTCGCCTCAAGCACCTCAAGGAGTACCGTCTGCAGGGGTGGGGCTATGGTGCCGGCATCACCTATGGATATGAGTGGGTGCTCGGTAAGCACTGGGACCTGGAGGCTTCGATCAGTGCAGGCTACGTACTCTTTGACTATACGCGGTACAACTGTGAGCACTGCGGCAAGATCGTCGCTAAGGGAAAGAAAAACTACCTAGGCCCGACGAAAGCGACCCTCTCACTCATTTACCTCTTCTAATCGTACAACCCCACCAAAAGCAGCAGAAGATATGAAACACGCTATATTACATCTCACGACGCTCGCTCTAGTTGCTCTGGCGATGCTCTGGCTCCCGACAGAGGGCGTAGCTCAGGAGGCTCCTAATCCACTAGAGGGACTCAGAGTCAGCTCTCAGACGGTCGCAACGAGACAGGGAGCCAAGGCGGTCATTGACTTTGATCTAGACCTTACCCAGATGCAGCGGCTGAAGAGCAATACGGTGCTAAAGGTAGTGCCGATGCTACGGGCCAACGATGGCTCTGACCAGCTCGACCTGCCAGCGATCTCTATCTCAGGTCGTACGCGGGCTATCATGCTACGTCGCACGGGCGAGGAGGTCGATATAGTTCGCAGCAAAAGCGGTGAGCAACACTACCACTACACAGCCGAGGTTCCCTTTGCACTATGGATGAAGGACGCCTCACTACTCTTTGATGCTAAGGGCTACGGCTGCACTGGCTGCGACCTAGGCGACTACACTACCATGCTGACACCTCATGCGCTAGCTCCGCTCTATCAGCCCACCTACCGCTATGCGATGCTCGTACCTGAGGGCGAGGAGACCAAGAGACGCGAGGAGAGCCTCACGGCTATGATCACCTTCCCAGTCAATAAGACAAATCTCAATCTGAACCTCGGTAATAACCGCTCTGAGATCAAGCGTATCAACGATAAGGTGCAGGAGCTGACGACCAATAGTGCGCTGACCGTTGATGCTCTCTCATTGACTGGATATGCCTCGCCAGAGGGTCATGCGGAGCTTAATCAGAAGCTCTCAGAGGGGCGTGTAGAGAGTATAGCAGCTTACTTGGTACGCACCTATCCACGCTTCAAGGGGCACTACACTTCTCAGGCTATGGGTGCCGACTGGGACGGACTACGAGCTGCCATCGAGGAGAGCAGCGTAGACTATAAGGAGCAGATACTACAGATCATCCAAGAGACTCCTGCCGACAAACGCACCGAGGCTCTCCGCGCTATAGACAAGGGCAAGACTTACGCTCACCTGCTACAGACTTACTACCCGCCCCTACGTCGCACGGTCATCACCTTCTCCTTTGTGGTCAAGGGCTTTGACCTAGAGGAGGCCAAGGAGGTAATCAAGACGCACCCGACGCACCTCAGCCTTGCCGAGGTCAATCTGGTGGCTAATAGTTACCCAGCCGGCAGTGCCGAGCGTTACGAGACCTGGGCGATCGCTGCAGACGCTTTTCCCAATGCTGTGGAGCCAGCGACCAATGCGGCGATCATGGACTTTGAGGCGGGTCGCTATGCGCAGGCCGTCAAGTTACTAGAGCGCTATAAGAAGAATACGAAGCTCTACACCATCCTGGGCATCGCCTATGCCTACAATGGGCAGTACGACGATGCTCGTACCTACCTAACCAAGGCTGCACAGCTCGGATTGCCCGACGCTCAGTACAACCTCGATGAGTTCCTACACTACATGCAGGACAACTTCTAAGCAGATAGCAAACAATACAAACTATATATTCACCACTAATCAAATCAACTATTATGAAAAGTAAGCTTTTCCTACTGAGCCTCGTGGCTCTCACGCTCGCCTTCACGGCGTGCAACAAGAATCAGGACGAACCACAACAGTCCGAGACAGACGCTACCATCAGCGTCGTAGTCAAGTCGGCCGACCTCAGAGCTTATGAGGATGGCGCAGGCAATGAGGACAAGAAGGTCCAGAAGCTGGCCGTCATGGTTTACCAGGGTCAGGCACAGGTCGCCTACAAGGAGGCTGCCACGGCTGGTGATCTCGAGGTCAAAGACATCGAGACAACAGCTGGTGCTAAGACACTCGTAGTCGTAGCTAACTATGCTAACAAGAATCTCAAGGGTCTCTCCCTCGACAAAATTAAGGCTCTAACGCACACACTCTCTGCAGATGACCAGGACCCCACCAAGGGTACCTTCATGCTCACCGCAGAGCCTGTCTCCGTCAACCTCCAGAAGGGCAATAACTACTACGGCTACGCAGATGGTGACGGTAATCGTCTTTCTATAGATAAGCCTATCGAGCTCCAGCACATCCACGCTGGTATGGCTCTGACGAACCTTACTGTAAAGTTCGCAGAGTCTTACGCAAAACTCTACAACGTCAAGTTTGACGAGGGTCAGCTGATAGCTCTCATCGCTAAGGCTCAGTCCAATGTCTTCGGTAAGCCTCTCGCCAACACTGATGCTAACTACTTCTATGGTGTCAAGCTCTTTGGCAAGACGGACGCTAAGTACACTCCAGCAGCGGCTAACTACACTGAGATGGCCGAGCTCAAGATGGATCTCAAAGAGACAGGTGAACAGGAACGCAAGGGCTTCTATATCCTAGAGAACAACTCTGCAGAGCACCCCACCATCCTCTGCCTCAAGGCTACGCTCACACAGGCTGACGGCTCAGACCTAACGGCTGATCAAGCTCAGCAAGCTGTAGAGGCTGGCTGGATTGTATCTACGACAGATCACTCAACCTACTACCCAGTCCTTGTCAACTGGGCAAAGGATGGCTATACCTACGCGGACGGTCATACAGCTAAGAACGCTATCGTACGCAACAACAAGTACGAGATTGCACTCACGATCACTGGTCCTGGTACGAACTCACCTGAGGATCCAACACAGGAGAAGGCTAACCTCGATGTCAAGTGCGAGGTTACTCCTTGGGTCATTGTCAAGCAAAACGTAGTCTGGTAGACCACGCCTTCACAGATAGCTTTAGAGCCACCGACTAGTGTGGTGGCTCTAGAGCCGTCTCTATCCTGTCGGAGAGTCTGCGTCAAGCGCAAGATAACACTTCCTTCATAGTCAACATACGATCCCGAATGTTTGACGGCAGACTCTCCATTTTTCTCTCATCACTTTAAGCACCCCATTGAGACACTAATATGAATATCGTACAGAGATGGATCAATAAGACAGCGACCACGGCGTGGATAGTGTCGATGATAGCCCTCTTGTCTGGCTGTATCGCAGAGGATCTAGAGGATTGTCCTCAACCATTCGAGCTGACCGTACGGGCTGTAGATATCTCCAACCAGGATATAACCTCTGATGGGGATGTAGAGAACGTGATACTCTTCACGTTTGACGAGAGCGGCAAGCGTCTTGGCAAGATCCTCCTCAACGCTGAGGAGATCAAGTCGCGCAAGCCTATACACATCGAGCATTACGGCCCTAAGTCGCTCACTTTCGTCGCTTGGGGCAATGTAGCTCCTGCAGACATAGCACGGCTAGAGTCCGTACAGCGCATCGAGGATGTACAGATGCCACTACAGCGTACAGACGGCTTTGGGCAATATCCGACAGACCTCTTCTCCGGTCGACTAGACCGAGAGCAAGTCTACGGCAAGCTCGAGCTAGGCGAGCCTGCTACGATAGACATCTGCCGGCGCACCTGTCAGGTCAATGTAACAGTTCTAGGCTATGAGCAGTGGCTCGATCGCCAGGGATATAAGCGACAAGCTTTTGACCCGACAGACTACGCTGCAGCACGGATACTCTTCGGCAAGTCCCTAGACAACTACGCTATAGCTGACACATACGGTGGTAACCCCACGACCTACCGTCTGACGGGCTCTCTAGATAGCTCTACGGGCGACTATCACATAGCACCCTTTAGGGTCTACCCGCCTATCGAGAGCAAGCCATTCCAGCTAGACTTCTACGTCGGCGACAACTGCTTAGAGAGCTTTACCAAGGACTCACGAGGCACGCTCATACTACCCGATATAGGTAAGATGCTCAACGTACTCATCGACATGCGATCTGGAGATATATCCGTGCAGGTCGTTGTGACCCCGTGGAATGTCGTACATCAGTTTGTCATCTACTAAAGTCTCATTCACATGCAAAGCTTGAAATCCTATGAAACCATATAGACCTATACTTACAACGCTGCTCGCACTATCGGCACTCTTCTTGACAGTGCTCTCAGGGTGTAAGCGCAGTGAGCTGAGAGAGACTTTAGAGCCTGCCACCGTACAACTCTCTATTCCGACGATGACCCTGCGCGGGGGAGAGCTCCTCGTAGAGGACTTGCCCGTGCAGACGATCCGTATCCTAGTCTTCAATAAGGCTGGAGGAGCTCTAGATGCACAGCAGAGCTTTAGCACGCCAACCGACCTCAGCAACTGGCTACGCGTAGAGGCTCATGAAGGAGCTAAGGATATCTACGTCATTGCCAACGAGAGCCCGGCTATGAGCGGTGCTCTGAACAAGATTGTCTTCAAGCGTGACCTGCTCAGCATGACTATCCCTGAGGCTGATCCCAGCAGCGTGACGAAGTCGAAACCGATCCTGATGATAGGTCAGGGTACAGCTACCCTCACGAAAGAGCAGACTACCAAGACCGAGATCGCACTCATTCGCTCGAGAGCTAAGATCACGCTTGACTTGAAGCAGGAGACGGCGACCGACGATCAGGTGATCATCCGTAGCGTGTCGATCAGTCGCTTGCCTAAGACCAGTATGCTCTTGACACCAAATCCTTATAGCTTGGGGGCTACATGGATCTACAGCAAAGCTGAGGAAGCTACGCTGGTCAACAACGCAGAAGCTACCTCTTACATCGCTGACAAGACGCTCTACACCTACGAGAGTCTCGATAGCGATACGGCAGGTCATGCGCCTATACTGGTCATCGAGGCTCTATACAATGGAGTTCCTACGACTTATACGGCCTATGTCAATGATAAAACGAGTAACGCGAATCATCACTACGCACTGCAGCGCAATCATCACTACCAGCTGACAGGTACGATTACTAATATCGGAGTGCACAACGCATTACTGCTGAAGACGGAAGTCTTGCCCTGGGATGTGGAGGCGAGTGATAAGAAGCTCGAGGTGCCTAAGATCGTAAGCCTCTCTCCCGATCCTACAGCGACCTACTACGTGACCGATACGGAGGTTGCTGAGTTCAAGGTCAAGATAAGCTCCAGCAGCGACCCCTCTAAGTGGCGCGCCACACTGACCAATGCGCTCGACTTCCGCTTTGACATCACAGGGGGAGCCGTACGAGAGGGATTAGCCGATGGCACTACCGAGTACACCGTTCGGGTGATCGCTACGAAGCCCGCCGGCGTTAACCTACGCTGCACGCAGCTACTCTTCACTTCGGAGTATCTAGACCTAGTAGGGGCAGGGATGCCTAAGAAGGGTATCAAGATCTGTCAGAAGCATGCTTAGCAAACCATTAGAAGCATCATAGATTATGAATAGACTTATAGATATATCCACCCGATTGGTCGGGTATGCCTTGATACTGCTGATGGTATCAGGATGTATAGCGGAGAGACCCGTGGCATGTCCTGATGACGACGCCTCCTCAGCGCAGCTATCACTACGACTAGCCGTGCAGGAGATCCGCTCACTACGTGCTACAGAGGCTGGGGACGATGCACTCAATGAGAACAAGATAGAGAGCCTCCAAATCCTCTTTTACAAGGGAGGAACGCTCTACTGGTCAGTCTCTCCAGCACCCGCTGCTGACGGAAACTATAGCATTCCCATCCCAGAAGCTCAGCAGAAGGGTTTTGATGGTAACTCTACGTACAATGTTTACGTCGTGACCAATATGGCCTTCAAGGCGCCAGAGCAAGAGAGCGAACTAGCGAAGATCGCTGTTAGCGAGTCGGTCGCTAAGTTGCCTAACGCTAAGTTTGTCATGCAAGGTCAGACCTCTAAGAAGATTAACTTAGGGACCCCTGAGGGCAAGCAGCTCGGTGCCGTTGAGCTACGCCGTGTAGCCAGCAAGCTACGCATCACGCCTACCGTGCAGATCACAGGATATGAGCTAGGTGGCGAGATACAGGTCAAGTTCGTCGGAGCCGTCAGCCAAGGCTACCTCACAGCTGAAGAGGTGTCTGCTGGAGCTAACTCCATCGTCTACGCCTACCGAGCTACTCAGGATCAGCAGCCACAGCACTTCTACTCCTATTATAATAAGTGGAGTAGCAACGATGAGGCACCTTACTACCTTCTCACCGTACCCCTCAAGAAGGAGGGCGCAACGACCGCAGCAGATTACTACTATCGCGTAGCTCTCACGCCTGCGGAGCCACACTTTACGGCCAATAAGCTCTACGACCTGAAGCTTGGCATCCATAAGCTGGGCTCCACAACTCCCGAAGAGCCTGTGGCGATCACTGGCACACTCTCTATCCTCCCCTGGACCCTGTGCGATGATCAGTATGACCTCCCAGCAGCTAACTATCTAGAGGTGTCTGAAAGAGAGGTGCATATCTACAACATAGAGACGTACACGATCACTTATCAAACCTCCAAGAAGCCCATTACGGCTCGGATCGTAGAGGCTAGCTTCAGCTATGTCAATGGTGCTACGGGAGTGGCGACAACAGACAATATCCCCTCCTCCAGTGATCAGTACCCGACGGTTACCGTGGTGGGCAATCAGATCAGGATCGTGTCCAAGCTACCAGTCAACAATGTACCCAAGAAGATCCGCTTTAAGGTCAGCAATGGCATCGCAGAGCTAGACAAGGAGGTGACCGTCTATCAGTACCCCTCGCTCTTTGTTATCAATACGATTGGTGAGAAGTCTTCACGAAGACCTGACGGAACTTTAGCTCATAGTGGTCTGAACAACAAAGCCATCTACCGTATCACCGTGCAGAATCCACCCGCAGGTATGATCCTGGGCTTCCCCCCGAGAGAGACAACAGACTTCTGGCCAGGATCCTGGTTCGTACAAAATACAGGTTTTTGGGGAACTATTGTTGAGCGTTGGGAGCTAAACAATGGAGAGAAGATCTCTAAGTTTACAACGAAGCGTGATGCTGAGACCGCTCAGATGGTTTCTCCCAGCTTTGAGCTTGCCTCTCAGCTTGGAGCCACAGAGCGATGGTCTTACCTAGAGTATGGTTGGTATTATAGCAGGGGTAAGTGGAGTGAGACTAGCAAGATAGGAGCCTATAAGGAGACCGCTCTGTGCAACTGTGCGACCTATACAGAGACGCGTAGAGTCAATGGCGTGGAGGTGACCCTCGATGACTGGCGACTACCGACAGAGGCTGAGATCAGACTGATAGACCAGCTACAGAACGACCCCAATAGTGCAGTCAAATCCATTATGACGGGTAGATACTACTGGAGTGCTAAGAGCGATGCAGCAATAGAGTTGCAAGGTGGTAGCGAGGGTTCCCCAACTAAAGCTTACACCCGTTGTGTGCGAGATGTCAAGGAGCCGACGATTCAGTCACATGTACCGTACAGATTAGACCGATAGAAAGTTATGACTAGAACGAAGATATTTCTATACTCCCTCCTGCTGGTAGCCTTTATGGCGCTATCTGCGTGCCAGCAGGAGCAGCGTACAGCTCCTGTAGATCAGGATGGAGAGCGGGTCACTGTATCCCTCTCGGTAGATGTACCGCACTATGCCCCCATGCGTGCTATGCAAGAGGGTATTGATGAAAACAAGATCGACCGGCTAGAGCTACTCGTCTTCAACGAGGAGGGACTGATGGCAGACTACGCCCTTGCTAAGGATCTGACCAAGCAAAACGATGGCAAGTACACCTTCACCGCCAGACTGAAGCCACAGAGCGCTCCCTGCGTCATTCACTTTGTCGCCAACCGCAACTACGGGGGTAGCGACTCGGGTAGGCAGTACCTAGGACGTAAGGAGAGCGATGTGCTCCTCTCAGACCTCGTGACTATGATCGAGGTCAGCCAAAAGAAGAGCATCCCGATGTGGGCTCGCAAGAGTTACTCTGAGGTAAAGGAGAATAGCAACCTAGGCGAGATCAAGCTCCTACGCTCTATGGCTAAGTTTACGCTAGAGAGCCACACTGGAAAGCTCACCGATGTCTCCTACACACTATGTAATAGCTACGACTGTGGCACCGTGGCTCCCTTTAAGCGAGCCGCGCTTCCAGACCTTGACGAAGCATTTAGTATAGAGGATCGAGTCCCGACCATCCCGAGAGAGACCCTCCTAGCCAATGGTGATGCAGGTCTCGGCTGGTATACGGATGGTACTCCTGTCTACGGTTTCGAGCGAAGGAACAAGGCGGCAAAGCCTATCTCCTGCCTCGTCATACGAGCTAAGTATGATGGAGCTACAGACCACTCCTATTACAAGCTCGACTTCGTCAAGAGTGCCAACCGTCTAGAGCGTTACGACCTGCTCCGCAACTACTGGTACAAGGTGACCATCAATGATGCCCTAGCTGCTGGAGCTCCCTCACTAGACGAGGCGCTGGCAGGGCCAGCGGTCAATAACCTCGCACTCTCTGAGGAGCTGCAAGCCTACCCCTCGTACTCCGATGGTAAGGGCCGACTAGAAGTCGAGGCGAGCAACTATATTATAACGCATGGAGAGCAGACGCTCACCTTTAAGGCAAATTATTACCCCGAGGGCAGTGCCACAGCTCAAAATGATAAGCTCCAGATCGTTGCCGTGCGCAATGCTACTGACTACAACGCCATAAAGGGTAAGGGTGATGTCTCAATCGATAATACCACAGGACAGATTACAGCAACGCTCCAACCGGCTTTGATTGAAACGAGTCGTATCTCCGACATTATCGTAGGTGTAACGGGTGACCCCGACTTGATGCGCATCGTACGTGTAGAGGTGAGAAAACCTTATAACTATGAGCTCTTTCAGGTGAATGGGCAGCCTGCGGTTGGCAATGCGGTTACGGCTAACGTCCATGGGCAGAAGGGTAAACTCTCTTTTGTCATTACCCTGCCAGAAGACTTTAAGGCTCAACAGCTACCGATGCGCCTGCGCTTCTTTACGGAGCACTTCTATCCAGATGTAACAACGGAGGATGGCAGTATGGGCAAGTTCTCCTTCGGCCTTGCCAAGGATGGTGCGAGTCCCGTGGGTCGTCCCTGCTACACGACCATCATCTCCAAGCTACCGACAGACCGGACACTCAGGTGCACCTTCCTCTCGAACAAGAGCACCTGTGCCGAGACCATTGAGGTGGTATCGGTCGAGAATCTCTTTGACACACAGCGTGTCAACGTCAACGCTAACTAAGTAGATTAAGAGGGGGGCTCTACTACTTGGTTGAGCTAGTGAGGCTGTTACTCCTTGTAGAGTGACAGCCTCATGTTTTGTCTAGCGAAGTGGATCAGATGAGGGCGCGGCGACGACCGGTGGCGTAGAGGAAGGCGATCTCGATGAGTCCCGAGAGGATGACGATGACGACGAAGGCGATCAGCTTCACCTGCAGCAGCACAGCGACCAAGGCTCCAAGCGCGATGACCGCAAGCGAGAGGAGTTGGTTGACGAAAACCTCACGGTTGCGCCCATTGGCGGTGAGGACCAGCTCGATGAAGAAGCCCGAGATGAGCCATATCGGGATCAGTGTCGTCATCAGTAGGAAGACGGGTAGGATGAGATCCTCTATCGGTCCATTGCCCATGATCCAGATGATCGGCTTGGCGGCCAGCATCAGTGCCCCCATGCAGGCGATACCCATCAGCAGTTCGCCACGCAGTATCTTGTGTATGCGCTCTGTCGTATAGCTGGTGCTGACCGAGGGAAAGAGTGCCACATTGAGCTGCTTGGTGATATACATGACGACGCTGACGATCTTCATCGAGAAGTCGTAGCCTGTCAGGGAGGTCATGCCAAAGAGCGAGCCGATGACGAGGTTGAGACCGGCCGACTTGACCGTCATCACCAGATAGGAGAGGAAGAGTGGGGTAGCCTCCCATAGGAGGACGAAGCATTTGCGCAGTGAGGCGAGGCGGAGCGAGAGCTTTTCGCGCCATAGGATATAGCCGAAGGCGATTCCCGCCGAGAGTATATTGCTCGCTGAGGCGAGTAAGGTGTAGCGCGCCATGTCGTGGGGCGTGAGTACCCAGAGGATGATGGCGACGGCTAGGAGCACCTTGGTGGCGATCTGTATGTAGAGGTAGATGCGTGTGCGCTGGATGCCGATGAAGTACCAGTTGGGCATGATGACACAAGCCACGACCGAGAGAAAGCTCGCCCAGAGGAGTGTGCGGTAAGAGGCCAAGGCTCCGACCCACAGCACGATAGGCAGAAAGAGCAGGAAGGAGAGCAAGAGCAGGTAGAGGCGACTAGAGAGGATCAGTGAGGTGATGTCGGACTTGCCTGCGAGGTCGTGCTCCTTGTCGTAGCGCGCTAGGTAGCGGGTTCCGATCATGTCTAGTCCGTAGGTTACCAGCGTCGTGAAGTAGGTGATGATCGAAAATGCGTAGACATAGGCTCCGTACGCCTCGGCCCCGACACGATGAATCAGGATCGGGTAGATGATCAGATGAAAAGAGGAGTTCAGCACGTTGATCAGTCCGAGAGAGAGGAAGTTCTCTAGGACTAGTCTATTCCCTCTGACCATAGCGCATAGTCTCTGGAGGAGGTTTTTCGGTGCGGGAAGGGGCGTTTGGTTCATCTGACGGGATCGGGTGGAGTAGGCTGAGGCTTATCTAGCTTCAGTACGAGGACAAAGGTACGAATTTAGAGGTTAGAGATTAGAAATTAGAGGTTAGAAAGCTATTGGCTGTTGGCTGTTGGCTGGGGCTATTGGGGCTATCGGAGCCATCAGAGCTATCAGAGCTATCGGGACTCCGATCTCTAACCTCTAACCTCTAAGCTCTAAGCTCTAACCTCTAATCCACCCTCCGATCCGCCCTGATGGATAGGACCTCGCAAGAGGTCCGACGAATCATAG
>OLQD01001620.1_pt1 | contig 18218 bp, 18 predicted proteins | sample 1672841 | NCBI WGS metagenome assembly OLQD01 (sample SAMEA3136729, study PRJEB25190) | human gut metagenome | biome: human gut; feature: human-associated habitat; material: faeces | place: Austria | collected 2013 | reverse complement strand
GCATGTCGTTCATAGATATGGCTCACCTGAAAAAGAAAGATCTTCAGAACGGATTTTTATCGTATCGCAGACGAAAGACCGGGCAGCAGCTGGTTATCAGGTGGGAAAAATGTATGCAGGAGATTGTCGGCAAATACCCGGAAGACAGTCTCAGTCCTTATCTTTTGCCAGTATTGAAATATCCTTTTAAGGATACGCACAAGCATTACAGGAATGTCATGTCTGGAATAAACAGAAACCTTAAAGAAATAGCCAGACTGGCCGATATATCCGCTCCTCTTAGCATGTACTGTGCGCGTCATTCATGGGCAAGCGCAGCCAAAGGCAAGAACATTCCGATTTCGGTTATCAGTGAAGGGATGGGACATGATTCCGAGGCAACCACACAAATTTATCTGGCCTCATTGGACAATTCCGTAGTGGATAAGGCTAACGCACAAATTTTGAAAGATCTGTAATACTATAAGCTAAGGTGTTTAGCAAAATTAGATACTTCTTGTTAAGAGAGAGATAAAATATTACAAATATAAGCAAAATATACAAATAGGCCATATTTAATTAACTTTTTCTTTATACTCATTACATAGGGTCACAATAATGTTTAGGGTAATTAAAGCTATTGATTGTATAATTTATTAAAAGCCAGTGATATAAGATGCAAATACTCTCTCTTAACAAGAAAGATACAATTAAATGAGTTATGACTTCTGATAATCTTGAATTAATATGCAAGAAGAGGTATGAGACAAATAGAAAGAGCTAGTATTGAAAGAATAGTCTCTGATTTAATAAAAGCAGATGGTATAATTGACACAAGGGAAATAGAGGCATTTGATGTCTTAAGAGAGAAGTATGGTATTACAAAAGAAGATGACATACTTTCTGAATCATGTACATTGTCCAAATCATTAAATATTATTGCTAATTTCGACGAGGAAACTAAGCATTCTTTAATGAATGACTTTAGGAAGATTACCATGTCTGATGACTTTTGTGCAAAAGAAGAAGCTTTATTGTTACTTGCCCTACGTCTTATACTTACTATAAAAATACCAAATGAAGTTACAATTCTCTCCGTGGAATCATCTGTAATAAATTTCGAGAATTCTCAAATTTTGTATTTGGAAAGCGAATATAATAGTATTATAAATGATCAAATGAAACTATTGTATCGTGAATTATGTACAGAGGTAAGGTTATCAGGCTTTGAGTTGGTATATTTGCCGAAACTTTCTGAACATTATAGTAGCATTTCAGAAGCTGATTTACTTCGGATTGCGGAATTTCTCTACCCGAAAGTAAGTAAGGAACGTATCTATACCATTGTAAAGCAGATACAAAATCTATCTACCGTATCTTTTTGTTGTGATCAGTTGGCCGCCAAGTTATCAATCAAAGAACTTCGTGTTATCAATCCTTCCTTTCTTATCAAAATAGGAGAATCAACGGTAAATGATAAAAAGGTTTCCAATTTTTTATTAGTAGAAATTGTGGAAAATCCATTATTTACTATAAGAATGATTATGGATTTATTCGCTGAAAACTATCATAATCTTCGATTGAATTATATACAAGAGACAAAAGGAAGATTCATCTTTACAGGTTACTATAAACAGATTTTTGATATTCTAATGTTAAGAAAGGGTGTAAGAAGCAGCGTTGTGGTAGATCCTATGCGAGAACGGATATATTTTCCAGAAGCGGATGCCGTGTTGGAGAAAGTACATCGACGTGAGAAAGCTCTATATGCCTTGTTCCTTATGGAATCAGCCAGTGGTGGTATTAATTTCAATCAGCCACAATCTCCCAAGCAAATGGACAGATATGAGAAACGAATGAAAGCAATTATACATAAGTATCAATTGATTTATAAGATGTTCGGAGGTGATGAAGACAAAGCTCCCAATATTGAAATTCCTGAAATTCGTCTTCCTATGATAAGTTTATTGAAACGGCAACTTTCAAAATTGGGTGATGTACTGTATCATGTAGATGACTACATGATACAGCGGAATATATATGGTAATTATGCCGTGAGTATTTCTTCTTCATTATGTCTTTGCAGTGGTGCTGATAAGAACGATATTAAACTCTTTTCCGAATCAGAAAACTGGATAAAAATAGCAGCGTTATAATTGGTAGCTAAATAAAGTTCAAAGGTTGCAACCTCGGTTCTTGCATTTTGAATAAAAACAGTTGTAACATTTCTGAAATCAAGAATATAAAAGAAGCCATTTATACTTTTGCATCAAAAGAAATTCAAATTAAAAAACAGAAACATTATGATTAATCTTGAAAAAGGACAAAGAATCAGCATGGACAAAGGTCTTACGCTGGTAGGTGTTGGTCTCGGATGGGATCCCAATGAAGGTACTGGTTATGATTTTGATTTGGATGCATCCGCATTTATGTTGGGAGGTGATGGTCAAATTCCAGCACAAGAGTATTTCGTATTTTACGGCAATCAGAAATCACCTGATGGTTCTGTTGAATCTACCGGTGACGACCTCACGGGAGGTAATAGTGATGGCGGCGATGATGAAACACTGAATGTCGATTTGACAAAAGTGAGCCAGCAAGTTCAGGAGATTATTTTCACAGCAACAATCTACAAAGCAGAAGAGCGCAGACAGAATTTCGGGCAGGTACGCAATTCCTATATTCGTATATACGATGCAAAATCAAATATGGAAATTGCACGTTATGACCTTGATGAGGATTTCTCTATTGAAACTGCTGTGGAATTTGGCCGTCTGTATCGCCGTGGTGCTGAATGGAAATTTGAAGCAATGGGATTAGGAAACAAAGGAGGAATGCAATCCCTTGTTCATAAGTATGCGAGCAAATACGAATAAATTATGGCTATCAATCTCGTAAAAGGACAACGAGTAGGAATAGATAATAGTCTGTCTCGTTTGAAAGTAGAAATGGGGTGGAAAGTTAATCCTAATGCCAATCCACCTTATGATTTGGACGCTTCTACATTTCTATTGGGTAATAGCGGACAAATTGAACACGAGTATGATTTTGTATTTTATGGTTCTCCTAACAAGATTCCTGCCTTGGATGATAGTGGGAAACAAATCTATGATGGAAAAGGAAACTTAGTCTATCGCCCATGTTCTGTAGATAAAAGTGTACTCGGTTCTATTGACGACCTTGGTAATGATGATGACAATACTGGTGAAGGTAACGAAGAAATAGATGTAGACCTGACTAAAACGTCTTCATCTGTAAAAGAGATACTTTTTACCGTGAGCATATATTGGCATTCCTCAGATGAATATACTTATTATAAAGAAGAGGAATTTGGTCGTCAATATCCGAACAAGCCTCGTTTAAGATATAATTTTGGTCAAGTTCGTGACGCTTACATCCAAATAAAGAACGCAATAACAGGAGAGACAATCTGTCGTTATGATTTAGATGAAGACTTTTCCACAGATAAAGGTGTTGAATTCGGTCGTTTGTATCGTCGTGGAAGTGAATGGAAATTCCAAGCTATTGGGGATGCTCATACGGACGGACTTGAACCTATTTGCAAAAAATATGCCTCTAAATTCATGTAGTTATGGCAATCATTCTTGAAAAAGGTGGAGATACACATCGTATCAATTTGGAGAAGCGTGAAAATAAATCCCTAGCTGGTGAGATTATCATCAATCTTGATTGGAACAAAGGTGGTTTTTTCAAAGGGCTATTTGGTAAAGCCGTAGATCTCGATCTTGGTTGTTTCTATGAATTGCGTAATGGGCAGAAAAGTTTGATAGACGGTTTGCAATTCTCGCATGGTCGTGGTGGTGACCGTCATCATGTTACCCGTCAGGGATGCTATGATAATGAACCTTACATATGGCATCAAGGAGATGACAGAGGTGGTGGTTCTTCATCAGGTGAAGTGATATTAGTTAATCCTACAGGTGTAAATGAAATCAAGCGTATTATTGTCTATACATTTATATATGAAGGTGTTGCAAAATGGTCTGAAACAAATGCTATTATCAAGATTAAAGTGCCTGGTTATGAAGATGTTGTTGTAGAAATGGGGCAGCAATTTAGTAACAAAAAGTTTTGCGCAATAGCAGAACTCAACTTTGGCAGTGACAATTCTATTACAGTAAAAAAACTTGTTACATTCCATGATGGACATAGCGGCTGTGATAAACAGTATGGTTGGGGATTCAATTATTCACCAGGTAGTAAAGATTAATAAAAATAAAAGTTATGGCTATAAAACTTGAAAAAGGACAACGCATCAATCTTGAAAAGGAGACTGGTGTAAAACTCACAAATTTTTGTGTAGGTTGTAATTGGGGAGCAGTCATTAAAAAGACATTCTTCGGATTAAGTTCATCCGTAGTGGATGTGGATCTTGACCTTAGTTGTATAATGTTTGATGCTTCAGGTAATGCAATTGATCATATATGGTCGCCGCTATATAAATTCGGCGATAAAAAACTAGGTTTACCTAATGGTAAACTTGATTCTATTGACCGTGCATTACATCATACTGGAGATGATTTAACAGGAGATACAAATGGAGATGACGGCTTGGATAACGAAATCATCACTGTGAATTTGAATCAGGTAAATTCTCAGATAAATTCGATTGTATTCTTCCTCAATATATATAACAATAGTGAATATAGTGGCGATTTTTCAGGAATTCCATATGCTTCAATAAGAATGTATGAGGGAACACCTAAAAAAGTCAATCAAGTATTTGCACAATATGATGTTGCAACAAAGACTGATTGTGTTGGTAAGCGAGGCTTGGTTATGGGAAAGCTATATCGCAGAAATGGTGATTGGAAATTTGCTGCAATTGGCGATGCCTTTGAAGATAGAAGTATAGTAAACACGATTGCTCGTGTAATTAAGGATTATTCAAAATAAAAAATCGGTTCAATGAGAAGATTACCTGTTTATCTATTGCTCGATACATCGGGTTCGATGTATGGAGAGCCTATTGAAGCTGTAAAGAACGGCGTTCAAACATTGATTTCTACGCTCCGAAGCGATCCATATGCACTAGAAACTGCTTATATCAGTATCATAACATTCAATTCTTCGGCTCAACAAGTAACACCACTAACAGAATTGGCTGCATTTCAGCAACCGATTATTGATGCAAGTGGTTGTACTGCTTTAGGGGGAGCATTAGACCTTTTAGCCAAGAGAATCGATAGTGAGATTACCAAGACAACCGTAGAGGTGAAAGGCGATTGGCGACCTTTGGTTTTCATCATGACTGACGGTGTACCTACTGATGATATGTCAAAAGGACTTGCCGAATTTAAGAAACGCAAGTGTGGTATGGTTGTAGCTTGTGCAGCCGGACAAGGTGCAAGTACAGATACATTAAAACAAATTACGGAGAATGTAGTACAATTAGATACAGCCGACAGTGCTACTATCAAAGCATTCTTCAAGTGGGTGTCAGCTAGCATCAGTACGAGTAGTAAATCCGTTGAGGAAACAGCAGCAGAAGCTACAACAATGAGTGAACTTCCTCCTCCACCTCCAGAAGTAAATATTGTTGTATAATGTATATTTACCCGAAAGACTGTGAGTAAATCAATGTCTTTCGGGTACAAAATTTAGAACTATGAGCAGAAGATTACCTGTATATATTCTTATCGATACAAGCGGTTCCATGAGAGGCGAACCTATTGAAAGTGTCAAAGTTGGGCTTTCCGACATGATAGCAGCATTAAGATTAGACCCATATGCTTTGGAAACCGTATGTGTCAGCATTATCACCTTTAATAGTAAAGTGGAGCAAATTCTTCCATTGACGGACTTGGAAAATCTCCAATTGCCAGATATTCATGTACCTGATTCTGGTGCCACATTCCTTGGGGCTGCACTGGACTTGATGTGTCAGCGTTATGACGAAGAAGTCAATATGGGTTCACGTGAGCAAAAGGGGGATTGGATGCCTATTGTATTTGTATTGACAGATGGAAAACCTGCGGACTTAATGGCATATGACGAAGCAATTCAAAAAGTAAAGCACCATCAGTTTACCAATATTGTGGCCTGTGCGGCTGGGCCCAATGCTAAAACTGAGCCGTTGAAAAAACTTACGAACAATGTATTTACACTTGATACGATGGATAGCAATACATTCAAAAAATTCTTCCAATGGGTAACTATCAATGTACAACAAGGAGGACGGACAATGGGTGTAACTGATCAAGCAGAATTACCACCTCCACCTGCAGAAGTCAATTTGGTAATTTAATAGATTTATAATATGAATTGCAAACTTGTTGGATATGAATTTAAGACTCTTGAAGTCACACTGGCTCCGAAAGAAGAGTTTTATGCTGAACGCGGCAGTATAGTTTATGTGGATGAAGCATTGCAACGCGAGGTTGAGCTTACAAATGGTGGCAGCGGATTAGGAACTATTATTGGAGGAGTGGTTAGATCAGCTTTGTCAGGTGAGTCTATATTGATTGTCCGTTTTTCCAATCCAACAAACTCTGAAAAGAGACTTGTATTATCAGGTTCAGCTTGTGCCTTACTTCCCATTAAATTACAAGGAGAAAATCTTATATGTCGTCGGGGGCATTATGTTGCTTCAACCGGCAAGGTATCTTTGAATCTCAATCTGAACATTCAAGGTCTGCTTGGTGGCATTGGATTATTTCAAAAACTTGAAGGCTATGCGACAATTTTCCTTAATTCATTGGGCAACCCCATTGAAAAACAATTAGGATATGGTGAGACTATAGAGGTTGACGAAAATCACATAATTGCTTTACATGGTTTTTCTTCTTCGCAGATACAAGCTGGATGGTCTGTTGGTAATGTCTTGCGTGGAGAGGGGTTAAGTCTTATGAAAATTACAGGACCAGGAAAAGTTTATCTCAGTCCGTTACCTATAATTGTAAATCGAAACTAAAATAATAATCAACATGAGAAGATTCCCTGTATATTTTTTAATTGATGTGTCTGATTTTATGGCAGGAAGTTCTATTGAACAAACCCAAAAAGGCATGAGCTCAATTATTCAGAGAATAAAATCAGATCCATATATGTTAGAAATGGGGACTATCTCTGTTATAACTTTTTCAGAGAAGGTAACTTGCGTTGTTCCATTAATTAAATTAGTTGACTTTCATGAGCCTATGTTGCAGATAGAAGAAGGAAAATCTTCAATAGATAGAGTTCTTGATTTTTTAATGGAAGATATGGATAAAACTTTAATCAAGACCACATTGGGACAAAAAGGAGATTGGATGCCAGTTGTTTTTCTTTTTACTAACTGCATACCAACAGATAATATATCTTTTACTCGCTGGAATAATTCATATTGGGGAATGGCAACTATTGTAGTAATAACCATTAGTGACGATATGAATACCCAACTTTGGGGACAATTAACTAAAAATGTAGTGAATCTAAAAGAGAAAGAGTCTCTTATGAGATTTTTTCGATTCGTTTGTATAGAACCACCATATTCTTCATTTAATCATAACATAGCTGATGATGTGGTAAAGCTACCTCCATCACCTGATGACATAACAATAATAATTTGATAACTTATTTATAATAAACAAAATGAGAAGATTACCTATATATTTCCTCGTTGACGTTTCAGAGTCAATGGTTGGTGCCCCAATTCAGCAAGTTCAGGATGGTATGAGAATGATTATACAAGAGTTGCGTACAGATCCATATGCCCTTGAAACAGCATTCATATCAGTTATTGCATTTGCTGGAAAAGCAAAATGTATTTCACCGTTGACTGAGTTGTATAAATTTTATCCGCCAGTATTCCCAATAGGCGGTGGCACATCGCTCGGTGCAGCATTGAATTTCTTGATGGATGATATGGACAAAACTTTAGTCAAGACAACAACGGAACAAAAAGGTGATTGGAAACCAATAATTTTTCTTTTTACTGATGGTACGCCAACAGATAACCCGTCTTCTGCTTTTGCTCGTTGGAATAATTCATACCGCAAAAAGGCAAACATTGTAGCTATATCCATTGGAGACAATGTAAACACCCAACTTTTAGGGCAAATATCTGACAATGTACTTCGGCTAAATAAAACAGATGATATATCATTCAAGGCGTTCTTCAAGTGGGTAACGGCTTCCATTAAGGCTACCAGTGTTTCTGTGACAGATGCAGGAGATGATGATGTAAAACTGGCTCCTACCAATGGTATTAATTTGGAAAAAGTTGATATATCCAAACCTTGCATGGTGGATGAGAATTTTGTGGTATTGCTCGGCAAATGTTCCAATACTAAGAAACTTTATTTGATTAAGTACGCAAAACATCTGGCCGATATAGACGGGCTTGAATCTCTGAATATAAAAGCAACAGACTTCAAACTTGTAGGAGCCTATCCTATTGATGAAGGAAATTACAATGATTTGAGTGATGGAAAATCGAACCGTAATATTAATACGATGTCACTTCGAGGTGTACCGACCTGTCCATGTTGTGGAAATCAGCTCGGAGTAGTGATCTGCGAATGTGGTAACATTATGTGTTCGGATGGTCAAACTACAGCTTGTCCTTGGTGTGGTATGGAAGGATCATTAGGTGAAATTGCTGAAGGTGGAATAGACATTACAAGAGGAAGGGGGTAAAATATGAATATTGATAAAATCATAGATATCCTCATTGGAAATAATGATGATAAGAAAACAGAAAATTTCCTCCGCTTTTTATCAGACAAATTGTGGAACTTATACAATGACTATCTTATGGATAAAATAAAAATGGCTGAGAGTGAGATCGTATGGAATCTCAATATGCCTAACGCAAAGGAAAATCAAGAATATGAGGTGACTGTAAACATGCCAGTCTTGACTTCCGATAAATTAGTCGGTATTGATATTGTTCTCGTAAATGTTTCCGGGCTTGATAAAGATATTCATGGTTTGAGTATTATAACGGCAGAAGATAAAAAGTCATTTACAATTTCAGGATGTCCGTCTTTGGAATATTTCCGCAAAGATGGTGCAACAGCCCAATCAACATTTGATTTGATCATACGTTATCAATTCGATGGTGCAGATATGCCGGATGAACATCCTATCTTAGAACGAAAAATCCCATTCGTGATCAATCAAGATCCGCGTAAACTTTGGAAAGATCTGCCTGTGGATTGGGAGAATATGCCTGATCCGAAGTATCGGAATGACGACACCCAAGTCGAGTATGTAAAAGTAGAAACTCTTGCCGATGGCACACCACAGAAAGACATTGTGGCGGCCAGTAAGCGTGGACGTAGTCACGCACAAGAGGCAAAGCCACGTGATGACCACTTCAAAATGACCCACATGGATAACGGGTGGTACATCATGGCTGTAGCTGATGGCGCTGGATCTGCTAAACTCTCACGTGAGGGATCCCGTATTGCTTGTGAGGAATCAGTAAACTATTGTATCGTACAACTTAACGATAACAAGAAATTTGAGGAAGCAATATCAAAATACAATGAACAGAAGGAAGATGGTGAAAGTGAAGCCCGTAAGCAAGTTGGAGACTATATGTACAAAATTGTTGGAGCTGCCGCTTTCAAGGCACACCGTGCAATTAATGCAGAAGCAGCAACAGCAAACAATCAACCCAAACAATATGCCACAACACTTTTACTTACTATAAGCAAAAAGTTCCCTTTTGGCTGGTTTTTAGCTTCCTTTTGGGTGGGGGATGGTGCAATCTGCCTTTATGACCGACAAGCACATACAGCTAAAATACTCGGGAAACCCGATGAAGGTGAATATGCAGGTCAGACTCGCTTCTTGACTATGCCGGAAATCTTTAAGGATACTACAAGTCTATATAAGCGACTTCGTTTCAGTATCGTAGATGATTTCACCGCACTTTTTATGATGACAGATGGTGTAAGTGATCCGAAGTTTGAAACAGAAGCCAACCTGAACAATCCAGACAAATGGGATACATTGTGGAACGACCTTATGGAGAACGGAGTAGAACTTACCGATGACAACGAAGCATCAAAAGAACAATTATTGAATTGGCTTGATTTCTGGTCACCAGGAAATCATGATGACCGCACTATTGCCATCTTGTATGAAGGTGAAGAAACTGCTCCTAAATGTGAAGAAGTGACAAAACAAATTTCAGAAGAAATCTCTGATACAAGTGAAACCGAAATAGTTTCTTCTGATAAAGTTGATGTGGAATCTCAAATGGAATAAGTTATGGCTAACGTAGTTAAACTGACTGCATCCGACGGATCTACTGTAGAATTTTATGATGAAATCAAGGCTCAAGGCGGAGTCAAGGATGTATATTTCTCAACCGATAAGACTTATGTGGTGGCATTCTACCGTAAGCCTACAAATGCTAACGACAAAGCCAGATTGGAAAATATTGTGGGGGTGTATCGCGAAAAGATTTTCATTCAGAACTCAGACGGAGGTTACTGGCATGACATATTCGCATGGCCTACGAAAATGGTAGAGTGGAAAGGACTGACAGGCATTGTCATTCCTTTCTACAATAAGAAATTCTTCTTTACGGGAGTAGATAGTCAATGGCCTTTCATCAAGAACGGTCAAGAAAAGAACGGCAAATGGTTTTCTTCGGCAAAACTCATTAACAAATTTGTTCCTGCTGACCAAAAAGGTACTTTCCTGTCACGCTTGCATATGTGTCTTAAAATTGCACGTGGCATTCGCCGCATACATGCCGCAGGACTGGCTCATTCCGATCTTTCATACAACAATGTACTCGTCGACCCGCTTTCGGGTTCAGCTTGTATAATTGATGATGACGGACTGGTTGTGCCCGGTAAGTTTCCACCAGAAGTGGTAGGTACTCCCGGCTTTATCGCACCCGAAGTTCTTGCCACAAAGACATTACGTATTGATGACCCGAAGAAAAATTTGCCTAAGATAACAACCGACCGTTACGCGCTTGCTGTACTTATTTATACTTTTTTGCTCAACCGTCATCCTTTGGACGGTGGAAAAGTATGGGATATTGATGACCCACAAAAAGATGATGACATGCGTTATGGGGAAAAGGCTTTGTTCATAGAACATCCCACTGATGCCACCAATCGCGTTAAGCCGAATCAGTTGGCGCCTGCTCAGTTACCGCAAGGAGACCCGGCTCGCCTTCCTTATACCATTTGCGGTCCGTATCTAAAGAAACTGTTTGACAAGGCATTCATTGACGGTTTGCACAATCCATCCATACGTCCCAGTGCAGCAGAATGGGAAGATGCACTTATTAAGACGTGCGATTTGGTACAGCCTTGCCAAAATCCAGATTGTCAGGCTCACTGGTATGTTTTTGATAATACGACCAAGCCTCGCTGTCCATTCTGTGGCAGGGAATACAAGGGACAGTTACCTATTCTTAACTTTTACTATGCTCCAACTCACGGAAAGTTTATCTCAGAAAATTACCGTCTGATGATTTACGACAAGCAAACACTCTATCGGTGGCACTCCAACAACTTGGTGTCTGCCAACGAAAAGACAAGCGACAATGATAAGAAGCCAGTTGGTGATTTCCATTTTTACAATGGACAATGGATTCTTATTAATAGGCGTCTCCCTGATATGCGTGATATTACAGATAATAAAGATATTCCCATTGGTGGATTTGTACCTCTTACAGATGGTAGGCAGATACTCCTGGACAAAAGTCAAGGAGGTAGATTAGTAGTTGTGCAACTAGTTAATAATTAAGATTATGACTATAAAAATCAATGTAAAAATATAATATACCTGTATAGAAAATATTAAATTTAATGGGTAATCCTTGCGGCTAATATATTATCAAATAACAGTTTATATATTGTTATAAAAATATATTCGTTTCTAAATGATGTATATTGTACGACATAATGGTCAATTTTACTTCACGACAAAACTAAGAAGTAAGAGGAACAAATACTTAACATGGTGATACTATAACCTTGCAACCCTTTAGCGGTGGCAATAATGTAAAGGTATTGTAATGTTTTGGAAATCCAGAAACTCCGTAAAGTTGAAACTAACTTTGCAGCATTAAAAGGAAATCAAATGTATAACGAATAAAATTCAAAGGAAATGAAAAAGATTATTTTGACAGCAGCAATCGCTATTTGTGCGACTTTTGGAGTTAATGCTCAAAACATCTACGGAACATCATCTAAACGCAGTTCAACCTCTTCATTGAGTATCGGCACAACGAATGGCTCTGTAAGATATCAACAGGGATATACTCGAAAAGACGGTACTTATGTACAAGGACATTACAAGACATCCACCAATACGACAAATCATGATAATTTTTCAACCAGTGGAAATATTAACACTTTTACGGGTACAACCGGAACTCGTGCCCGTGATTATTCTTCCGGTGCATACAATTATGGTTCAGGTCGTACTATTCATACCGGTAGTCGTGGTGGACAATATTACATAAATAGCAAGGGTAACAAAACGTATGTACCTAAAAGAAGATAATTCATTTGCAAAAGCATAATACATAAATGCGGGGAATATGAAAGTAAAGTTTTTATACATTGTGTTTACCATGATGCTATTAGTCGCACCAACTGTTATGGCTCAATCTGTGTATGATTATGAATATAACAGCCAAAAGAAAAATGCTTCCATCACATTTAGAAACAGTTCAGATTACACAATGACATTAAAAATTATTCATTCTTTCGGAGAGTTATACACAACAGTATCCCTGCCTGCACATTCATCAAGAGCTGTCAGTTTTAGTAAAAGTGGCACATTCAAGTTAAAAATTAAAGCTACACCACGATATGGGCAATCCTCGTATCACGATGGTGGTAAGTTCTCTGTAACATCTACTGAAACCGAATGGACTGAGGGTGAAATGACTTTTAGAATGTCAACGTATGGAAGCGGTCTTGGACCATCTATATCCGCTAAAGAATTTGAAAGTGATAAATAAATTGTATTAAAATCATATTAAGAATGGAACAAAAACATCATCTAACAGGCTTGACTGATGCCCAAGTGCTCGAAAGCCGAAAAAAGCATGGTGCCAATATTTTGACACCGCCCGAAAAAGATCCGTTGTGGAAACAATTTCTCGAAAAATTTGAAGATCCTCTCATCATAATTTTGATGATTGCAGGTGTCTTGTCTATTGGTATCTCTTTCTATGAGTATTTCGGACTTGGACAAGGAGGAGAAGTGTTCTTTGAACCTGCTGGTATTTTTGTTGCTATCCTGCTTGCTACCGGTCTGGCATTCTACTTTGAGCTCCAAGCGGATAAAGAATTTACAATTCTCAACCAGGTGAACGACGATGAACCTGTCGAAGTTATCCGCAACGGGAACACCACGCAGATACCCCGTAAAGATGTGGTTGTAGGGGATATAGTCATTCTTAATACAGGTGAGGAAGTAGCTGCTGACGGTGAATTGATAGAAGCTGTACAATTGCATTTGGATGAATCCACTCTGACAGGTGAACCTGTGTGTGGTAAAAGCATCAAAGAGGATGAATTTGACGAGAATGCCACTTATCCCACCAATCATGTAATGAAAGGCACAAAAGTGATGGAAGGACATGGTATTTTTCGTGTACTTTCTGTTGGTGACAGAACCGAACAAGGCAAGGTGTTTGAAGCCGCACAAATTGATGACAGTGTGAAGACACCGCTAAACGAGCAACTTGACGGTCTGAGCGACTGGATAACAAAAGTAAGTTATGGTTTCGCCGCATTGATTGTTATCGGTCGTATAATCGTTTATCTAGTAAGCAATGGAACTGATTGCTTTGGTTCATGGGAATTAATCACTCCTTTCATAGCATACGTTCTGCAAACGCTGATGATTGCCGTCACATTAATTGTTGTGGCTGTACCGGAAGGATTACCTATGGCTGTTACACTCTCATTGGCATATTCCATGAGAAGAATGTTACGTACAAACAATCTTGTCCGTAAAATGCACGCTTGCGAGACTATGGGAGCAACTACCGTAATTTGTACGGATAAAACAGGTACACTGACACAGAATCAAATGAATGTGGACGATATAAAAGTTTATGCTGATAATGTTTCCGACAACATCATTAACGAAGGAATGGCAGTAAACTCTACCGCATCCATTGACTTTTCAGATACAAAGAAACCTCAAGTACTGGGTAATCCAACGGAAGGAGCATTGTTACTTTGGTTAAATAGCAAAGGAGTTGACTATCGCACATTGCGTGAAAGCGTAAATGTTGTACAGGAACTACCTTTTTCTACCGAGCGAAAATATATGGCTACCGTTGTTGAGTCAGCTGCCATACCGGGTAAGAAAGTACTATATGTGAAAGGTGCCCCAGAAATAATCTTTGACTTATGCAAAGTAGCCAATGTCGATAAGACTGTTGTTGATATGCAATTAAATTCCTATCAGGAACGAGCCATGCGTACACTTGGCTTTGCCTATCAAGTATTAGAAAACGATGATACTGTTATTGAAAAAGGAAAATTGGTCGCTGCATCACTACATTTTATCGGTATTGCAGCCATTGCAGATCCTGTTCGTGCAGATGTCCCTGATGCAGTGAAAGAATGTCTGGATGCAGGCATCAGCGTAAAGATTGTAACCGGTGATACTCCGGGAACAGCTAAGGAAATAGGTCGTCAGATAGGTCTTTGGTCTTCCACTGACACAGACAATAACATTATTACCGGTCCTGAATTCGCAGCACTCACAGACGAACAACTACTTGGCCGTGTATTAGATTTGAAGATAATCGCTCGCGCACGTCCGATGGATAAGAAACGGTTGGTGGAAGCCTTGCAAAAGAAAAATCAAGTAGTAGCTGTTACCGGTGATGGAACAAACGATGCACCTGCATTGCATACAGCTCACGTAGGATTGTCTATGGGTGACGGAACTTCTGTTGCAAAGGAGGCATCAGATATCACTATTATTGATAACTCATTCTCCAGTATAGGTAAGGCTGTAATGTGGGGACGTTCGCTTTATCAAAATATTCAGCGTTTCTTGCTGTTTCAACTTACCGTAAACGTAACAGCTTGCTTCTTAGTTCTTTGTGGTGCATTCATGGGGACAGAAAGCCCATTGACTGTAACCCAAATGTTATGGATAAATCTGATTATGGATACTTTTGCTGCAATGGCATTGGCTTCACTTCCTCCTTCAGAGAGCGTGATGCAGGATAAACCTCGCAACCGTAACGCATTCATTCTTAACAAACAGATGATTGCAAACATCGTAGGTGTGGGAGGTTTCTTCTTTGTGATGCTGCTCGGGCTGCTTTATATCTTCCAGCACGCAGACATTCATCAACTCACAGATTTGCTGACATTTCAGTTGGGCGAAAAAGGACATGTAACTGCTTACGAACTGACACTGCTCTTCACAATTTTTGTGATGACTCACTTCTTCTATCTTTTCAACGCACGTGCTTTTGAGACTGGGCGTAGTGCATTGCATTTCAAAGGTTGTAAAGGATTGCTTACCATTGTGGCTATCATTATGATTGGACAGGTAGCAATGGTAGAGATACCAGGCCTTCAACAATTTTTTAATGTTTGCGGTTTGAGTTTGCAAGATTGGATAATAATTATTGTTGGTTCTTCCCTTGTGCTTTGGGTGCGTGAAGGATGGCATTTGATAACTAAACGATAACTAAATATTATAGGTTGGGATGACTCCATATATCTTTTCAGAGTTATTCCAGCCTTTTAATTTTATCTGAATATGGCAAAAAACAAATACAAGTATTCTCGGTTTTTCTTTTTCATGGAAAAGAGCATTGGGTATTGCACAAGTAAAACAAAAGATTGTTCGTAAAACAGGAATTCCAACCTTAAAAGCTGGATTAGAAAAGAAAATAGGAATTATAATTCTAAATTTATTTTTTTTGGAAAAATCATGAGTAATAATAACCATCAATTAGAGTGAGCTATATAACTCTGTCAGTAGATTTAGGATTTGAATTCTTTCCCTGTGATGATAGAGAAAATGAGAGATGGATTCCTTATGCTTTACGATAACATATAAATTATGACTTCCTTTTTCTTATCTTTTTCAGAGTGAGAGCTTTGTTAATTGAATGAAAAATATTATTTTTGCCATATATAAATGCGTTCTTTATCAATAATGCAAAATAAGATAGAACATAGAATTCTACTCGTTTCTAAACCGTTACCTGTCTAAAAAATAAATCTTGTAAACTATTTATTTTCAATACGTAAGAATAAATTATATGTCTTGCGAGGTGGAAAGTGATATGCTTAGTGATTCCAGATGCTTCAATCCATCTTGACAAAGGTTTGGAAATCCAGGATGGGGCAGGCAGACCTTCAAATACTAATTGGTCAGGATGCCCGGGTTCTCCACATAGATCATACGCTTGCTCAGAAATAGGCATGTACTCAACGCCCTTTGTCTTCTTTTGGTCGAAGTTGATGCGATAGTGAATACCTTCCTTTGTCAACTCCTTCCATGTCATTTTCATAATGTCGCAATGTCGAAGACCTGTCAAAGCAGAGAATAGGGCTGCACGTTTGATAGTGGCATTATCGCATGGTGTACAAACCAATCGGTTAAGTTCCTCTAAGGTAAGATGCTCCCTTCTTGCCTCTTTCTCTTTTATACCTTTTATCTTAGCTGCAATATCAGATACAAAATATCCATCAACAAACGCTTGCTTTAATCCAGCCTTGAATATTGCGAAATAAGTGGAAGCCGTATTTTGTGAGATTGTACCTTTCTTGTTGCCCCCTTGTGGAGCATCCAACAGGAACAACCTAAAATCCTCAACCAGCTTTGTGTCTATGTTGGCAAAGATCATAGGCTGATTGTCGGTAAAGATGAGCATCAGTGCATATACACGATTCCAATTTACGATAATAGAGTCAGAACTATTCCTGTGCCGAATATCTATTATACTCTTGAAATAGGTAATGAAATCACATTGCGATTTTTCTTTCTGTTCCAATAAAGAGGCTTCTGATTCAGAGTAAAGTCCTATGGTATCATATTCCTTTTGTCTAATAGCCCTGACCTTATCTGCATAGATGCATGATTCTTGGTCAAGCTCCGACTTGCAGAGGATGACACCATTGACATCACGTTTCGGCTTATATGTTACACTTCCGTCAGAAGCTGTTCTTGCAGTTCTGCTTTTGTCCCATATCGGAGTGGTTATAGTACGGTTGACATACTCGCGCACTCGCTGTGGCTTGCCACCGTTTTTGCAGATAACTGGATATGACTCTATGTAAAGATACCATTCCTTGCGAAACTCTGCCTTGCGAAGTTTCACGGAAACACGGGTGTGGGATAGAGATTTCTTCATAGGGATGCTTATTTATAGAGATTGTCTATTTCTTTTTTGGGTACATATACGAAATTGCCGATTTGCCGAGTCGGAATTGAAAACTTTCTGATTTGAAGATAGAGTGTACTATCATTCATATGATATTTCTCACACGCTTGCTGTATCGTGTAGCAATCCTTTGGTTCCAAACTATACAGCTTGGGAATGGGCTTGGGCTGCTTCTTAAGCAAGCTCTTCCTTAGAGGGTACATTTCCATAAGCGTTTCTTTACTTACCCGTGTTTGACGTTGCCCGACATTCACACTTGGAATAACACCCTTGCGTATTAAACGATAAAGCGTTTCCTTGCTGATGCCAAACATGGAATATGCTTCAGGTACAGTTATGTATTCCTGGTCTTTTGGGATAGCTTTGGCTATGGCATCCAAACGCTCATTTCTTTTCTCTTCATCTTTTCTGCGTTTAAATGCAACTTTAGAACATCTTGATGAGCAATACCAAGACGTGATGGTCTTTGCGACGAATGGCTCACCGCAAATCTTGCATTTTCTTGTTATCTCAAACTTTGCTGCACCCATACAGTTCTGTTTTATTATTACTAATATTATTAAGTGTCACATTATCTATCAATAAGTGTTGGTACAGATATAGCACAAAAATACAGCTAATATCCGAATATAACGAAAGAAATACAAAGTTTAACTAAAAAGAAAATCCGCATAACTCATTGAGCTATGCGGATTTATCTATCTATACCTTTCGGTAGTTATCTATACTTACTTAACTTCCTCGAAGTCAGCATCCTGAATATCTTCTTTATTATTAGAAGAACCCTGATTAGCCTGTTGTCCTGCACCTGCACCCGGACCGGCCTGAGCGCCACCTTGTGCACCACTCTGAGCATACATTTCAGCGCTGGCAGCCT
>OLQD01001619.1_pt1 | contig 18237 bp, 19 predicted proteins | sample 1672841 | NCBI WGS metagenome assembly OLQD01 (sample SAMEA3136729, study PRJEB25190) | human gut metagenome | biome: human gut; feature: human-associated habitat; material: faeces | place: Austria | collected 2013 | reverse complement strand
TGGACATGAGTTCTATGCAGAATCTAGCGTCAATTGCTGTCCTGAATGTGAAAGGCATTGGAACGAAGACTAATTAAAAATGCACAAGAGAGGCTATCAGGTCTCTCTTGCTTATATTCTATATTATAATACATCATTTTTATAGAATTATGAAAGAAAACATCATTCAGGCAATAGTTGCGGAGATGCAGCGTGACTTGGACTGCCGACAAATGGCACGGCTTAAAACTGTGCTTGCATCAGAGTTACATAATGTAGAAATAGTCGAAAAAGAAGATTGTTCCAAACAACAAGCGCAAGAGAATGAGCATCTTCTAAGCTCGTTTATTTCGGCAAAGAAGATAGAGGGGTGCTCAGAGAAAACATTGGCATATTACCGTAATACTATTGAGCGATTATTACTTACGCTTTCAGTAGCGATTTGTCATATAACAACATCAGATATTCGAGCCTATCTATCCGATTATCAGGAAGAGCACCAATCCAGTAAAGTGACCATAGACAACATGAGACGCATCTTCTCCAGCTTCTTTGCATGGTTGGAAGATGAAGATTATATTGCCAAAAGTCCCGTTAGACGTATCCACAAGGTTAAGACAGATTCGCTTGTTAAGGAGGTGCTTTCTGACGAGCAGCTGGAGCAACTGCGGGATAGTTGCACCAACAAACGAGACCTTGCCCTTATAGACATTCTTTCTTCCACGGGCATTCGTGTGGGTGAATTGGTTAAGTTGAATCGTGAAGATATTGACTTCCATGAACGCCAGTGCGTGGTATTTGGCAAGGGCAACAAAGAACGTGTTGTTTACTTCAATGCCCGAACTAAACTACATTTGCAGCAATACCTTGATGAACGCACAGATGACAATCCTGCTTTATTCGTTTCCCTCCACTCACCTCATACTCGCCTAACAATTAGCGGTGTAGAAGTAAGAATCCGGGAATTAGGAAAGTCCCTTTCTATGCCTAAGGTTCATCCGCATAAGTTTCGTCGTACACTTGCAACAATGGCTATTGACAAAGGTATGCCCATTGAACAGGTGCAACGTCTGCTCGGTCATGTGCGTATAGATACTACCTTGCATTATGCCATTGTGAACCAAAACAATGTAAAGTTAGCCCATAAGAAATACTTGGGATAAGTAATCATGCTGGATTCTGCTTGAAAATGTGTAACTTTGCATCCAAATAGGATGCAAATGGATAAACAGAAACTGGGAGATATTGCCACTGTAGAAATTAGTGGGGTTGACAAGAAAACAAAAGACGGCGAACAAGAAATCCGGCTTTGCAACTTTGTTGATGTCTATTATAACTGGGCTATAACCACAGCTCAGCATGATGGCTTTATGTTTGCGACTGCCCGTCCCAATGAGATTTCCAAGTTCCAATTAAAGAAAGGTCAAGTAGCTTTAACCAAGGATAGTGAGACTCGTGATGACATTGGTGTTCCCACTTATATTGCCGATGATTTTGATGATGTTATCTTGGGGTACCATTGCGCCCTGATTACTCCAAACAAAGATATTTTAGATGGACGTTACCTAAACGCCCTTCTGCATACTGACTATGCAAAGAAATATTTCGCTTGTAATGCTTCTGGAAGCGGACAACGCTATGCGTTATCCGTTGAAGCGCTCAATTCGTTTCCAGTTCCAATGATTCCATTACGTAATCAAGAGCGAATTGGCGAAATATTCTCTGCATTGGACAAGAAAATTGAACTCAACCGTCGGATAAATCAGAATTTAGAAGCGATGGTGAAGCAACTCTACGACTACTGGTTTGTACAGTTTGACTTTCCCAATGAAGAAGGCAAACCCTACAAGTCAAGTGGTGGTGAAATGGTCTGGAATGAGAAACTGAAACGAGAAATACCCAAAAGGTGGAAAGATATTACACTTAATGCCTTTATAGATAAGAATAAAGGTGGAGATTGGGGATATGATACGTCTAAAGATGGAACAATCAAAGTAGGCTGTGTGCGTGGAGCTGATATTATTAAGCTAAATGATGTGCCCACAAGACATATTACATCGAAACACTCTGACCGACTTTTAGAAGATGGTGACATTGTGATTGAAATTTCTGGAGGAAGCCCAGTCCAAGCGACAGGTAGAGTAGCTTTGATAACAAAAGGAGTTATAGAAAGAAATGGAGGAGCTCTGGTCTGCTCTAATTTCTGTCAATCATTTAGTATGAAGAAACGAGTGCTTTCAGAGTACTTTTATTATCTATGGCAAAGCCTCTATGATAATGATAATATGTTCAATTTTGAAGGTAAAACCTCTGGTATTAAGAACTTTCAAACAGATGTATTTCTGGCAAATCATTGGTTTGAAGCTCAAGAACAACTAATTGAGAAATTTCATGCTATTGTTTCTCAATATCACTTAATGATTGATAAAAATATAATTGAGAATAATAACTTGACTAAGCAGCGAGACGAACTATTACCACTTTTAATGAACGGTCAAGTGTTGGTAAATTCTGATTTATTGGCATGCATCTTATCCTATATCTTGATTTCGGTATACAGAAACTTAGGCATAATTTCATTTGCCGGCAATTTGCCGATAAACACAAAAACCACAATAAGTAGACTATAACAGGGGCGGAACACCGTCCCTGTTAGTTGTATGTTACATAATATACAACCAGCCCTAATCCCAACGTATAAACGAGTAAGAATATCACCAAGCCTCTCATCCAAAAATCCGAGAACCAAACGCCTTCATTCCGTCTGAGGATTTTACGCATGTTGGATTCATGTTCAGTAATAAGTTTCGATTGTTCGGCACGGTGATTTGCCAATACCGAAATCCAACTTTCTACAGAATGGTCTATCAGTTGCTTAAGCTTTGCAAGTTGGTCAGGGGTAATTGTTGTTTTGAATTTCGTGTCTCGTTCAGCTTTCACAATGGCATTGCAGATGCCATTGACAATATTATCGCAACTGCCAACTGCCGCTTTGAGCGCACCCTCAATGTGACATTCGGCAGCGATAGCTTTCTCCAAATCCTCATTGAACTTTATCAGCGTTTCTTTTGCCTCTCTGATTTCTACGAGAAGTTTATCAATTTCTTGCTTTTCTGACTCAATTTGTTGGTTCATTTCAACCTTCTCCAGCATGTCATTGACATTTATAGGCGATGTGCCTCTTGATTTTCCTATACCCATGTTCTTGTATTTATAAAAAGTGAATTATCTGTGCAGCCCTTTCCTGCGTTTGCACATGCTGTTTGCCATTCGTGCGCAACGGCGTGCCCATTCAAGTTCATCCTCGTCCTTGTCTTTTCCCCAACCTCCAGTGTCAGAACCGCCACCGCCACTTGAAACAGCTATACTGGTAGCAGCATCCATATATCCTGCAAAGAGTAAAAGAGCCGTGTGTTGTATCTCTTTAATCTTAGCTAACGGATGAGCTTCCTTCAAAGAACAATCTTGCCGGATGATATTGTCAGCGGCTTCGGGTATCTCTACCTGGTAGCTGTGATATTCGTCTGTCGCAATATCGTAATGCTTTATAACAGGCAGTAAAATAGGAGTCAAATCTGCTGTCCGTGTTTGTTGAGGAATAGATTTTGTTGGCTCGGATTTCCTTTCCTGCTGATGCAGTTTTGCCCAAGTAGCCTCTATCTTTGATGGAGTCAGATTTCTCCCGATACCCAACACGGATGATTTATAATTTGAGTTACCCCGTTTGATGGAATAACCATAAACTTTTCCCTTATCATTTTCTTGTATGTGTACTTTGTAACCTCGTTTTGTCAGTTCCATTTCATATTGTCGCCAACTGAATTTGTCCATTGTACGAAGTATCTCCATACAACAGTTTGAGATTTCCTGCCTGTGCCGTATGCCGATTTCTTTGGGCTGTACCCATCCTCGTTTTTCGTTGATGATATTCGCAGCCATGACTGCCCTCTCACCAATCTTATGGCTATCATTTATTTTCCCATTCATATCCACACGGTTGGCATCAATGTGCAGGTGTAGAATGCCACTTTTAGAATCACGATGCAGGGCGGCTATGTACTGCGAACCTTTGAGATTGGTTTGTTTTGAGGAAGCCCGTTTGGTCTTTTGGGAAAGGTCTATGAAATCGAATACCCGGATGAACTCATCTGCCAAACGAGCCCAGTCATCCATTGTCCAGTTTCGGCTCTCTTTTTCGGACGGGGAAATTTCAATTCTTATCACGTTTCTGCCAAGAGGTCTGCCCTTGTTGATTTTCTCGGTAAACATCTTCTGCACGAGCATCATCCGACCGTACATCGCTTCCGGTGAAATATCATCGGGCAACAGGTTGGCTTTGACTATATCCGCTCTGTCTTTATTGACGGAATATCTTATGGCATTTGCACCATGTGGAATGGTACTGGCTTTTGCTATCATAATAGGTAAGGATTTTTATTCTGTTAGGTAATTCTTTATCTGGCCCCAGCGGTTAATAAGCTGTGTAGCTGCTATCATCCATCGCTCTACAAAGCGTGTGTCGCGGAAGTATATGGCTCGTTTGTCCGCTTGGATGGATTTCACGGCTGCCGCAATACGGATAAGGTCGCCCCTTGCATCCGTCAGACTGCATAAGGCTTCTACCTCACGCTCAGACAACCGTTGCCGTGGATGCTGCCCTAAAGCAGTGCGGCGCACATAGTTGCTCATGGATAAACCGCAGGTCTTGGCAAGTTCTTTCGCTTTGGCGTATTCCTGTTCCGTTACTCTGGCTTCAAGTCGCAGGGTACGCTTTATAACTTTCTTGTCATTTTCTTCGTCAGCTTCATTGTTGATATTCTTTTTCTTCATGTTTTGTTATGTTATGGGTGAGACATCAATCTAAAAAGGGACAGCAGGGTGGGAGCTTGCGACTGCCGGAATACGCCTATGTAGTACGGATGAGTGTAACGAATTTGTGCGACATAGGAACTTCTTGCGACCCCGCACAAAATATAGGCTCTACCGCCATATCCAATATGATTATGTCTGACCATCTGCTGAAACATCCTCGTTAGATTCTTCCTCTCTCGCAGGCGGTGGAGAAACCGAAGCAGAAGGGAAAGAAAAAGAGGACGAGAGTAGTTCCCCTTTGTCTGATATAACAGGTAATTTGTCTTCAAAGGAAAAATCAGTGTCAGAAATACAGCCCTCATTCATTACTTCTGATTGACTGTAATCATTAGAATTGGAAACGTTTTCCTCCAGCGGGGGTGTTGGTAAAAGAGGCTTCGCATCATTGGATAGTGCGCCTGTATTCTCTCCTTCCTCTTGTCGGTTTTTGATTCGAACATAGAAAGGATTGTCTATGCGATTGCCATTTTCCATCCATGCCGATATACATTTCAGGGTATGAACTCTTGTTCGGTTGCTCTGCGTGGATGCGACAATTCCCAATTGGTTCATCTTGTCAAGTACACGGGATATGGTCTTCTTGTCATAGCCTAACTTGCAGGATAAATCCACTTCCGAAAGGATGGCTTGCCCCACTTGTAAGGTTGTGGAAAATCCTTTTATGGCATAATCGTTTTCTTCCAGCACTGCCGCTTCGATAAGTTGGTGCAGAATTTTCATGCGGTCAATGCCATACTTGCTCCCTGCCAGATATGCAAGTTGCTCTGACGAAAGCACTATACAATAATTCAAGTTTGTTTTCATCGTCTGTCAATTTTGAAGATGGTTTATAAATGGTGCAGCCAAAAGAGAAAGTCAGCGGTGCATACCGTAACCTCTCTCCGGCATATAATACTCCTTGTCGTATGCAATGTGGTCAAGCACATCTTGAAGCCTGTCAAGTTGACGGCTGTCTAATATACGGATGGCGGCAATGGTAATGTTCTGTGAAGCGATACGGCGGTGTTCACAATTCCGTTCTGATGTACTTCCGTCTCCATCGACATGGACACTTCGCAGGTAATTATTCACCGTCTCGGTCTGTTCCTTGCTTGGAAAGGTGGAGGGATAACGGTCTTGAACATACGTAACCATGTGGCTGACCGCATTTGCCAACAACGGGGCACGTTCTTGTAGTTGTTTGATAAGTTTTTCTTTTCTCATATTGTGATTTATATTGTCCCGTATCCCAAGCATTTTTATAACTTTCTATTTTGTTTGTTTCCTGTTTTTATTCTTTTTCGAGGGCAAAAGGGGGACAAGGGGACATTAGTTTTTTCTTTTCCCTTATTTTGAAATTAGAATGGTAATTCCAGTTCACTTGGCAGAGTTGCGCAGGACTCTTCACTTGGAGCGTCCACCCTCACCCATGGGTATTTCGTCCGTCCCGTCTTATCGCAGTAGGCTGGATGCAGCCCCTTGACCTTCTCCTGTTCACTCCGTTTCCAATTGGGAAACATGGACATCAGGCGGTTGATGTATTGCGAAGTGTATTTGGACGGATTTCGTCTGACTAAATCATTGGGCAGTTCCTCTATAATCTGCCGGGCACAAACCATATTGAGTGAGGTCATTGTGGAATTTGGCTCTGAGTATGCTCCTTTCTGATAAGCCAGTCGTGTCGGAATCATCCAGCTTGCATACTGCATGGGAACCTCACGTTCCAGATACATTTCAATATCTTCCATAATGGGGTCAACAATGATGTTGGAATGTTGCATCTGTATCTCGTTGGCCTCTACCTCCATATCGGGAGCCAAGTATAATTTCATACCTTGCTTATAATAGGTATATGCCTCTGCCCAAAATTGAGGAACGGAACGTTGCAAATCATCCAACCAATCTGACACATGACCGTTGCCTTTGACAGGGATTATCCACCAGCGACGGTTTCCGTTGTCCCCTTGCAGGAAGTTTGTCTCATTGGTAGTCGCTGCAAAGACATTGTGCCGCATGAACTCCACCACCTTATGCCCATAAGCCGGACGCATATAATCACTGCAACGGCTTAGAAAAGCCTTGGCTGCCTCTGCATCGTTCGCCCGTTTCAAACCATTCAACTCACTGATTTCAATAATCCAGCCATTGGTTATGGTTTCCACTTTCTCCTTGTCACCACTGGCAAAAGAGAATGAATCGTTGAACCATCTCCCACTGATGGCTTTGAAAAAGGTGCTTTTCCCGATACCTTGGGGACCGGGCAAGGTCAGTACGTTGTCAAACTTGCAACCTGGATTGAATACTCTGGTTACAGCCGCCACAAACCAAAGTTTTGTCTGTTCCCTGACAAGCGGATTGTCCTCGGCTCCAAGATAATCGATGATGGTTGTGGCTATGCGAGGTTGTCCGTCCCATGTCTCTTGTGAGATGAATTCCTGTACTGGATTGAAACTCCGTTCAGAAGAAGTGGTCTTCAGTATCTCAAATACCTTATTCTGCGTCAGACGTATTCTGTATGTCCTTTCCAGATAGTCCTGTATCTTTCCTGCTGATTCTTCATCAATTTTGTTACCATTGACATTGCGGAACAAAGGGCAGAAACACACATCGTCCTGACAGAAGGTATCGTACCTTATCTGACTAAGATTCTCATCCAGCGTAAAAATAAGCCGGAGATTGCTGATGGAAACCTGATCTTTTTCAGACATATGATACAGAATAATCTTCCTTGCAGAGATATTGTCTGGGCGTATATCCATCGGGAAGGCGAAAACGCAGAAGAAGCAGTGAAGCAGATGATCTCTAATTATCTGGTGATCATTACCAGGAGAAAGAAGCGATATCAGTTTGAGATGACGGAGCATGAGGCACAGGACTGCCTGCGGATTCTGAAACTTTTCAATCCGGAAATGGCTATCGGATTTCCTAAGGGCGGACGGATTACGATGCAGAGTCTTTCCAATACAAGAGATCTTGGGGCAATCGCCACAAAGGATGGGCGTCATATCCTTCCCAGAAAGCTTATTCGAAGCGGAAATCTTTATCATGCTTCTATGGCTGATCAGCATGTTTTGCAGGAGGACTGCAAGCTGAAGACCGTGATTGATCTCAGAGACCAGCTGGAACGAAATGAAAGACCGGACATTGTGGTAAAGGGAGTGGAATATTATCACATCCCCATGATCGATGAAGAGACTATCAGTGATTCTCCGAAAAGTGTTTTGGGAATACTGCAGACAAATGATATGTTGAAAAAGGTTCTGGAGTATGATGGCGATATAGAGAGTCTGATCGAGCAGCAGTATGAGAATTTTGTAAAGGATCAGTATTCAGTGAAACAATGTGCCAGATTTATGGATGTACTGCTGCATCACGAAAATGGTGCTGCTCTCTGGCACTGCAGCTTCGGAAAAGACAGAGTGGGGGTAGTGACAGCCCTTCTTCTTTGTGCTCTTGGAGTTCACAGAGATGTGATCCGGGAGGACTTTATACGTTCCAATGTGTGCCTGGCAGGAGAACTGGATTATATGCTGCGTTACCTTGAGGCAAACAGACTGGACAGTATTGCAAATGTAAATAAAGTATCAGCGCTTTTCAGGGTAAAAGAGGAATATCTGGACAGAATGTTTCGGACGATTTATACGGAATATGGAAATGTGGAGCGCTTTTTGAGAAGAGGACTTTACTTGAACCAAAAGACAGTGACAGACCTGCAGAGTAAATATCTGATATAAAATATTTACGTAAAATATAGATACTTCATACTGTGTAAATATGTTAATAGTGAAATGAAAGTGTGTTATATGAATAAAAATGCTTTAATGCTATAAAACATTAAAACTTTTTTGAAGTGTAGCATTGACAAAATAAATTATGTTGTTATAATGATAACCATATCAATCTGAAGCACGAAAGCAGGATTATATTTATGCAAAATAAGATTTTATCTTTACTAGTTGACAACACGTCAGGTGTACTCAGCCGGATCGCCGGAATGTTCAGCCGTCGTGGTTATAATATTGACAGTATCACTGCCGGAGTTACAGCGGATGTGAATTATACCCGCATTACAGTAGTGTGCAGCGGAGATGACGCAATTCTTGATCAGATTGTGAAACAGCTTGCGAAGCTTGTTGATGTAAGGGATATTAAAGTCCTGGATCCATCTGACAGCGTAGTTCGTGAGACTGTTCTTGTGAAGGTTGCAGCCGCACCGGAGCAGAGACAGGGAATTGTTTCCATTGCGGATATTTTCCGTGCCAAGGTTGTAGATGTGAGCAAGGATTCTCTCATTGTAGAGATGACAGGCAGCAAGACCAAGCTGGAGGCATTTATTAATCTTATGGGAGATTACGAGATTCTGGAACTGGCACGTGCCGGTGTTATGGGGCTTGAGAGAGGCTCTCATGGGGTGAAATTTTTGTAATTGCGGAAGCGCTGATCAGGCAGATGCCGCAGGAGGCAATCCGCCACAGGCGGAGAATTCTGAAGGCAGGATTATTTATTTGGTTTGCTAAGGGGCGTATTTCTGGAATGAATAATCATACACAGAATATGCATATATATTCCCTTAACGATATATATTTTTAAGTTTTAACACAGTAGGAGGAAACGAAAATGTCAGCAAGAATTTTTTACCAGGAAGATTGTAATCTCTCTTTATTAGATGGAAAAACAATCGCAATTATCGGTTACGGCAGCCAGGGACATGCTCACGCACTGAACCTGAAGGAGTCCGGATGCGATGTCATTATCGGTCTTTACGAAGGCAGCAAATCCTGGAAGAGAGCTGAAGAGCAGGGATTTAAAGTATATACAGCAGCTGAGGCTGCAAAGAAGGCTGATATCATCATGATCCTGATCAATGATGAGAAACAGGCTGATATGTATAAGAAAGATATCGAGCCAAACCTTGAGGAAGGCAATATGCTTATGTTTGCTCATGGTTTCAACATTCATTTCGGATGTATTGTTCCGCCAAAGAATGTAGATGTTACCATGATTGCTCCAAAAGCACCAGGACATACAGTAAGAAGTGAGTATCAGGCTGGCAAAGGAACTCCTTGTCTGGTAGCTGTTGAGCAGGATTACACAGGAAAAGCACTTGACAAAGCACTTGCATACGGACTTGCTATTGGTGGTGCAAGAGCAGGACTTCTTGAGACTACATTCCGTACAGAGACAGAGACAGACCTTTTTGGAGAGCAGGCAGTACTTTGCGGTGGTGTTTGTGCACTTATGCAGGCTGGTTTCGAGACTCTTTGCGAGGCTGGTTATGACCCAAGAAATGCATACTTCGAGTGTATCCACGAAATGAAGCTGATCGTAGACCTGATTTATCAGTCAGGCTTCGCTGGAATGAGATATTCCATCTCCAACACAGCTGAGTACGGTGACTACATCACAGGACCGAAGATCATTACAGAAGATACAAAGAAAGCAATGAAGAAAATCCTTTCCGATATCCAGGATGGTACTTTCGCAAAAGACTTCCTGCTTGATATGAGCCCAGCTGGACGTCAGGTTCATTTCAAAGCTATGAGAAAGAAAGCTTCTGAGCATCCATCTGAGAAAGTTGGCGAAGAAATCCGTAAACTCTACAGCTGGAACGGCGAAGATAAGCTTATTAATAACTAAGCAAAATTTATTGCAAAGCAATAAATTTTGCGCTACTCGAACGAAGCGAAGCGGAGTTTGAGTCAAAGAAATAAGCGCAGGAATAAAGTAGCAGGAAACTTTTTTGTTACCAGCTATTATGAAGAAAACCATCTGGTCAATGAGATCAGATGGTTTTTTAATAGTAGCATTTAGTTGAATTCTTCAGTTAACTTCCCTGCTTATTCCTCCCCAAAAAACGGCACAATCAAATCCAAATTCGCATCTTTCTGTCTGCATACAAACCCGATTTCACGCAGCGGAAAAGAAAATCCTACCGGTACTTCCACCAGAGTTCCTTCTTCCAGCTCTTTTTTTACAAAATCACGGATCACACATGCAATCCCAAGACCAATTTCCGCAAACTGGATCAGAAGATCCATAGTTGTTACTTCCAGAATATGGCTTAATTCCACATGATGTTCTTTCAGCTGAGTGTTCACGGTCTGACGTGTAATATTGTCCTCATCCAGCATCATGAAAGTTGCTGCCTGGATCAGAGGTTCATCCGGATAGAGCTTTTTCTGATTTTCCAGATACTGCTGTGTACAGACAAAGGTATCCTGGATTTTCAAAAGAGGCTGAAAATAATATCCCCGAAGCTTCTGCGGCCGTCCGATGAGTCCCAGATCGATTTTTTCCTCATCCAGAAGCTGCAGCGTCTGATAAGTAGACTGGCAGGAAATTGTGATACGTACATGAGGAAAACGTGCAATATAGTTTTCCAGGTGGGAGAGCAGTACATATCTGGTAAGAGTAGAACTGGCACCCAGACGCAGCTTTGGAATGTCCCGGGAACGGTTATGGCGAATGGAATTTTCTCCTTCATCCAGAAGTGAAAGAGCTTCTTTTACTTTTTCAAAAAGAAGCTCACCGTCCGGGGTCAGAGTGACACCCCGGGAACTGCGTTTAAAAAGAACGGTATCCAGATTCTGCTCCAGCTTCTGGATCGCCTTGCTGATAGCAGGCTGACTGATATAAAGGTCCCGGGAACTGTGGGAGATACTGCCGGTACGTGCTACCGTATAAAAAATATGATAAAGAGACAGATTATCCTGCATGCAAAACCTTCCTTTCGAAAAATAGTAAGGTAATAAAAAAATCCGAAGTCATCAGACCTCGGAAATCCTTGAATTTGTTAGAAATATCGGGGCAACAGGATTTGAACCTGCGACCTCACGGCCCCCAGCCGTGCGCGCTACCAAGCTACGCCATACCCCGCAACGCATATAACTATAACATAAACGAATTGTAAATGCAACCATTTTTTGAGGAGAAAGATGGTTGTATGGATGATAATAAAGAGTGTGATCCCTTGATACTTTCATAGGCTTCACACTCTTTACATAATATGATCAGGCTGTCTGTATTGTGTTACCTGGGTCAGGTAAAATACCTCTTCCCTGAAGTACAACGACAAGAGTTTCTGTTGTGTCCTGTAAATTTTTGATATCTTTTCGGATATTCCGTTCTGCAAGCTTAACATCCAGTGAAAGGTCGTCCAGGCGTTTTCTGTTGGTATCACATTTCAGATCGATCATTTCAAGTCTGTTTTCTACCCGGTTGAAGCGGGCATCTATTTCATCAAAACGAACATCCATAGCATCAAGACGAGCGTCGATACCGTCAAAACGAACATCCATAGCATCGAGACGAGCGTCGATACCGTCGAGACGAACATCCATAGCATCGAGACGAGCGTCAATACCGTCGAGACGAGTATCCACTGCATCCAGTCTGGCGTCGATACCATCTAATCGGTTATTTATATTGCCCAGCTGGACATTGATCGGGTTTATCATACCGGCTAATAATTCCAAATCTTTCTGATCTAGCATATGCGCATCCTCCTATAAAAATTGTACCGCATATTTCTCTGTGCGGATATTGTATCATGTTTCGAGTATGAAGTCTATGAAATTATCAAAGAACAAAATGGACAGGAACAATAAGTTCTTGACTAGTATAATATATATAATAAGAAAAAACAAGACATATTTTTATATCTTTAATAATAATAGAAAATGCAGGCGAACTACCTGAAGAATAAAAAAAGGAGGCCGGGAGTTGTGCGGACTCCCGGCAAAAAAGTATGAAAAAGAAAAAGATTGTTTAGCATTTGCTATCTACAGTTAATAATATAGTAAAAAAATGTGTGCATTGTGTGAAAGGAAAATGAAGAGAATGTGAAAACTGCCGCTTAATGTTAGATTAAGCGACAGTAATTTTTTCGGATTATTCTGTTGTTTGATCCAAGATTTTGAACCATATGTAATGATAACATCCGCTTTAATGCTTGTCAAGCGATCTGAAACTGCCATAGCTGTCCAATTATGTCGTTTTTTGTGCCGTTTTATGCAGCTTTTTATGTAAGTATAATTCGTTCGGCAGAGGATGTCCTGTGAAATTATACCAGTTTATTTAATTTTTCAATAATTTCTGTAAGTTCTTCTCTGGAATACCCGCCAAAGCTTACCAGCGCACGTAATGGCATGGAGTCGGTCATGGCTTCTGTCATTTCTTCAGTGATAGCTTCGGAAGCGGCTTCAGAAGAGGACTCTTCACCAACGTTCATGGCTGAGATATATTTTGCTGTCAATTCTTTTGCTGTTTCGCTTGTTTTTGGGTTGCGGAACAGTTCGCCAAGGGTGGTGTTCATATGAACATGCATCGGAAGCTCCTGGCTGCTGTTCAGATGGATCCTGCCTTCAAGATGGATATCTCTGGAAGATGTACCGACAAGGAGCTTATATTCGCCGCTGGCTGCGAACCAGTCATGAAGTTCTGTATTGTACCATGCGAAGCTTCTCTTATCCAGCTCCATGGTTACTGCTTTGGTTTCGCCTGGATTCAGGAAAACCTTTTCGAAGCCCTTGAGCTCTTTTTCCGGACGGATCGCGGAACTGGTACAGTCTTTGACATAGAGCTGTACGACTTCTTTTCCTGCCATATTTCCTGTGTTTGTTACATCAACCGAAACGGTGATGGTGTCTTTGTCTGTAGGATTTTCATTGGAGATCTTCAGGTCGCTGCAGGCAAAGGTAGTGTAGGAGAGTCCATAGCCAAACGGATATGCTACATCCATTTCTTTTGTATCGTAGTAGCGATAGCCTACGAATACGCCTTCATGGTATTCAACCTTTTCACCGCCGCCGAAGTTCAGGTAGGATGGATTGTCGGAGAGCTTGAGCGGCATTGTCTCGGCAAGCTTGCCGCTGGGATTTACTTTTCCGTAAAGGATGTTTGCGACAGCGGTACCGCCTGCCTGACCGCCGAGGTATGCTTCCAGAAGGCCTTTTATATCATTGAGCCATGGCATCTCCACGGGGGAACCGTTGTGGAGGACGATCACGGTATTCGGCTGTACTTTAAGGATCTCAGCAATGAGACGGTTCTGGCATTCAGGAAGCCTCATGTGGGAACGGTCGTATCCTTCAGATTCAAAGCTGTCCGGAAGTCCGGCGAAGATCACAACCTTGTCAGCGGCGGCAGCAGTTTTGATCGCTTCAGCTGCAAGTGCGTCATCGTAGAGATTTTTGTCTGCAGGAAAACCTTCTGCATAAGTAACCTGTGCATCGGAAGGAACGGAATCCAGTGCGTTTGTGATCTTGAAGCAGTTGATATGAGAGCTTCCGCCGCCCTGGAAACGAGGCTTCTTTGCAAAACCACCGATGAAAGCAATTTTCTCGGATGCTTTCAGAGGGAGGATCTGCTCATCGTTTTTCAGAAGAACCATAGATTCTTCGGCAATGTGGCGTGCTTCTTCATGGTCTTTTTCCATGGTGAATTCCTGCGGTGCCCGGTTGTCTGCATATTCAAAAATTATGCGTAGAATGCGTTCAACAGCCTGGTCAAGAATGTCTTCCTTGAGGGAGCCGTCTTTTACGGCCTGTACGATGAGGGCATCGTTGACCCCATTGGAGGAAGGCATTTCCAGCTCAAGACCAGCCTCAAGACCTTTGACGCGGTCATTGACTGCACCCCAGTCGGACATTACATAGCCCTTGAAGCCCCAGTCACCGCGGAGAACATCTGTGAGAAGCCATTTATTCTCAGATGCGAAAGTGCCGTTGATCTGGTTGTAGGAGCACATGAAGGTGTATGGCTGAGCTTTTTTTACTGCGGTTTCGAATGCAGGGAAATAGATCTCACGTAAAGTGCGCTCATCAGCCTCGGAAGAATTGCTCATGCGGTGATATTCCTGGTTGTTTGCTGCAAAGTGCTTGATAGAGGTTCCTACATGCTGGGACTGTACTCCGTTTATAAAAGCGGCTGCGATCTCACCTGCGAGATATGGATCCTCGGAATAATATTCGAAGTTTCTTCCGCAGAGAGGAGAACGTTTGATGTTTACGGCCGGTCCGAGAACTATGGATACATCGTTGGCCTGAGCTTCTTTTCCGATGGTTTTGCCCATTTCTTCCACCAGCTTGCGGTCAAAGGAGCAGGCGCTTAAAGCGGCCGGCGGGAAGCAGACGGCCTTGATGCTGTCATTCATTCCAAGATGATCGCCCTTGTCATCCTGCTTACGAAGTCCGTGAGGGCCGTCGCTGACCATTACTTCCGGGATCCCCAAGCGTTCCACATGTTTCAGATGCCAGAAATCAAGACCTGAGCACATGCCGGCTTTTTCTTCCAGTGTCATCTGGCTTACGATTTTTTTCAGATCACGTTTCATTAAAAATACCTCCGAAATGTTTTTCTTACTATGAACTATAGCATGTTTTGCTGGTAAAATATAACAAAAATTTGTTAAAAATAAAAAAATATTGCAGTTTAGCCGAATCAAGTAAGTCCCCTGCTTCAATTGCGAATATCCCTTGCCTCTCACATTTTCAGAAATATAAAAACGATATACAGGTTGATTGACAGAGCGGTGAGAGATATCTTTTTCTGGCTTTTGTGGGAAGAGTGTAGTAATATAGGTAGGAATAATGACAGAGCTGCCGGACAGAAGAATGGTCGACTGTCTGGCTTATGTGAAAGGACTTATAATGAAAGACATCATATCAAGTATTATTACAAGTGTACTGACAGCTTTGTACCAGCCATTTTGGTTTTCTGTGATCCTGTCTGTGATGGTACTGTTTTTTTATCTCTTTGCCTACCATAATGAGACAGGTGGAAGGGGAATCAGGGGAGCTTTTTCCGTGTGGTGGCAGTATTTCAGAGGAAATGCTTTTTTTCGGAAGCTGTTTTTTCTGACCTTTTATACAACCATGATCTTGTTTCGCACGCTGCTGAACCGGGATATGTGGATGAATCCCCTTTCGGATGTGATGGCGAACTGGTGGATCTGGAAATATGGAGAGGATGGTACCAGATATCTCACAACTGAGTGTATTGAGAATCTGATGCTGTTCATTCCGTTCACGATCCTGCTGTTCTGGACCGCAGGAAAGAAAATATTGAAAAAAACAACATTCTTGAATATTGTGTGGACCGGACTTAAGATTACCTTTGTATTCTCACTGTCCATTGAACTTCTGCAGCTTTTCCTGAGGCTTGGGACGTTCCAGGTTTCTGATCTGACATATAATACTCTTGGAGGAGGTATTGGCGGGGCTGTGTACTGGATTGGTCATCAGCTTTCAGTCAGGCGGGGAGCCGAATAATGTCTGCCGCAGATAGCAGGAAGACAGAGAAACGGATCAGCCCGGATTGCTGTTCGTGAGTGATGCACTGAAATTTTTGCGCGGTGCATCGTTAAAATTTCGTTGACAAATCTTCCATAACGTGTTAACCTAATACCAGTTTCAAAAAGAAAATGCGTAGATGAGGAATAGTACACAAGAGAACGGAGCACAGAGAGCTGCTGGCCGGTGAGAAGCAGCGGAAGGGATTTGTGGAACTCGCCTCGGAGCATCTGCCTGAAATCTTTATATATTATATAAGAGAGTAGACGCAGACGGTGTCCGCCGTTATCCGGAGAGGATATAAGGATGTATATACATTCCGTATCTGTCAAGTGTGTGAATTTTTATTCATGAAATAAGAGTGGTACCGCGTAGGACAGCAGTTGTCTTTCGTCTCTTGCAGAATCTGCAGAGTCGGAAGATTTTTTTTATGTCTTTATATCAAAAACAGAAACCAAAGAGAAATTTTAATGGAAACAGAAAGTGGAGGAAAACAAAATGATGACACCATCCAAGTACAAACGTCAGTATTACATGCCGCCGGTGAAATGTATGAAATGGGCGGAGAAAGAATATGTGGATAAGGCCCCGATCTGGTGCTCTGTAGACCTTCGTGACGGAAATCAGGCACTTGTGATCCCGATGAGCCTGGAGCAGAAAGTGGAATTTTTCAAGCTTCTTGTAAAGATTGGTTTTAAAGAGATCGAGGTTGGATTTCCGGCTGCTTCTGAGACAGAGTATGAGTTTCTCCGTACGCTGATCGAGCAGGATCTGATCCCGAAGGATGTAACGATCCAGGTGCTGACTCAGGCAAGAGAGCATATCATCCGTAAGACTTTTGAAGCTGTTAAAGGCGCCCCAAAAGCGATCGTTCATGTATACAATTCCACATCCGTATCGCAGAGAGAGCAGGTATTCAAAAAATCAAAAGAGGAGATCCTGAAGATCGCAGTAGATGGCGCTGCACTTCTGAAAAAACTGGCTGATGAGACAGAAGGCAATTTTCAGTTTGAGTACAGCCCGGAGAGCTTTACGGGAACAGAGCCGGAGTATGCACTGGAGGTGTGCAATGCGGTTCTGGATGTATGGCAGCCCACTGCAGATAACAAAGCGATCATCAACCTGCCTGTTACGGTTGAGCATTCTATGCCGCATGTGTATGCAAGTCAGGTGGAATACATGTGTGATAATCTGAAATACCGTGAAAACGTGATCGTTTCTCTTCATCCGCACAATGATCGTGGATGTGGCGTTGCAGACTCCGAGATGGGTCTTCTTGCAGGTGCTGACCGAATTGAGGGAACTTTGTTCGGAAATGGTGAGCGTACCGGTAATGTGGATATTGTAACGCTTGGTATGAATATGTATTCCCAGGGTGTGGACCCGAAGATTGATTTTTCTGATATGCCGCATATTTGCGAGGTTTATGAGAAATGTACCGGAATGCAGATCTATGAAAGAAGTCCGTACAGTGGAGCTCTTGTATTTGCTGCATTTTCCGGATCTCATCAGGATGCCATCGCAAAGGGTATGCACTGGAGAGAGAACGGAGATCTGGAGCACTGGACTGTTCCGTATCTGCCGATCGATCCGACAGATGTGGGAAGAAACTACGACGCAGATGTTATCCGTATCAACAGCCAGTCCGGAAAGGGCGGTGTAGGCTATATACTGGAGACAAAGTTTGGCCTGAACCTTCCTCCGAAAATGCGCGAGGCTATGGGCTATGCAGCCAAAGCAGTGTCCGATCACAAGCACAAAGAGCTTCATCCGGACGAGATCTTCAGTCTGTTCAAATCTACCTTCGAAAATGTGGTTGAACCATACAGCATCAATGAGGTTCATTTCCAGCAGAAGGAAGACGGCATCGTAACACGGGTTACTTCTACATTCCGTGGAAAAACCATCGTTACAGAGGCTTCCGGAAATGGTCGTCTGGATGCGGTAAGCAATGCGCTGAAGAAAGCTTACGAACTGAAATACACACTGGAAACTTATCAGGAGCATGCTCTGGAGCAGAGCTCTTCCTCCAAGGCTATCGCTTATGTGGGAATTCGCAAACCGGATGGAACGCTTGCCTGGGGAGCGGGTGTTGATCAGGATATCATCCGTGCCT
>OLQD01001597.1_pt1 | contig 18367 bp, 23 predicted proteins | sample 1672841 | NCBI WGS metagenome assembly OLQD01 (sample SAMEA3136729, study PRJEB25190) | human gut metagenome | biome: human gut; feature: human-associated habitat; material: faeces | place: Austria | collected 2013 | reverse complement strand
CCGCAGATGCGGCATCCCTCGAAAGGCAAACTATGCGGAACGGTTCAACGCCCACATCCCGCGTCCTGTATTCACGAAGAGCTGCGGACTGCATTGTAGGATTTGGCGAACCTTCTCTTTCCACCACTGATTTTTCCGCGCTTTGGTATATGGCTCGACTTGCTCATAAATGTATGCAAGCGAAACAGGAGATTGGCAGGTTTCCAGCACTGCTGCAACCACATCCCGCCAGGTAGCGCCGTTCATATCGCGGATATCCTTTTGTACAGGCTCCGTCATCAGGATCGGATACACCAAGGACGCATCCTTCTTGATAATCAGTAGATACTCATGCAGTATGGGGATGAAATGCCCACTGTACTGTGTTTGATTTGAAAAGCAATTGTGCTGTGCTTTTATGATGACATTTTCCAATGTGCCCGGCTTGATCAATTCAAAGATCATGCTGTAAAGCTGCCCTTTCTTCTTGATATCGCCGACCAGCACGGCCATCCTGCCGCCACGCTCCAAAGCGCAGAATTGTTTCATCATGGCGTAGTTCATTACGCGCACGAAGTCCTCCCATTTGGGGATACGTGATAAGTCGAACTGCCGGGGATCATATCCGTATTTTGACTGCACCTCCGAAGCCTTGTACATCACGTCTGAATATGTAATCAAATCCCAATACGGCGGATGCCAGAACACAAATTCAGGGCGCTCCGGTATCTCGCAATTGATGAGATCGAATCCGCTGTGCAGATCGTAGCAATGGCTAATGATTCCCATGGTATGAGCGGCATCCTGCGTCGTGCCGCTGCCGCACATGTAGTCGCAGATCTCGGCCGGCTTGAAAAAACCGATCAGATCCTCAATTAGCTTGGGTGAACAGTTGCCGCGATAGCGATTGTTGCCGCCAGTTCCGCGCTCTGGATACGAGACGATGGAGGTCAAGTTCCTATTTGGCTTATTCATGTTGACTCCTCTCTAACCGCCGTTTTCAACGGATTGGTAGCCAATATCGGGAGGTGTATCGGTCAGAACAGAAACGTATCGATTGAGAATTTCTTCAATCTTTTCCTCCGTCAGATGCCGTTCGTATTCCGTAATATGCCATGGATATGACGGGCAAAAGAGTAAGTATTTCATCGCATCATAACCATCACAAGCTACAAAATCAATATGCTCTGCCTCGAAAATGACTTCCTTAAGGATGCTTGCCAGCCCAAGACAATAATCCTGATCGAACTCCAGATAATCATCAACCGTTGGCTCCGAAATATCATGTTCTTCCAGCCATCCCTGAACATCTTTTTGGTATTTAGGCGCCTTGGCAAGCAACGCCTGAATCTTCTCGATGCTTAGGCCCTCAATATCGGAGACACAGAGACCGTATCCGTAGATATGCCAAGAGTTATAGCTCATGGTCTGCCTCCTTTGTCCTTTCCATGATCTAAGGCAACCGTTTTCTGAAAGAACTGTGGAGATACGTGGAGCGGCTGCCGGATAATCATGATTTTGTAGTGATTTTCCATGTATTCGCCGTCAAGATATGCTTCGTAGAAGTCCATCGAAGAATTCTCTACGAAGATGCTTGATTCTCTCCAAGACGGAACACTTCCGTCCTCCAATTCTTCTCGAATACGATTTGTCATAACACGCTTTGCATCGTCATGGTCCGAGAACGCCTCGCAATCATTTCCGTGCTCGCCATTCACAGCCCAGTCTTCCATCACAAGAAAAACATTGACGCGTTTGCGCATAGAACGAAGATCATCCAACGGACGAATCATTTCGGGCGCCATGATAACCATGTCCAGTACGATATCAGCAATGGTCTTTGGCTGGTGATACAGATCAGAGAAGGTATCCTCCAGCGTCTTGACCTCATGCGGCATGACCGGAGGGTCAAACTCACAATAGATGTCAGGCGTTTCGTTTTCGGTCTCCTTATCCTCACCATCATGAATGGCGTTTATTCGGCCATAAAGCCCTGCGTATTCACTCTCAGCGGTTCCGACAATGGCTCCGCCAATCGTGTATGTGACGCCTTCATACTCAAATTCAGCGCCAGTTCTGTTCAAAATCATTTTTCGCTCCTCCTATCTTAGATATGGCAGTCAATCCCGACAATGAAATGATCGTCAGGAATGCTGTCTATGTAGTCTGCCAACATCTGCCGCCATGCATCCGGCTTCTTGTCGTTGCTGCTGATACCCCACCAGCCCATTTCTCCCTTGGAGTGCCAGTCTCCGTCCTGAAGGAAGGAATAGGCGTCGGGCACCATGCGCTGATCCGGTGCGAGTCCGTTGCGGCGGAGGTAGGCATCCTCGCTTTCATTCTTGAAATAGATCTGCGTTACGAAAGAGATAATTCCATCCTCCGTGATCTTCCAGAAGCTGCCTTCCGGAGCCTTGCCGGAACGAAATGTCTCTGCAAGAAGCTCAAAGCGCTTTTTGGCGTGCTGCAGCTCCCATTCCTTCATGAGTTCCCATGCAATATCCCTTTTTCTTGCGCCGCAGACCCATATATAGCCTTCGGGCGCTTCACATACAGCATCTTCGTTGCCCCATGAGCGCTCACCGTTAATTCGTTCCGCTGTGTCACGGACAAGGAATTGGAACGGCCAGCGGCCGCCAATGGAATACCAATCCCAGAAGGCATTCGGATTGCAGTAATACCCATACGTATTGGTCTTGCTGTCAAAGGTATAACCGCAGTAGTCCTCCGCATACTGCCTCAGACTGGGATAGAGCTTCTTCACCGGATATCCCATAAATGCGCGCATCTTTTTCGCCTTCTTCGTGCGCTTCTCATGGCCGAGGTGTCCGGCCTTTTTCTGAAACACCTTGCCATCTTTGATGAGATATTTTTCGCACACCAGCCGGCTGTACTCCGGAACGACAGTTCCGTCCGGAAAACGGACACAGTTGATTTTGTCGGTCTCATAATCCCGCCGCAGGTCATCGGTTCGATCCTCAAACTCCAGATAGGCCGGGTCATCCGTTCCTTCACAGAATGGGGCCATCAGCTCATCAATCTCGCACTCAGCCGAACGTTCCAGAGTGCTGGCCTTGCTTTGAAGTCGTTTCAAAAGAAACCGCAAAGCAAAACTCTCCGGGTCCTGCGTCAGCTTTTCTTTGACTTCTGCGATCTGTTCCGCATAACGCATGTTTTCCTCGCAGTTTTCCTCCAGCTTGGGCATATAAAAATTGACCAATGTTACAAAATGACTCATTTTTTTGATTCCTTTCCTGTTGTAAGATTGACGGGCAGCAGGAAAAGAATCCGCTGCCCGTCGTTGTGAATTGAAATATCCCCGTTAGACCCGCATATGGCGCTTGACCGCTGCGGTCAGCTTTACGGGCAGTTGATTCAGATCTGTGATGTCCATAAAGGAATCACCATAGATTCGCTCGATGTTCTGTTTGTCCTCCCCGATAGCGGCCGCAATGAACAATACTCCCTTGCGCCGGTACTCCTGCTTGATGCCGCGGAGATCTTCCTCGGCGGCACTGCCGTAGTAACCGGGCGCTGCCGGTTGACCATCGGATACAAGAATCAGGATTTTCACCTCCTCCGGCCGTTTAACCAGCTGCTCCGCCACAAAACGAAGCGCGGCTCCGTCGCGATTGCTGCCACGGGCGGCAATGTCCATCAGGCGGTATTTATCATCGTTATCGATGCTTTCGAACTCTGCATAGGAATACAGCTCCACACTGCTGCCGCTGGTGGAATGACCGTAAACGGTGACAGGGATATGCAGCGCCTTGCAGAAGTCATATAGAATGATAGCCGAAGACCTGGCGTAGGTGCAGCGGTCGCAGGAGCACATGCTGCCTGATTCGTCCAGCAAAAGCCCTACGGACATCTGTGGAATTTCATTGGGCAGGGCATTTTTATAAAAAACCTTCCCATCGTTCCGGCAGAGGGCGTGGGCATCCAGCCGTCGCCCCATCATGAGACCGGTCTGCTTGCCGCCGCGCTGTTTATCCTTCAGCTGCTGCAAGAGGCTTTTCTGCAGCTGCCGTGAGATATCCAGCAATGGCCCGGAAATGGTGTTATACTGCTCTACAAGCTCCTCATCAACGGTGGATATCCGGTTCACACAGATATCAACACCGGCATGGACATCTCCATAGGAGATGCTCTGGGCCACATCGTTGAGTTCCCGTGTCCGTTCATTCTCCAGCTGCTCGCAGGCGGCCTTCTCCGCCATCTTGTCCAGCAGGCGCTCAATGTCCTCCGCTGCATGGTCATAGCGTTCACGCTCATATGCATCGTTGTGCTTGGTCGCCCCTCCGCTGCCTTCGGAAACACGATCTGTCTGCTGATAGGGGATGCGTCCGTCTTCTTCCGCTGATACTGCCTGCTTCCCACCGGAAGCGCCTTCCATATCTCCGGGAATTGCGCCTTCTTCCGCCGGATTTTCGGTCTGGGAGATCCCGGCAGAAGAACGCTCGGATCCGGGGTCAGTCTGGGGCTCGGGCTCTTCAGAGCCGCTGCTTCCTTCAGACTCGCTTTTTTCTGCCTGAGCTGCCGTCTGCGCCCGTTTCCCAGCTCCGGCTGCCACACAGACCGCACCCACTTCGGGGATCGGTGTGCTGCTGCCCTCGCCGGACACAGAGCTTCCGGCCATTGCCTGCAGAATCTGCGCGATGGTCTCGGCCAGCGACTCTGTGGAACCGGACGCCTTGGCCTCCTCCTGGCGCTTTTTGCAGATCTCCAGGAAATCCTCGATATAGTCCCAGCAGCGAACCAGTATGAGATTGACGACCTTGAGCCGTTCTTTTCCGGAGGGATTGACAATGGCGGCGTCCAGATCGTGAATCAGTTTGAACACGACCTGAATGCGCTCATCGCTGAGGGGAGCATCTCCGTACTTGATTTCACCGAACTTCACATACGACAGCATGATCTGCAGGATGCTCTCAAAGATATGGCAGTTCCCGTCATCCTCTTTCTCGATAAGCTCCGTTACCGTCGGAATGCTCTCATACTGCTGCTCCCGTAACGCTTCCAGGCAGTTGCCCAGCGTGCCGCGGAATTGAGCGAGTATCCGATTTTCGATATAGGCGTCCTCAATGACATTGGAAATATGGTGCGCGACATAGCGAAGCATCTCATTGTTCCGCGGCTCCAGCCTTACATACTCCCACAGCGCTCGTTCGCTTACAGTGTCTTTGGGCAGCTTGTAAACAGGCGGCTCCGGGTACCATTTCTCCCGGCTGAGGTAGTTGTTGTAGGTCTGGCCCGCAAGAAAGTCCGTGTATAGACAATGCCCAAGTTCGTGGGCAAACAGTCCGCAAACGATCTCATAGCGGTTCTCCCGCCCCCTGTTTTGGGTCACCAGCCTATGCCCCGCATTGATCAGCACCGACAGGTTATTGGTGCATGCCACTTCACCGGACTTCGGACTCCAGCTGATGGCCACATGGATGCGGCGGTTGTATTTATACCGCCGCGTCTGTGCCATGGCCATATCTTCAAAATGTCCCGCAAGGATGCGGGACGTGAAGAATTGCCGGTCTGTGATTCTGCTGCGTTTTTCATTGAGCAGCTGTTTAACCCGCTTATGATTCACTCTTGCCATATAGAGTCGTCCTCCTTTCTTCCGGACTTATGCCGATGTTCGCTTCCGCTTTGGGGCAAACATAGGGTCCAGAATGGTTGTAATCAAGGCTTCCCGGTCTTCCTCGTCGGCAGTGGCTTTGCTGATGACCGTATACTTTGCCGACAGATAAGGGTCGCCGGAGATCTCTGCACTGATGACCCAATCGATCAGGCTGCGCATTCCGCAGGCACCGTCGGTGATACTGTTTTTGCGGCAGTAATCGGCCATGTCGTTGACCACCTGCACCATCTGGGATACCAGGTATTCGTCGGCACATCCGGTCACGGCCATGGCTCGCTGCACCATAACCTCGGGCTCCGGCAGTTCAATGTCCTTGACCAGACTCATTCTGTCCACCACCGACTGGTTCATCGACCTGCACCCTTCGTAACTGACATTGGTCGTCACAATGACGACCGTATCAGGGTGCCTGCGAATGATCTCGCCGGTCGGAAGCGTGATAGACCCCTCCTGCTCCAGAAGAGAGTTAAGGCCCACCAGCACACCCGGCTGAATGATCGTGGACGGCTCCTGAACCTCGACTAAATACCCATGTTTTAACGCTTTCACAAAATCCGTCTCCACATAAGTATAGTTCTGGCCGGAGCTTTGACGGTTTTCGGCACGCTTGCTAAGAGCCTGTACCTTTTCAGTGACCTTTTCCAGCACAACGCTCAAGCAGTCCTGCACGGTAGCCGCCAGATTTTCCACGCCTGTCAGAGCCTGATAGACGCCGGCAGGATCGTAGTCCATATCATCCAAGTCCGGAAGGCGCATAAGCTTAGCTACATTGGCATAGCTGATACCTCCCATGGACTTGAGGATCTCGCGCTCACGGTCAAGCTCCGGGCTACCGGTGGACACTGCGTCCGTTTCAGGGAAGATCATGCCGGTGAAATCAAATATTTCTGTGTTGGCAGAGCAGGTATACTTCATGTATGGCAGCCCCAGTCCGGCGGCAATGGCTTTTGCGCCCATGGTCTTGCCAGTACCGGCAGGCCCGCGCAACAGGAAGTTTCGCATCTGCATGGGGCGACCGGTGGTTTTCTGCGCATGCTTGCAAATATCCACCACTTCCGGCGGAATGATATACCATTCCGGGAGTTTCGGAATCAGGCTCAGCTCCAACGCGCTCAAGGTGCGTCCCGGCGTCAGGGGATACTTGCCGACGAAATCCGTATGCTCCACCACGACGCCGGCTTTTTTGATAACGGCCGGTCCGGTCTTGGCAAAGATCGTGAATTCCCCGGCTGTGACGCTGGTGGGCACAAAGGATCCGGAATCCAGCTGACCTTGAGAGACCCGCATCAGGTTTCCGGACTTGTCCACTGTGATATTGATATGCGCCGGGCAGGTATCGTCCTTGATTCTGCGGTAGGCATTATCGCAGAGGATTGCCATGCTTTCGGTCGCCTTTGCCATATCCGGGTATCCGGCAATGAACTGGTCGTAGTACGCCTGAAAGGTTTCATCGAACTCCGCATCTGACATCAGGAACGGCATTAGGGCAAAGAAGATTGCCGCGCCGTCCCGCTGGCTCGGATGCGCCACGTACTGCTCGATGAGCTCGGTGTTTTTGTCATAAACGCTTGCCAAAGCGCTGCCGGAGGCTGCATCGAACACCACAAGATGATAGGCATCCGGACCGACGGAGGATTTATACTCCGCCACGCTTTTGTTTGTATCGATCTGGCCGACCGCACCTTCTCCGGTGCCGTTCATGCACCGGCACATGGCGTGGACTGCCTTGATCACAGAACCACATAGCGTTGATTCCGTCTTTGCCCCGTACATGGATGCCACCTTGACCTTCTTATTTGTCATGGTATCAAAGGGGACGGGCAGCGAACGGGAGTAGTTGAACAGATTGTTGATTGATACGCTCATATCGCGTCATTCCTTTCTGCAGTGTCACTGCGTGAAATCAATGGTAATACCGGTATCTGTACAGCAGCAGTTCTCCATGCCGTTTCGTTCCAGCTCCCGGCAGATGTCCGGCCAGCTTTCTCGTGCAGGCAGTTCTGCCGCCGTTATTTCCAGCATGGATAGCCCTTGCGCGATGCTCTCGTTGCACCGCTCATTGAGTTCCATAACATGGGCGTCCACCCATTCAAAAGCCAGATACTCATAATTCTCCGGGGGATCGACCTTCTGCGGAGTGTCATCCTCGTTTTCCTCTGCGCCCGTCTCATCATTTTCCGTTTCCGGCATCTTGACTTCTTCCGCGTGCGGGTAGGTCAGGCTACACACTTGAAGGCCGCGAATCACAACGATCGCTTCACGGTATCCGCCGGCATGGTTGAGCAGGATTCGCACCTCGTTGCCTGTCGCAATATTGCGCATGGCATTAGGCGTCTTCCATACCCATCTGGCGTTGGGAAAATCGGCCGTGACCAGCTCTGTAATCCGCCGCTGCATTGAGCCGAACGCCATGTCCCGGATATCCTGATTCGTAGGTTCCGGGCGAGCAGCCGGAAGCAGAGGCGGGATATTCTCCACTTTTCTGGCAGAGAGAAAGAGCAGTCGCATGGCGGCGATAAAAATACCGAGTATCACCAATAAGAGAATCGGCCAAAGCCTGCAAACAAACAGCAGCAGAGCCAATGTCCCCAGTATGGTCAAAACCTCATAGGCGATGTGGCGCTTGAATTCTTTGTTTTGCATATACTGTCCTTTCTGAACGCAAAAAACGCACATGAGTCCACATAGATACTCATGTGCGTTTTAATGCGCTCGATCCATTTGTAGTTCTTCGATTGATTATTCGTCGAAGAACGAATTTACGCCGCCGAAGGGTTCAAAGCCGGTGAAGTTACCGGGCATCTCTCCGTTGGAGGCAGCCTTTGCGGGTGCGGCAGCCGCTCTGGGCTGTTCCCCAGCTTCCTCGGTCTTCTGCTTTCCGCCGCCGGAAGAGCAATACTCAATCTCATCCAGAATGACCACCATGGCGCTTCTTTTTTCATGCGTCGTGCTGTCCTCCCAGACATCCTCGTCCAGGCGGCCGAGAATATTGATGAACGAGCTCTCTTTAAGCTGCATCTTTTTGATGCGCTCACATACCGGGCCAAAGGCTTTTACAGAGAGGTTTACCCATCGGGTGTTGTTTTCGGCGCGGGTGTCGTACACCTTTTTGCCGATGCGGAACCGGACGCTCTCCCCGTTTTCGGAGAATTTGAGAGCCGGTGCGCCGTCATATCCCTTGGAGATGACGACATCAGTTGCGATTACCTTGAACATAAGATGCTCCTTTCTTGCAGGTGCTGCCTGCTATAACATGATTTATTTCAACCCATTTAGGGAAGAAACCGAGAAACAAAAAAAGTGTCAACCAACACAAATGTGTTAATTGACACTTTATAACTTGAATACTCTGGTGTTCCGCGCAGGAAACCTTGATACTTATGTTTGTATTATAGCAGGTTCTCATATGACAGTCAATTGCTTTCCGCTGTTTTCGCCGGGCACTTCGCTGTTTTCACCGGGGTACCTTGCTCCAGCACAGACAGAACCAACTCCAACGCAAGCCTCACTCGAAGCGGGTCGAATATACAGTTCCCATCCGGCAGGATACCCGCTTCGACTCTGTTCTCTATTTCCCTGACTAATCCGCGGATCTCATCGCCTTTTGTCATTTTGATCCTCTTCCTTTCAAAATATCGATTGCCAAATATGTGCTAAGCTGTTGGCAGCCTTCGTTTTCATATACCGGTGTGCCGGTTGCCGTATATACCGTGATGATGTCGCCCTCATCAACATTTCGAAGTTTTCCGGCGATCTGTATTTTCACTGTATGTGGGTCTGACCACAGATAGAGCGTTTTGATGCGGCGGCGCATCGGAGTTTTTTCCAGCCCGGTACAGTGACCACGAATTACCACTATTTGATCGGTGACTGCTCTATACAACAGTTGTAATGCACTGAACCCATAAAAGGCGAGAAAGAGCAGGACGGAAAGAGACAGATAAAGGTTGCCCTCCAACAACAGAGACACCACCATCAATAAAAGGCTTACCAGCGCGGCTCCACATCTCATTATAATCTGTTTTTGCAGCGGCGGTGGGATTTTTTCGAATTTTTCTCTCATTACGCACCTCACAGCAGAAGGATTCTCTTTTTCTTCAGTAGCCTGAGCAATGCGGAAACGACCTCATCCCGCACTGTGGCGTGTTCCATTTGGGCTTCCAGAATGTTATCAAAAATGGTTTCCTGCGTATAGATCGTTTCCGTCAGGTTCTGCCTGTTTCTATCCCCCAACAGGTTTATTTGCGGTGCTACATGATGTTCTGTCAGGAATACCAGTTCTGCCGTGGTGAGCCGAAGTCCGGCTTCTGTCAGCCATAGCAGCAGTTCTCTTTGGCGTGCGCTTAGAATCGCACGAACTCCTTGCGGCTTCGCAGGCGTCAGAACGCACTGCGTCAATGCACGATACTCAAAAACGGGCTCATCACCTTCTGTAATTTCAACAAGCCCCTGACGTTTAAGCTGCTGCAGGGCTTTTACCTCCGGCACATTCTCGCGGTTTTTTGCAAACCCAAATCTGCCGTTAAGCCAGAGCGCAGCCTGTTCCCCGGTCAGCTGAAAATCTACGCCGCAGCGGGTCACGAACAGAAGATCCTCTGTGGAGGCTCTGATTACCATACCTTTGGATATATATTTCATTTTGCTCACTCCTTGTCTGTCCTTTTCCCATATTACACGGCAAGGCGGCGCGAATTACAGCACTCACAACAAATACATTGCGACAACGCACAGAATAACAATCAGCAGCATGACTCCCGCCACGGCGGAAACCTTCTTCACCAATTCCATGTCAGGCCCCTCTTTCAGTTTTCCTGCATCTGAAGGCAGAACATCGTCATAGTAGCCGTCATATCCATCTTCCTTTGGATGAAAAGCTCCTCCTACGTGTTCACCGACAGGCTTTTCATGCTTTTTTCGCGGCTTGGGGGACGGGTGCTTGCGCTTCTTTTCCATACGCTTTTGCGACTTCACGGGTTTCTCTTTTGGCTTTTTCTGACCACCTTCCGCAGTCGGCAGACTCTTCCCGCACTCCATGCAGAAAGAAGCGGCGCCATCTGCAAAATCGGCGCCGCAATAGGGACAATATTTCATACTCAGCACTCCTTTGGGCAGTATTCGGCATTCATGCCGGGTTTCACGACCCATTGGGGGACGATACGATTATACCACAGCGTCTTTTTCGTGTCATCGGCGCAAACCCTGCCATTTAGTCTGCCATTTCGTGAGACCTTTTGTCCTTTCCAAAAAAGCAGAGGGCAACGGGAAGTCTCCCGTTGCCCTCAATTCATTCACATCTCCTGATGCCAAAGTGATTTTCGTAAACAGAAAATCACTTGACCGTTTCGGCATGCGGATTCAAGAACGGCGTCGGTGAACGCTTATAGGTGGCAAGACTTACAATGACCAGCGCCGCAGCACAGGCAAGTGCTCCAGGAACCGTTGCACCGAGACCAAGGGGCTGCCCCGCCAGTTTCCAGCCGATGCAGACCGTAAAGCCCACAACCATTCCGGAGAGGATCCCTGCCGTGGTAGCTTTCTTCCAATAGAGTGCGGCAAACGCAGGAAGTCCGGCTGCCGCAGCGTAAAAGCTCCATGCAAACATGAGAATATTATAGGCGTTTTTGATATATAGCGCGATAAGCAATGCGCCCAGCGGCATGATGACCGCAAAGACGCGGGTCAGAATCAATTCCTTTTTCTCCGGGACATCCGGCTTGAATGATTTGTAAACATCATGCACACAGCTCTGCACGGACACGATCAGATAGCTGTCCGCCGTGGACATGATAACCGAAAGGATGCCTGCAAGAGCAAGCCCCGTAAGCCCAATCGGCAGAATCTCAATGGCAAGAGCCGGAACGACGGCATCGGTAGTGCCGTACATGGCAATCTTATCTCCGCTGACAAGCTGATGCGCGACCACTCCCATAAACCAGACGAGAGGGATGGTGAGACCGTACACGAAGGTGCCGAGGAACAGGCCCTTCTTTGCCGCCTTCTGACTCTTTGCAGCAAAGGCGCGCTGCCACATTTCCGCACCCGCCAGCGTAAACACAAAATATGTAATAATGTCTCCGATGATATTGCCATCGACATAGGGAGTTGCCAGCTCCGGCGCGAGATTGCGGAAAAAGGCGGCCGGTCCGCCGAGTTTCAGGAGCGATGCGCCGGGAATCAGGATATAGACAAACAGAATCAGCATGATGAACTGGAACACATCCGTGTAGATCACGCCGAACAGTCCTGAGGTGGCAGTGTAAATGATGAATACCGCGCACGCAATGAAAGCGCCCATCTCGTAGGAAATGCCGATCTCTCCGCCGAGCATATTGATGATTGTCGCCGTTGCCGTGACCTGAGACGCGACGGTGCCCATCATGGTGAAGGCAATCATCGCGCCGAGAATGACCTTGGCGGCTTTTCCGAACCGACGTTCAAAAAGATCGGGAATGGAGGTAACGGCAAAGGTCGTACCCACAGCGGAGATGCGTCCGGCAAAGGCGGAAAACACGAACATCCCAAGAAGATAGGGTAGTGCCGTCATAATGGCTTTGAAGCCACTGGAATAGGCAACGCCGGCGCGACCCATCAGGCCGCTGCCGCCGATGATAGTGGCGCAGACGGTCGCCATGAGCACCAGAGGGCCGAAGGAGCGTCCGCCAAGGTAATAGTCGTCCATATTTTTGACCTTTCTGACGACAACGAGACCTACCATGACCATCGCGATAAGATATGCGCCGATGATTACAAGATCGACCGTATGCAACTGATTATGGATCATATAAAACTTCCTTTCTTGCCCGGCACTGGCGCCGGGTATTATTCGGTGTTGAAAAAGAAGCGGGAGACCGCTTCCCGGGCTTCGTCGGAACCGACGAAAATAATTTCATCGCCGCCATACAGCTCTGCATACGGGCCGGGAGATACGATGCGGGAGGTACCGCGCCGGATAGCTACGATTGTCGCACCTGTCGCCTGCCAGAAATGCAACTCGCCGAGATTCCTTCCGTTGCCATTCCATCCCTCTGGAATGCGGAAAATATAGTTTGGCAGGGTATCGTCCGCCTGAACAGGAAGCACGGCATAGTCAAGAATACTGCGGCACAAATCGGCAAGTTGGTGTGAGATGTGGCTCTGCTGCTCCAGTAGCTCTGTGAGATGCCGTCGCTTATTGAACACATCCAACTTTGGCTCAAAATCATGCAGATAACGCTTGGCATTGTCTGCGGAAAGCACATATACGCCGCTTTGCTCCCGCACATCCACGACACGCATGTCTCCAAGCAGCCGAACGGCTTTCCGAATCGTTTCCGGTGAGACATTGTACTCAGAGGACAGCTTGGATCGCCCGGAAATCTTCGCTCCCTCCGGAACATCCCCTCCCGCAATCCGCCTGGCAATGGAAAGCGCAATCTGTATATATTGGGGAAGTGTATCGTTATCCATCTGAAGGTCCTCCTCTAAATCGGTATATGATTATTATATCAACTAACAATCTTGCAATCAAGATAGGTTTTCAGTTTTGTGTATATTTATAGTTTTCCTTCAGGAAAATTAACAAGGCGCATTTCCAGAAATATTCATGGAATAAATGCGCCTTGATTCCTCTTTCTGCTGCGTTTTCTTAAACTTGAGGTTAGCCTTTCTGAAGGCTTATCCACTGCATATTAGTCTTACTTCAACGCAAAGCGACATTTCCGACCTTCCTCAAGGCATAGGCACATCCCTTTATTATGCTTCTCGAAGAACTGTTCCACTCTACAGGAAGTTTCTCTATCTCGGCGTTGCATTCCTCGATGGTCTGCGGCGTTTTCTTCTTCGTCATGGGTGGTCGCTCCTTTCTTGATTTTGGGTAAAAAAAAGACCTCTGACTGTACGCACAGGGCGCGAGCCAACGGTCTGATGTTCGGTATTCGGTTGTGGGGTAGTAGGTTACTTTGATTTGAACTCTATCCATTCATTATCAATGAGTACAACTACCATACCACCTTCAAGAACGGCATAAGGATTTCCAGTGTCTCTGTTGAAATTTGCTTCTCCATCCTTTTTCGGAACACCATCCTCTGCATAAGAGGTAGTGTATTGAATGGCACTTTCATCCACCTCAACAGGAACAGCATTCCCGGTCGAATAGTAATTTGTCCCATTTACCATTATAGTCGCAGGGCAATCACCGCTTTTCGGATTTCCACAACTGACTAATAGGAATACGAGCGCAAGACAGAGGGTTGCTGCTATCCATTTTTTCATATAATCACCTCCTACAAAAATCCAGTTTTCGTTTTTAAACTTGCTGGCGGCGAACAGCATTTTATACTGTTTGCGGACGGCAAGTCCACGAGGGAGTGCAGTTCCCTTAACGGAACGAAGTGACGAAGCATTCTCGGTCTGGCAGTTTTCTTCTGCTGGCGGAGAATGAAGCTCCGCAGGACGTGCGATACTCCCGATAGGAGAGTATGGACGTGCGTCCTTTAGTTCCTAAAGGGAGTTTGAAATTCCTGACAGCATATTACCACTTGCCATTTTTCAGCCTTCCGCCAATCAGAATACCGGCAAAGAGGACAACAGCAGTCAATGCGGAAATCCAGATTGGCGAAAGCACCCATATCCAGTGCCACTTAATCACGCCTGCCAGCTTCAGAACAATGAATACAATCGTCAGGATGGATACGATGCCAAGCTCGCCTTGCTTTGTTTTTGTGTTCATAGCAGTCCTCCTGAGAATGAAGTTTGACGTTCTTTAACTCCAACGGTCACCTAACTTGACAGCCGCCCCACTCCACTGCCGTGAAGCCGGTGCGCACCGGGGCGGTGAGGTTCTGTGTAGAAATATCCACGGCGCTCTCAAGCGGTTTCCACGCCATAAATACCCGCAGCAGCGTATCGGATACTGGCTCAATGGATAGCTGCGCCGTTTGCGTATAGCTGTCGGACTGAAATGCAATGAGATTGTAAGGATTCCCTTTCATCAACGGCAGCCAGTAAACGATAAACTCGTTTGCTTCCTTGTTTTCATCTGCCGCACCCCTTACCTGTCATAGACCTTGTTCCAGTCTCTCTGCGCCTGCCAACCAATATCGGCCGCGTCCACGCCCTGCTCCGCGCAAGCCGCGGCAAACTCCGTCTCTGTATAAGGGCCGCTGACCGCGCCGGAATCCAGCGCCACCGCGTAATAGGCCATGTCGCCCTTGTCTTTCTCCGCACGCTGCTGGACATAGATGGTACTCTCGTCCCAGGCCACGGCGTATACATAGCCCTCCACCACCGGCTCGGCAGTCAGACCATCGTCATCCACACAGACCAGCGGGATCTCTTGGCTATTGATCCGCCACACGGCATAGTCGCCCGGCAGGTCCTCATATTTCCAATCCCCCGCCCCGGCTCAGGCAGTCAGCGTCAGCATCAATGCCAGCAGACACACGATACCCGTCAATTTTTTCATGATCCATCACCTCCTCCACATCATAGCACACAGCCATGAGCAAAACTCCAAAAGAGTAGTAATATCAATGGTTCCCGGCCATGGCTGAAACCGGAAATCACTCATACTGCGATTTTCCCAGCGAACACTGGACCCGCATCCGTACCAACAACGTGATCGAGCGGCTGAACCGGGAGATCCGCCGCCGGACGCGCGTGGTGGAGACGTTCCCTGACGGAAACTCTGCCCTGATGCTGGTCTGCGCCCGACTTCGCCATGTGGCGGGCACCCAATGAGGCAACAAGAAATACATGAACATGAAGCACCTGGAGGCAGTTCTGGACGACGCCTCCATTGCCGGCTGACTTCATTCAGCCGGAGCCTGCATATAAATTTGCGCATAAATCTTGACGGAACCCGCAGGAATCAACTGCCGTAAATTTTGACACATAATCGGATAAAATTCAATAAAAAGTAGAAAAATCCCGGTTTCCCTCATAAGGGTGGAAACCGGGATTTTTGTTCACGCTTAGTGAAAAGCACATTTTAAGACTCAGGCAATGATTTTATCGCTCTTTGCACGATTGCATTTCCAGCACAATGTCTGGAGATTATCCTCCACTGTTTCGCCGCCTTTAGCCACGGGGATAATGTGATCTATCTCAAGTAATAGATTGGGCTCAACATGAGTGGAGTTTCCGCAAAGGCAGCAAGTGAAATTGTCGCGATTTTTGATAAACTCACGCAGCTTTTTTGTCATCAGGGTTCGCTGTTCTTGTGCAAAGGCACTTGCAGTAAGTTTGTTTTCAAGCACCTTAATAAGCTCCGCGATGGTTTCTTCTGTCATTGGAACTGTAAATGAACGCTGCGCCAGTCCGCCGTTAGAAGTATAGGAGAATTTGTACTCTACGGTAAGCACACTTTCATCAATGGTAGCAAATCCAAGCCGCGAGTAGAAACCGGCTTCATCGTTTTCCATAATATAGGCAGGAACATCGCCAAGATACTGCTGGTATTCCGCTTTGTAGTTCTCAATGATTTGTTTTGCATCTCTTAAAGTTTCAAGTTCTTCCACAAGGTGGCAGAGTTTCTGGATTTGTTCGGGATATGTTCTTTTATTAGGATAGAAATACTTTACAATATACTCAAGAGGATTGTTTTCAGCACTTGCGAATACCGCTGCTGAAACCTCTGCGGTAAAGGGCGTGATAGTCTTTTTGTATGGACGAATATAGTTATATTCGTCATCATTAATTGTTAATGTATTTATTATATTCGCCTTTGCTCATAAGCAAAGAGGGATCATTTTTAAATCTGTCTATATCATATTGCCGCACAGTAATATCTTTGAAGGCAGATTTTCTTCCAGCAGGAGATACATAACGAACTCTGATTATATAAGTTCCTTCATCATTTGATCCTGCTTTCTCTTTGATGACATTTTCTGCTTCCGTTAGTTTTTCGCTGTTTTCTCTAAAAAAAGATATGGCATCATATTGTTCCAATGTCTGGCGACTTTTAACGGTTACATACACATCCGCTTTCTGCGTGCCTCCAGCTAATTTGACGAGTGCAATTATTACTATTATGAATAATACTATTAATACAAACATTTCTTTTTATTCCCATCCTCTTCCTATGATTGGCTCTTTATGCGTGCCGTTATCATATTTCTCCAAAAATAAATATACCATAGGTATGTAGGAAAGTCCATCCGTTTTTACCGTACTCCGTGGTCAACGGAGCGCTGGGGCTGCTTGCAGCCTTTCTCCGACTGCTTCAGCCGTTTGGCGGCATTTAGCGTTGCTTCAATCTGTTCTGCGCCGAGAATTTGCTTGAGCTGCGCATAGTCGGCAGAGGTACGCCGAAGGGATTTATTTTCCAGCTTGACCTCCTGCAAGCGTTCAGACAGGCGGCTGTTGGCTTTCTGAACTTGCCCATAATCTGTTTGCAGCCGCTCAAACTTTCCTTTCAGCTCGACGTAGGCAAGGTATAATGCCCACAGCACCTTGACGATTTTAGCAAGCAACGGTTTTGCCTTTTTCTCGCGGTAGGAACGGCCTGTTTCCAATGCGCCTGCCTCCGGTAAAATCTGTTCCGGATTTGCGGAAAAGTCCGCGGCCAGCCGCTCCATGTTCTTCACCGCCGGGGCAAGCTCTTTTAGGCGCTGCTCCTGCTCTGCAACCTCACCCTCTTTTGCCGTCTTAGGGTGTATCTGATACTAATGTCTTTTTAAAAAGGTTGATAATTTATCACTGTTGATGTATAATGAAGATGGTGATGAGAAATGAAAAGATACACTTTCACGCTTGAGGAAACGCAAGAAATCAAGGCTGCGAGGAAAAAGAATCGAGACAAGAATGTTGAAAAAAGATTGGCAGCACTTGAGATGCGAGCAGAAGGGAAGCAGAACAAAGAAATTCGTGAAAAAACCGGCTTCCACACGCAATATATTACCGTGCTGGTTTCCCGATATAAAGCCAACGGTCTTGCAAGTATCACAGAAAGCCACTATCACGGAAACCACCGGAACCTGAGTTATGCAGAAGAGGAAGCGCTCTTGGAGCCGTTTCGTCAGGCTTCAAATGCAGGAAAAACGGTATCGGTGCATGATATTGAGACTGCATATCGGGAAGCTGTAGGTCATTCCATAGGGACATCACAGATCTATTACGTCCTCCACCGCCACGGTTGGAGGAAAGTCATGCCAAGGAGCAAGCATCCGAAGAAAGCCAGTGATGAGGTCATCGAGGCCTCAAAAAAATTAACAAGCGAATCGGCGAACTAAAGAATTATGTAAACAAGTCCGGTCATCCACATCAAGAAGTACGACTTATGTTCCAGGATGAAGCAGGATTCGGACGAATCAATAAGCCCAAATACTGCTGGTGTGAAAAGGGCATTCGTCCATCGGTACCTTGCCATCACATTCGTGAATATCGGTATGCATACGGAGCTGTTGAACCAGTAACGGGAAGCTCCTGTTTTCTTGTTATGCCGTATTGCAATTCTACTTGTATGAACATATTTCTCGAGGAACTGTCCAAGCAATACCCGGATGATCTGATCCTGCTGTGTTGTGATGGTGCAGCATGGCACAAGTCTAACAAGCTTCATATCCCGGAAAACATAGAGTTGTTTTACATTCCACCGTATACGCCTGAGATGAATCCCATCGAGCAGATATGGAAAGAACTTCGAATCACGGGCTTCCGCAATGAAGTGTTTGCTTCTTTGGAGAAGGTAGTAGATCGGCTTTGCGATACCATTTGCACCGTGACCTCTGATACGATAAAGAGCATTACACGGCGTAGTTGGATAATAAATTGTTT
>OLQD01001595.1_pt1 | contig 18378 bp, 8 predicted proteins | sample 1672841 | NCBI WGS metagenome assembly OLQD01 (sample SAMEA3136729, study PRJEB25190) | human gut metagenome | biome: human gut; feature: human-associated habitat; material: faeces | place: Austria | collected 2013 | reverse complement strand
CAGCATGATTGATTGATGATATACGTTTCCATTTCCGATTGTAACGCTTCGGATGCGGCCCTGTCAAAATTCGAAGGTGTCTCAATGGTTATTCCGTTGTCATTTAAAACAGGATGATACGCTGAAACGAAAGCAGTCATGGATATGATCGAACTTCTAATGAGGTCGTCGATGATATTTCTTTCGTCTTCCGTCACCGCAATGCGATCCAGTCCGTTTTCAACGTTTTTGCCTATAAAGCCGGTTATTTTGGAGATACCCTCGAATATCAAGGCTCTGTTGATGTTGATTACTGTTGTCATACTGTATCTTATTTTGATGCGTTCTTTAAATCTTCGATACTCTTTGATATTGCACTTGCTGCAGTCGACTCTGTTCCTTCCTCACTTAAGGGTTCGGCTGCTATAGGAGGCAATACATACTTTAGCACATTGATATATGTGCTAAATTTAGCAGGGGAATCCTTCGGTAGTTCTTCCCAATACTTGACGAAGTCGTTGAAATGGTCAATGATAAAATCTGACATCTTCATGCGGATTTCCAACTTAATCTTATTTGGTGTTCCTTTTACTCTTCCCCCGACTTTCGGTGCTCCTTTCGGTCTTGCCATATATAGTTTGTAAATAGTTTTTATTGCAAATATAACAATGTATGAAACAATAATATATGTGTATTTAATTAAAGTATCAATTTAACATGTGCGTAGTGGTCCTGTAATCTTACATTTGTGGAAAAAAGTATTGATATGTTGGGATTAATAGGAGGCGGCTTAGGGCTTGCAAATTCAATGTTTGGAGGTATCAAGGCGGCTAAAGAAAGAAAGCGTCAGGATCGGATCATCCGCGAAGCTAAACAGCGAAATGAAGATTTCTTCAATAGCGAATATTACCAGAATTATATGGATCGATCGGATGTACAGGCGGCCATGAAGCGGGTAAGGGATACGATGAGAAAAAGCAACCAAACTGCTGCAGCTTCGGCGGCTGTAACAGGCGCAACCCCGGAAGCTGTCGTTGCACAAAAGCAGGCGAACAATGAAATTATTGCTGATGCCGCGTCCGGCATTCAGGCAAATGCCGATGCGTATAAGAACAATGTAAAATCCCTGTACCTAAATCAGCAGAATGCACTTGATCAGGCTCGTCTTGGCCAATCAGCCATGTCGGAAAGAGGTTATGCCGGTATGGCTGGTGGTGCTTTGCAGACTGCTGGTAGCCTGCTTGGAAACTCCAAGTTAGCGGGTAAGATGGTAGATAGACTGGGTAGTGTGTGGAATAAATAAGGATTGATATGGGATTATTATTCGAAAAGCTAAAAGCAAGACAAAAGCCGGACGGCACGTTTACTCCGGCTCCTGCTGAAGATACGCCTATGTTGTCCGGTTCTTCGTTAAATGTTCCTCGACCGGAATATCCAGATAAAGTAGAGGTGGAACCGGTATCACATACAACCATTCAGCCTCAAACTATATATGATATCGTAAGTCAGTACGGCAGGCCGCGCTCGTATGAAAAAGAGGTCGCAGAAGCGGAACGGCAGAAAAAACTTGGGATGTTATCGGATATATTGGGGTTAGGTGTCAATCTTGCGACTGGTGTAGCCGGTCGTAGGATATTTGACCAGCCTCAATCGAACACAAGCATAGCTGACGCAAGATTGCAAAGACTGAAAGACCTTCAGCGGGCAGATAGCGTCCGATTCGATAATGCTCTTCTTAATGCCCGCTTACAGGATTATCAAAATGAAAGGGCCGCTTCTGTTGCAAAAGCTAATGCCGATTGGGAGAAGCATAAGTTTGATACTAATACAAAGATTAAACTGGCGGATATAAACAGGCAGATACAGAAAGATGCTGAAAATGCTCGATTGCGGGCGGAGGAGAATAAAAAGACTGCCGAATATAGAGAAGCGATGCTAAAACTCCAGCAGCAGAGGATTGCGGCAAGTCAGAATGGAAAAGATAAGTTCGATTATTTGATTGGCCAGAATGGGCGAAAAACAGTGATACCTAAAGACGAAGCAACCGCGGTAGCTGGGTATTTATACAATAGGATGCAGGAAATAATAGCTTCTAATCCTAACGACAGGCGTACAGTTGACGACATAAAAATGCAAATGGGTGAAGGTGGAGATCAGTCAACTAAGATGCTATCTATTGTGAAAAGGAAGATAAAGGATTTTCCAGAGTTACAGGATGAATTGGAGTCGATTATAAACGGGGCATATGAGCCGAAAGATACACAGCAGACCGTTTATGAATATTTACAGCGATTTTTACCAAAACAGGAGTATAGCGGGCCGTATCGTCCTCCTGAATACTTGAATGGAAAAGAGGTTGTTGATTTCAGTCCGGAACAAGAAGTGATTAAGTATAAACCGAAAAGCAAATAAAGTTATGCCTATTTTTGAAAACAAGGGGGTTAAGTATGATGTCTCCCCAGAATATATACCTGATTTTGCATCGGAATATCCAGATGCTGTGACAGTAATTGAGAGGCCGGATAAGCCGTATCGTGTCAAGGCATCACAATATGATATATTCATGCAGCAACATCCAGAGCCGGATATCTCCATAGATGAGATGCGGGATACGGGTAGTTTTGTTGGTGATTTAGGTGAAAGATTTGCCTCTGGGCTTGGTCATTTGGCCGGGAGTACTCTTAATTTGATGGACAAGGGAACGAAAGCTCTCGAAAAGATAGGTATTCCAAGAAGCGGAACATTTGGTGCAGAGGCGGAAAAGCTCAATGAATGGGCTGATAAACTACATAAAGCGTCTGATCGTTATAAAGGAAAAGGATTTTCTTCTTTGTGGAGCGATGGTGATTACTCTGGGGCTATGGGATCTGCGCTGTTGAGTGCAACAGAGTCCGCACCTACAAGTCTTGCTATTGCTGGCTCTACTGCTTTGACAGGTGGAATGGCTCCTGGGCTTATTGGAGCCGGAGCCATAACTGCGTCAGACAAATATGATGAGCTGGGTGCGCAAAATCCAGAGTTGAGCGAGGTGAATAAATGGATCAATGCAATTGGTAGCGGTGCATCTGAATCGCTAACAGAGGTCCTTGGTGCCGGAATGATTGGGAAAACGATCGGAAATCTATTGAAAAAGAACGGACGAGTAGCAGCAGCTAATGTGATAAAGAAGAATTTTCTTGATAAAATGGCTGCGTTCGAAAGTAAACATTGGATTACTGCTCCAATTGCCTCGGAAGGAATGGAAGAGATGGCCAACGCATTGGCCGAATATCTCATTGATAAGAAGACGGGGGTAGAACGCACTGACAATATATTTGAAACAATGCTTGATGCCGGTGTGACGGGATCAATGGGAGGGGCGCAGTTTGTTCCTGTGATTGGCGGATCGAAGCTCTATGACTCTAAGCGAAAGAAAAACATAACAAATAACTACAAGGCTTCTTCTGAAACTGCAAAGCGTATTTTGGGAGAAGATATGGATAAATTTAACGAAGTAGTACTTAAGCATTCACAGTCTCTTGGATCTGTACAGGATTTTGTCGATAAAGTTGCCTCTGTTAAAGGATTGAGTAGTGAGGATCTTGCAGATATACGAAAGTATACAATCAGTCTGCTGAATTATAACGGATATGTAGACTATGTGCAGTCGCGTATTGACGAAGAAACAAGACGCCGTATGGATGATATTGGCCGAACGGCCAATAAAGACATGGGGCAAGTTGTTACAGTCAAATTTCCTTCTTCAGACCAGCCGGTTTATATAACAGGCGGTAATATTGTTTTTGACGAAGAAGGATTGGTGGATGCAAAACAGTCGGATGATATTTTGTATTATCTTGATGAAAATGGCAAAGTCCAGCAAGGACGACCTGAAATGTTCGATAGTTTGATCGAACAGTATCCAGTTGAGCAATTATATGCCGATATCATAAACACAGTCCCCGGCGAAGTGATTGCACAAGAAGAGATGGAGTCCGAAGCAGCAGATATGCAGCCGGTGATGTTTAATCCTGGCGATTTGGTGAATTTGGTGGACGGTCGTCAAGGGATAGTGCAGCAGATGAGCGATGATGGAGGTGTTATCGTTGAAGTTGATGGCATGACGGAAGAAATAGGGTTGGATTCTATTATTGACAATATGTCAAAAAATCAAACCCAAAATGAGGATTCTTCAACGGATGGAGACAGCAGAGTGTTAGAAAATGTGCCGGAAAAGACGTTGGAGAGTGTTGTCGCATCGTTGCCCAAACGAAATGACGGGACGATCGACTATAAGGCCATGACTCCACAGCAGCAATATGAATATACGTCCCTTTCCGAATCTCCTCAGACGGCTCTTGAAGATTTGCGTGCGGATATAGAGAATAAACGAAGTGAAATATCCAAGTCAGAATCCCGGATTGAGAAAGCATCGGGTGGGGAACGTGCATCGTTGCGGGATGAAATACGTGTAAAAAAACAGGAATTGGCAGATCTGGAAGCGTTTTACCGGACTGTCACGCCAGATGTGGATAGTTCTGCCGAAGAAAATGTTATTTTACCAGCATCCCAGACGGAAATTCCGATTAACCAAGAGTCAAATACTCCAGAATCATCTATTCCCATGGACGAGGCTGGTAATCCTATTTATCATCAGGCAGAAATTAGTGATACTTTAGATGCTCTTCTTGACGGTTCCCTGACACTTGAAGAAGTGGACCAGTTTGTAAATAATCATATTTCTGATGCAGAAAGGCGTTTAACCGAGTCGGGCAAAAAGGCTCCTGTGATGGAGCTTGATATAGACGGTTAGAAAGCCAGAAAAAAAGAGTGGGAAGAAGGGCGGAAGCCTATCGAACAGGAAAAGAGCTATTGGGAAGATATTAAATCAAAATTGCAGGATGCCCGTGTGAAACCGGGTGAAGAAGCTGCTATTAATTTAATGCGTAATACTGCACCACAAAGCGGGGAAGAACTGGCTGCGCAAATGCTGGCCAATGGTTCTATAAAGTTGCTGCAGGATGATTATCGACGTGAAACCGGAGGGCGTATATCTGAATCCCGTTCGCTGTTTGGATTGTTTGCCGGGAAAGATAAAGGTGGTGTATCGATAGAGCGTGCCGGCGAAATCCTGATGCAAGCGGATTTGGAGAACGGTTCTAATTTCTTTGACCAGAATGATCCGAATGCCGGTCGTAATGCTATTATTGAGGTGCTCTCGACTGCGCGTACCCGTGGCGATCTGATCAACTACATCAAGAACCGCCGCGAAGCGAAAGCCGAGGAGATACGGCAGGCAGAATATAACGAATATGCTCGCTGGTGCGAGGAAAATTATCACCTTTCGCCTGAAGATTATGAGGCATACGAAGATGCGGTTGTTCGTGATTTTAAAGAAAATCTGCTTACTGATGAAGAACAATTTGAGTTGGATTCTCAGATGGCTGACGAAATTCAGGCAATCCAGGAGGAACTGGAAGAAATAGATGCTATATTGGCACAAAATAGAACAGAAAAAGATGAAAACACTGAAGGAAATGACGAAAGCGGAGGCGATGTCTTACGCGAAGGAGGCAGCGAGATACTGCAAGGAGAACAATCTGCTCAGACCGGGCGAAGTGAAGAAATTGAAGCAGGAGAACCGGCTGGCCCCGGTGTTGATCGCGCGAATGGAGTTGCACAAGAAAGCGCACCCGGAGAAATAGATAGGCAGGGTAATCCTATAGACTCCGAAGGTAATCTTATTATCGAGGATGTAAGTAGTGTATCGGATATAACAGATGAAGACTTTACATCTCCTTATCGCACTATAGGGTTGCCCGTTGTTCCAAAGAATGTGTCTGATGCAATCGGAGCTGACGGAAAGCGTGTTATTATAAAGAAGAACATATTCGATAAGAACGGCAAGGCTCATGCCTTTACTCCTCAATCAAGTAGGGATATATTGGAGAGAGCTTTATATAATCCTGACATTGTAGGACAGTCGCAGCCGAATACCAAAAAGAACCACTGGATTGTAATAAAGTTGGATGATAAAAGTCCGATAGTTGTTCTTGAAGTAAACAGCAACAAGGATAATGTGGAAATTGTAGGGTGGTACACTCTGGATAATAGGAATCTTGACAGAATAAAAAGACAAGCCAAACGTGAGGGCGGCGAACTCCTCATACTGGCCTCTAAAGAGGCGGCGGCAAGCCTTTCCACTCTTCCGTCTGACTTGTCTTCTACCGACAAAGATAGTGATTTATCTCGTAATAACAGTGGGTTAAGCGAAAAAATTGCAGATGCCGAAGCAAATACCGATATAAATCCTACCGAAGCCCAGAAGGAAGCCGGCAATTACAAGAAAGGGCATGTGCGTGTAGGTACATTTGATATTAGCATCGAGCAACCGAAAGGTTCTGTTCGTAGTGGCGTGGATGCTAATGGTAAGAAGTGGGAAACGACCATGCAGAACACCTACGGCTACATTCGTGGTACGGAGGGCGTGGACGGCGACCATATAGATGTGTTCCTATCTGATGATATTGATGGGTGGAACGGTCGAAAAGCGTTTGTGGTGGATCAATACAACGAGGACGGCAGCTTTGACGAGCATAAGGTAATGCTTGGCTTCAATGAGGCGGCCGATGCCGAGACGGCTTATTTCGCCAACTATGACAAAGATTGGGCGAAGAAGCACAAGACGGTGGTAACCCCCGTAAACTTGGAGGATTTCGAGAAATGGATAGGTAGCAGCCACCGCAAGACAAAAGCGTTTGCAGAATATAAGAGTGTAAAGACAGATAGCAATAAGGCGCAACAGGAACTTGACAAACGGGAAGCTGAAAACAATGACAACCTGCGTTTTCGCACGGCAAAGGAGAGCGATGTTTCCTCGTTCGCACAGAAGCATCAACTGGAAGAGGCAGACGTAAAGAAGTACGCAGAGTCCATGAAAGCAGGTAATCTGGGCGGAGCCAGCTATGCGTTCAAAAGCATCAAGAGAAGCATCCGCTTGGCAAACGACCAGCTATCTTTGGGTGAATTTGTCAAGGTCTTCTCCCCGGTCAAGGCGGAGCTGTTCGACAAGTTCGGCAATGTCGACGAACTGCGCGACAGCTATGTCAAGCAGGCGCAGGATGAGCGCAACGCCATGGAAGCCGCCCGCAAACGGGAAGAGGAGGCTGCCGCAGCAGAAAGAAAACGACTGGAAGAGTTTGAACTGATGTCGAGCGAAGCGTTGGATCGCGCCTACCTTGAAGCCGTCGAAGCCCAAGACGAGAGCCGCATGCGCGACCTCGTGAACGAAGCCGCCCGGCGCAAAGGCTATTTGTCGACGGATGAGTTCAGAATGGCGCACCGTGCCCCCTCCTACGATGAAGAGGGCATCGACAAGAGTATGGTCGACGTGGCTCAGAACAAAGACAACATCCGCGACAGTCTGGACGAACAGTTCCGCATGAACCGGGACAAGAACCGGGAAGAGAGCATAGCGGCTATCAGCGAGGCGTTGGACGCCATAGATAAAGGAGAAAAGCCGATGGTCACCATCTACCGGGCGGTGCCCAAGTCACTCAAAGAGGGAAGCGTCCGGAACGGTGACTGGGTGACACTCTCCGAAGCCTATGCCCGGCAGCACGGCAACCACGCCTTGGAGGGGGACTACCGGATGATGGAAGAACGTGTACCGGCTGAGAACCTCTATTGGGACGGGAACGACATCAACGAATGGGGATATGACGACAAGAGCGACTACCTGTATAAGGACACCCGGAACAACCGCAAGTTGAACGACCTGGTTACCCGGGACGACAAAGGGAACATCATCCCCCTGTCTCAACGCTTCAACGCCCGGAAGAGCGACCCTCGCTTCCGCTTTATCGGCGAGCAGGGAGCAGCAAGGCTTGATGCAGCAGAAGAAGCAACTACCCGTCTTGACAACTTGAATGTGGCAAGGGAGATGGAATCCGCTTTCAATGAAAAGAAGCAGCGGATAGAAAAGCTGCGTAAAAGTGAGCCGGTGGAAATAACAGGCAGGGAGATCGAGCCGAGCGATGATCTGAAACAATATAAGAAGAATGCACTGGAGTATGGGAAAAGGTTGCGTGGTGAATATACCAACAAAGACACAGGGGAAACAGTCATGGTCGGCAAGAATGCTATCAAGGAGGTGCTGAACCACGACTATAAAAACGCGGAGCAACTGCAAAGCGTTGCGGCCATACCTCAGATTATCGAGAATGCTGTGTATATCGAATCACAAGCTAATACAGACGATAAGGTTGACGCTGAAAAGTTTGACTATTATGTTTGTGGGATGAAGATTGGCGGTGAAGATTATACGGTTCGTGCTGTAATTGTCAAGCCTAAAGAGGGCACTCGTTATTATGACCACAAACTTTCCAAAATAGAAAAAGGGAAATTACTTGATTCACTAATCGGGATAACAACTCCCGGTTTTAATCAAACAACTTCCCTTAATTCCGATATCAAAGATACGAAGTTGCTTTCAATTTTACAAGTGAACGGCAGAGAAAATGCACGTAAAATCAAACTTGCTACCGGCTGGGAGCGTGGCGTTGACGGAAAGTGGCGGTATGAGACACCGGATTTTGAATATGCTCCACCTGAGAATTTCGAAGAAGGCAAGAACTACAGCTTAAGCGAAATCCTCAAAGATGACGAGTTATTCGCGGCCTATCCCAGGTTGAAAGAATTGAAATTCCGGTTGGAATCTCATCCGGACGAGTATGGCAGCGGATGGTTTGGAAGCAATGAAATCGTTATCAATACGGCGCATAACAGGCCTTGGCTTTATGAATCGACTACCGCCCATGAGATACAGCATGCGATTCAATCATATGAAGGTTTTGAGGCAGGCGACCATCCAGAAGCAGTGATAGACAGATATTTGGATACTCAATATAAAATAGATACGGCTGATTTAAATACGCTTAATACCGCCGCATTTATTCGCAAAAGGGCTGAAAAATTGATTAAAAGGGGAAAGTATAAATACATGCGTTGGGCTGTCAGGTCCGCGATGGGCCCTCTTTATGGTAGAAATAACATGTACTCAGACTATGGGCCGATCGAGACACTGGCCGTTTACCATACCTCAAAGGAACTAAGAGATGCTTATGAAAAAGGACATAGGGAAGGTAAAAGCCATTTAACTGGGATACTTAGCAAGAAAGATGCAGAAAATATTTATATGCGTAATGCCGGAGAGACAGAAGCCCGTAATGTATCGAGGCGTTTGTCTATGACACCGGAAGAGCGACGGAGAACGCTGGCAGAAGAAACGGAAGACGTAGCGCGTGAAGACCAGCTGTTCCTCGATGACGCATTAGGAAAACCGGCTTCTTATGCACCGGCTTCTGGGAATATCGAAGAGGTGAACGAGCGTTTCAACGAAGATTTACAGCGACAAATTGACGGTTCTTTGCCTAAAGGGCATGTTTACAAGCTGGGGAATCCGTCCAGGTTTTTACAGGCTGCGGGATTCCCTTATCTGCCAATAGAGTTACGTGCAGATAAATTGGCGACTAAAGCATCTGAGAAATATAAAAGTAACCATCCTTTCAATTTGACAAGTGTAGAGAATCTTCCACAAGCTATAGCCAATCCGATAGCGGTATTTGACAGCAAAACACGAATTGATGCAAAGGTCGTTTTAACAGAACTTGAAAGCAATGGAGATAATTTTGTTGTGGCTATACAGGTGAACCGTAAGGTTGGCAATATTGAAATCAATTCTGTGCGTAGTATTTATCCGAAGGACTATGTTAAGGATATCTATTCATGGATAAACGATGGTTTACTAAAATGGGTCGACAAGAAAAAAGCTACTGATTTTATATCAAATAGCAGTACTCCCGCTAACGTTGATGATAAAAACAGTAGCTTTTCATCTGCCACAAAGATAGTGGAATCTTTTGTAAATCCAACCCTTGACGAGGGAAAAATATCGTCTGCCGTAGATGAATTGGCAAGTGGCCTACATATTCCGATACACATCATCCGGGATGTAAACGATATCACGGACGATAACAAAGATACTCAACGGAAGAAACGAGGGTCCAAAGGTTGGTATGATATGGAAACTGGCGAAGTATATTTGGTTTTGCCCAATGCCGAAAGCATCGCCGACGCACAAGCGACCATTTTACACGAGGTCGTTGCGCATAAAGGGCTTCGCGGACTATTAGGAGAAAAGTTTGACGACATGATGGATTCTGTCTATCGCAACCTACCGGAAGATGTGCGCCGTAAGGTTACCCGTGCCGGACTTTCCCGCTATGGGGGAGACTTCAGGATCGCGACGGAAGAGTATTTGGCTTCTGTTGCAGAAAACGGTGTATCCGAGCCGTCCATTTGGCAAAAGATAAAATCGGCCATCCGCGGATTTTTCCGGTCGTTGGGAATCGATTTGCGTATGCGGGATGAAGATATTGCTTATATGTTATGGAAGAGTAAGAACCGTCTTGAAAAAGGTGATTCACTTGTTACGATCATTCATAAAGTGGCCAAAGATGGAAATATGCGTGATACATTGTTGTTCCGTGATCCGTTGGTTAGTAGCGGAACGATGCTTGCCACTTCGGCAGAAGAACGTCGTAGCATGGTTAGGGCTATTAGAAGCGTGATAGAAGGATTGAAATCAGCCTCACCATCATCCCGGAAGTTCTATCAGCGTTTCCGGGAAGGTTATCAAGATAGGATGATTGCGCTTCGTGAGTTCCAAAAAGAAGTAGAAAAAGAGACTGGACATAAGATACGGGATTTTGAGAATGCGTATGTATATGAAAATACAGCCCAGTCGAAAAGCCAGTATGATGTGGAAAAATTCAAGGAGACGGAGTTTAAGAAGCTGGTGGATGAAGTATCCCGGCTGTCTACTGTGGACGGCCATTTTGATGCCCAGAGAAATCGCGATGTTGAAAACTATATGATGATCAAGCATGGACTTGAAAGGAACAAGAAAATGAGAGAGGATGAGCTGGAGAAGTACAGAAGACGGAAGGAGGATAAACTTGAGCGTGTTAAGAAAGAAATGGAAGATTACTTCACGGAAAAGGAAAAATCAGGTAATTATTCGTCTAAACAGCTTGAAAACATGAGAAAGACCGTTGATAAGAGAATAGAGGAAAGGGAAAATGAAACGTCTGACCTTATAGAGAAGAAACGGATGTCGCTTGAATTGAAGGACTTCTCCGGTCTTACAGCTCTTAGTAAAGAAATTTTTGATTCTGATATGATGGAAGAGCAAAAGCTGAAAGACTGGGCTGAAAAATATGAGAATAGCCACAGCACTAATGGCCTATGGAAAGCGGTGGAAGCTGCCACACAGGCAACGCTGGAAAAGATGTACCAGACGAACTTGATCGGCCGTGAGGAGAGGGATAATCTGCAGAATATGTACGAATATTATATCCCTTTAAAGGAATGGGATGAAACGACGGCCGGCGACCTGTTCGACTATTTCGATGCGGACAAGGATATTGTGTCGAACCCGATAAAGAAAGCCCGTGGGCGTAAGTCAAGGGCTGGTGCCGTACTTGCCAACATCGCTCATGATTACGAAAGCGCTACGATGATGGGGTATAAGAATCTGACAAAACTCCGTTTTGCCAATCTGGTAAGAAATAGTAAGACAAAAGCAGCTGCAGTTTCTAACCAGTGGTACGTAAAAAGTGGAGTAGATGCGGAAGGCAATCCTATGTGGGAGGCTGTTTCGGCCGAAGGTCTGGTGGAAGATCCGGCAGAAAATGCCAAGATCATTAATGATTTCGAGGAAAAGATGAAGGATCTGCGGGAGAAAGGTGAGGCGAAGACTCGTCGCGAAGTGCTTACCCTCGGTGTCCCCGTCAAGGATTGGCAAGAGAAACAACATACTGTCCGTGTAAAAGAAGGAGGCCGTGATTTGCTTGTTTACATCAATGGAGATCCTCGTGTATCACAAGCTATTAATGGGCTAAATAACCAGAATTTGAATAATAGTGTGTTAAAAGCACTGAACCGGATCCGGCAGTTTATGATGCTTAATTACACCTCACGCTCTGTGAACTTCATCATACGAAATTTTGTCCGTGATTTGTTCTATACCAATACGATGAATTTCGTAAGATACGGAGCTGGATTCGAAGGCCGATATCTGAAAAATATCATACCGGCCATAAGGTGTATTGCGCGTGTTTCGTTTGGCTTTGAGGAAAAGGGGGCGAAAGCCAAACAAATGCGTTCGTCTTACGAAACCTTTTTGAAAGGTGGTGGACGTACGGGATTTGTAGCAGTTATGGGGTATGAAAAGTATAAACGTGAGGTTGACCGGATGGTTCGTAAAAGTGCTGGCGGTAGGTTACAAGTAAAAGATGTGTTCAATATGCTGGGAGGTTATTTCGAAACCGTCAACTCTATTATAGAAAACACGTCCCGCTTTGCGACTTATCTGGCTGCCAAAGAAACCGGCATGTCGGAACTACAAAGTATTAGCGCGGCCAAGGAAGCATCCGTGAACTTCAATCGGAGAGGAAGTGGAGCAATGGGTGCTGTGTGTGCGCAGAACTTCTATTTCTTCTTTAATGCGGCCGTTCAGGGATCGCATAATTTCCTTGGTGCAGCGAAAGCAAATCCTGGCCGTGCTTCGGCGGCGATCGCCATGTGGGCAACACTGGGATTTGCCTATTGTATGTTGACGGACCTTCTGTTGGGGGATAACGATGAATATAACGAGATCCCAGATTATGTACGGCAAAACAATGTGATTATTCCGGTAGGAGAAGGAAAATATGTTCTTTTGCCCTTATCTGTGGAACTTCGTGCTTTGTATGGATTGGGTGATATGAGTGCACAATATCTTCGTGGTGAATATAAGGGGCGCAGCTTTACTGCTGATGTGACGGGCAGGATGATGACACTGCTTCCCTTCTCATTCGAAGCTGAAGGCTCAGATAATTGGCTAGAAACAGCAATACGAGTATTTACTCCGGATATGTTTACCCCGATCACCGATGCATACCTTTGGAATCAGAACTTTTTCGGGAAACGGATCACGGGGCGCAACGAGTTTAATAAGTATGTTCCAGAATATCATAAGGTAACGACTGGAACCAGCAAAGCGATAATCAAAGCCTCCGAACGGCTGAATAGTCTGTCGGGAGGCGATTATGCCTCTAAAGGAAAATTGGATTATGCTCTTTTGAATCCTTCTGCCGTAGAGTACCTTTTCGAACAGTACTTAGGTGGCGTAGGTAAAGCCATTGCTCAATGTTACAAAACGGTGGAAGGCGCAGTAACCGGAGATGTGCAGCTTAGGAATATCCCAGTTGTGAGCGGGCTGACCTATGACACAGAAAATATGGTTCCGCGTAATTATACAAACGAACGCTATAACCATTACGTGAAAGAGTATGAAGAGATGCAGAGTAGGGATAGGATGTACCGTAAAGGGCTCGAAGGGGGTAAGGACCTGTCGGGTAATTACAAATCCTTTGCCAATAGTCGTGCATACCGACGTTATCAAACGACCGGCTTTTATAAAAAAGCGATTGAAAGTATGTATGATATGGCCCGCTTGATGGATGGAGAAGAAAAGAAAGCTCTTTACGAACAGGCGAGAAAGACAAAAGAAATGATGATTAACGAATTAGACAAAATAGGAGATGAATAGAAAGTTTTATAACCGTAGATTGAAACCGGGAGTGGAGCGGGGTGGTCGCACCCGGTCAGCTATTAGTTTGACAAAGGCTACAGATGTGCTGAAAGAGGCTGAAAATGCTTGGTGGGGACTTAGTGAGGTTCGCAAGAAGGCTGCACGTTCCCAGATGTATGGATTTGAAGATCAATGGGGCGATCTTGTTATTGATCCAGCAAGTGGGAAGAAAGTGACAGAAAGTGCATATATTCGATCGCAGGGTAAAGTGCCTTTGAAAAACAATGTCATTCGCCCGATTTTGAAAAATATCGACGGACAATTCCGAAATAACCAAACGAAGCCCGTTTGTGTTGTTAGGGACAAAAGGGAAAGTAAGATTGGAGAAATGATGAGCATTGCAATTGAGTATTGCCATCAGATCAACGAAACGACGGAAATGGATGCTGCAAGTTTGACGAATCTTATGCTTTCAGGGTTATGTGCCCAACGGGTAGAGTACGGCATGAATCCGGCTAAACAAAATTTGGATGTGTGGGTTTATCCAACCAATACTTATCGGTTATTCTTCAACACGGATATAGAAGATCCTCGGACATGGGATCTTCGTATTATCGGGGAAATGTATGATATGACTCTTTCGGATATTGTGGCCGCATTTGCCCGTGATAAAACAACCTGTGATGATATTTATCGGATTTACGGTGATCATAACGGGGCTACCTGGGCTGATTCGTTTGGATTACAAGGGGACCAGAACAAAAATATGGATTTTTATATGCCGTCCCGTCCAGATCTTTGCCGGGTGATTCTTGTTTGGAAAAAGGAAAGTCGGGAAGCACTTTTTTGCCGTGACCTATTGAGTGGGGAATGGTGGTATTCCAATCTTTCCGACAGAAAATCGATAGATGTTTTAAATAAGCAGCGTATGGAAGAAGCGTTAGCTAACGGCATGGACCCGGAAGATGTGCTTCTTGTGGAATATACCTATTCAATTGAGCAATATTGGTACTATCGTTACATGACTCCGTTCGGAGATGTGTTACAGGAAGGGCGTTCACCTTACTGGCATAAAGAGCATAATTACATATTGAACATTTATCCGTTTGTCAATGGTAAAGTCTTTAATTTTGTTGATGACTTTATTGATCAGCAAAAGTACATAAACCGGACGCTTACGATGATCGATTTTATTCGTTCGTCTACTGCGAAAGGACTTCTCATTGTGGATGAAGATGCTTTTCAGGGAATGAGCCGGGAGCAGATTGTAGATGAATATGTGCGTTATAATGGTGTGCTTTTTGTTCGTCTTAAACAGGGCCAGAATATACAGAATATCGTTCATCAATATAACGGATCTGCGGCTGTTGCCGGAGATTACGAACTATTGAACTTACAATTGAAACTTATCAATGATATTTCTGGTGTAAATTCTGCAATGCAAGGCCAAACGCCATCTTCTAATACGCCATCTTCGCTTTATGCCCAGCAGGTTCAGAATTCAAGTATGAATGTTAAAGGCTTGCTTGATTCTTTTCGTAATTTTCAAAAGAAGCGAGACAATAAAGTAATGAAGACGATTCAGCAATTTTATACTTCTGCTCGATATATAGACCTTGCCGGATCGGACTATTCGAAAGAAAGTAAATGGTATGATCCGGAAAAGGTGCAAGATTCAGAAATAGATGTCTATATTACGGAAGGTTCTAATACTCCGGTTTATCAAATGGTGATGAATGAGTTCTTGATGGAGCTTTACAAAAATCAGGCAATAAATGTCAAGCAATTGCTTGAAAATTCGTCGCTTCCGTTTGCTGAACGTATCTTGGAAAGTATTAAGCGGGATGAAGCGGAGATGTTGCAGGCCCAAGAGGAAGGTCGTATGGCGCAACTTCAGGGAATTCCTTCTGAGGTCATAGGTCAAATCCGGGCATAATTTTAAATAACGAGGCAAGATCATTTCCGATCTTGCCTCGTTTCATATTGTAGCTTCCGATATGACTTTACGGGTTGGTGTAGCTATTGGGGTATTTACGGCAAATGGAAGACCTATCCGATAGCAGATCCATACGCCGATAGCACGAGTCATGAGTCTGTCATCATGCATTCCTTCAACAGCTCCCATTGTTTTACCATCTTCTTTGATTTCAAATGTGTCGTGTTCGTCTACGGCTTCCTCGCATCTTTCGATGTATAAAGAATCCCGTATTGCTTTTGCTTGATGGGAGATAACCATAGGCTTGGTTGATGTGTTGGTGTGAAATCCCCATTTTGCTGGGGCGCCTTGTCTGATTTGGTCGGCCGGGGTGCGACAGTAGAGATTGGAGTAATGCCCTGCTATCTCGTCTAAGATGTATTCGAAATTATTGCCTTCCGTGCCTTCTGTTTCAAGCGTGTTACTTTCTATTACAACCATAGCATCCTCCTCGTCAGCATAAAATGTTGCCATCTGTACAGCCTTCCAAGCGCCTTTATCATGGTCGATATGGCCGTGCCATTCGGCTACCACTTCCGGGATGCCTCCGTCCATCATCCAATAGCGATCAAAGACGGTGATATCCGTGTAGTCGGCTTCATCTGAAACTCCCCCTACATCCATAACGACAATATAACGATTTCGATATCGTTTTGATTTATCCGGCATTTTCCAAATGGACAAGCAGCCTATTTCTTCTTTTGACAACCGAAGATTCTGAAGGCTTTCTACACCCGTTTCTTCCGAACCTGAAATTTCACCATGAAAAATAGGATCGATGCAAGTTTCGCGTAGTTTGAGCGTGTCTGAAAGCCGGAAACGTCGTCGGCCGGTAGATTGAAAGGCTTCTGTTGGAGTGCTTGGATATTCAGAATTCATACGCCAAATATCTTTCATGTCTTTCTTTTTTTCTCTATACCAAGCAATAGCTTCCAGTGTAGCTCCCAGTTTCCAAAGGTCCCATTCGTATTCGTCCATAGAATGGATAAACTCTTCGTGGTTATCAATAGGGATTGAATAAATATCAATATCAAACCATGCTACAAAAATGGGGAGCAGGTTATTTTTACCTTTGACAGCCTGTTGCCATGTACGATGAAAAAAATTACCAACGCCTTTTGCCGTACTTTCCAACCCTAAAATCGTATATGCTGTATCATAAATGGAACCGGATATAGACTGGATAAGGTCCTCCGGCTTTTTGCCTGGTGTAGCTCTCCAAAGTCCAATTTCGGTTAGGTGAGCTCCTGATATGTCACCGCTTCGAAGTGTATCGGGTTTTTGGAAAGATCCGATCGAGACAACACAATTTGTGTTTTGAATGACTTTGTTTTTGCTTGAACCTTCAAAGGGTGTGAATTTAACCGTTTCTCCAAGCAGATAAGAAGGGTATTTGTTTAAAGCCTTTGTGATCATTGCCCGAACGTTTCTTGACTGTGTTTCCACATCTCCACAAATGACGGTATTCCAGTTTCGACGGTGTACGAGCATTATCCAAAGCATATAAATTTGGACGAGTGTTGATCCTCCCCACTGTCGTGCTTTTAAGAGGATAAACTTGATAGGCTTTCCGGCCTTTCGTAGTTTTTCAAGTTTATTCAGTACTCTTCTTTGCGCACGGTTTAGTTTAAATGGGATATCTTTTGGGCTCACTTTATCTTTTATAAAGATGAATGAATAGGCCCAGTATTCAAAATCGTATATTATCCGATATTTTATAAATTCAATCCAAAGCTGGTTTAGGGCTTCTTCGGAATACTCCACTTCTTTAATAAATCGGATAATATATCCTTTGAATCCGTATTTGGCGAGTCTACGGATAAACAGGTTTTCTTTTATCAATTCAACCGGTAAATACATATCGCCAATAGGGGAGTCTTTTATTGAAATCTTTTTTCGTTCCCCTACGGCGCCAAGACCGGTGACTGGATTGTATGGTGCGTTTATTATTTCGTGTCTTTTTCTGTTTTCTTCCAAGATATTTTCGATCTCGAAATCATTGTGAATGTCGTGCATAATCGAGATAAAATGAATGAGATTGCTAAAGCTGAAATGTGTATTTTCCAATTAATGACATTATAGCCGAATATTGACTGCATTATTAACATTATAAGCAGCATGATTGTATATTTCTGTCGCTTCGAATGTCCATCTTGCCATATCTTGCTTAAATACATGCCGATCATGGAAAATATGATGGTTGATGCGCCGAATGTCGGTTTTTCAGAGCAAAAGATTGCAGAAGACAGGATTACAGATATTGGTATTACTATAATTGGGGCTTTGCGTCCATAATATTCTGCAATCACCGGCTTATATATCAGGTATCCGATTGAATTGAAGAACATGTGCATAAAGGTCAGATGTATGAAATTGTATGCAATCAGTTGCCAATATCGGAATCCGGAGGACAGTCCGTAATCGCTTAGATCGTAGTACCGTGATAGGGAATAAAAAAGGATAAATATGAATACCAGGATCATTTTCTTTTTAATTTGTCATTAATAATGCGTACAAATTGCCTTTTTTCGATATAGAAAGAAGGAGCTTCATTATTGATGATGGTTTCCAAATAGCTATATCCCGGATATTTTAGCCCTTTTGCAACAAATTTCCTGAAAATACTGTCGTACATGTCTATTTTCATGGGGTTGTACATGTCCGGTTGTATCCCTCTATACATAAGCGATATGTTTCTGATAGCGACTTCTAAGGTGATGTAATACCTTGGAGCCGGATAAGACATCGCTTTTTCTATGATCGTATTTTTGGGAACCCGGCGTGCGACATCCCCCAATTCTTTTATTGC